>Ga0207671_10000291_pt1 | contig 73821 bp, 64 predicted proteins | sample KBSC24metaG_FD_184352 | JGI IMG/M metagenome (GOLD analysis project Ga0207671, IMG submission 184352) | Corn rhizosphere microbial communities from Kellogg Biological Station, Michigan, USA - KBS C2-4 metaG (SPAdes) (version 2) | ecosystem: Host-associated > Plants > Roots > Rhizosphere > Soil... | reverse complement strand
ATTCTGGAATTCCCCCCCCTCTGCAACGACCCCCGCCGGATAGGAGCTCCTGCGATGATCTGTCCCACCTGCAAGCGCGCCTTCACGGCGCCCGACCGCCACTCGAAGATGGACTCCACCCGCGACGCCGCGACGCGCCCGCCCCTGCCGTTCTGTTCGACGCGCTGTCGAGCCGCCGATCTGGGCAACTGGCTGTCCGGTAACTATCGCATCGTCACGCCCGGCAGCGACGACGAACTGGACAGCGGCCCCGACAGCGACGGCGGGTCTTCCTCGCCGGTGAACTGACCGCCACCCAACGTCAGACGAAGACGATGGTCCGGTTGCCCGAGACCAGCACGCGGCGATCCAGGTGCGCCCGCACGGCGCGCGTCAGCACCTGGCGCTCCAGCTCGCGACCTTTCTGCGCCAGATCTTCCACCTCGTCGCGGTGGCTGACCCGGCACACGTCCTGGTCGATGATCGGTCCCTGATCCAGCTCGCTGGTCACGTAGTGCGCGGTGGCGCCGATGACCTTCACGCCGCGCGCCTTGGCCTGGTGATAGGGCTTCGCCCCCACGAAGGCCGGCAAGAACGAGTGGTGGATGTTGATGATCCGGGACGGCCAGCGACTGACGAACTGGGGCGACAGGATCTGCATGTAGCGCGCGAGCACCACCAGATCGACGCCCGCCTGGGCCAGCGTGGCCTGCTGCAGCGCCTCGCCCGACGCCTTGTCGCGCGCGTCGATGGGCGTGTGCACGAAGGGCACGCCGAAGTGCCCGGCCACCGAGGCCACGTCCCGGTGATTCGAGACCACCATGGCCAGGTCCGCCCGCAGCTCACCGAGCTGATGCGCCAGCAGCAGGTCGTAAAGGCAGTGGGGCGCCTTGCTGGCGAACAGCGCCACCTTGGGCCGCTGATCGGAGTACGTCAGCTCGTAGCGCAGATCGAACTGCCTGCCCAGGTCGGCCAGCCCCGCCGCCGTCTGCTGGCGGTCCAGGCGAAAGCGCGCCACGTCCCACACCAGGCGCATGAAGAACAGCCCCGTCTCGGCCTCGGCGTGCTGATCGGCGTCGAGGATGTTGCCCTCGTTCGCGAACACGAACTGCGACAGCGCCGCCACCAGGCCCGTTCGATCGTGGCAGCTGACCAGCAGCGTGGCCCGCAGCGGGTCACTCATTTATGGGCCCGCGCGGTGCGCACGTGCTCGGCCAGCGCTTCCAGCACGGGAACGGTCGCGTCCCACGCCAGGCAGGCGTCCGTGATGCTCTGCCCGTACACCAGCTTCGCGCCGGGGCCGGACGGCGCATCCTGGCGGCCGCCCACCAGGTGGCTCTCCAGCATCACGCCGGCGATCGACTTCGAACCACCGCGCAGCTGCATGCCCACGTCGCGGGCCACGTCCGGCTGGCGCGCCGGATCGCGGCCGCTGTTGCCGTGGCTGCAGTCGATCATCACGCGCGACAGCAGGCCGGCGCGCTCCAGGGCGCTGGAGACCTTCGCCACCGACGCCGCCTGATAGTTCGGGCCCGAGGCGGCGCCGCGCAGGATGACGTGACAGTCGGGGTTCCCGTGCGTGGCGACGATGGCCGACAGCCCCTGCTTGGTGACGCCCAGGAAGCTGTGGGGGTGGTTGGCGGCCTGGACCGCGTCGATGGCGATCTGGGCGTTGCCGTCCGTGCCGTTCTTGAACCCCACCGGCACCGACAGGCCCGAGGCCAGCTCGCGGTGCACCTGGCTCTCGGTGGTGCGCGCGCCGATGGCGCCCCAGCTGACCAGATCGGCGATGTACTGCGGCGTGATGGTGTCCAGGAACTCGCAGCCGACCGGCAGCCCCAGCCGGGCCACGTCGAGCAGCAGGGTGCGGGCGATGCGCAGCCCCTGGTTCACCGCGAACGACCCGTCCAGGTGGGGGTCGTTGATCAGCCCTTTCCACCCGACGGTGGTGCGCGGCTTCTCGAAGTACACCCGCATGACGATCAACAGGTCCTTGGCCAGCCGGTCGGCCACCGTCTTCAACCGGCGCGCGTAGTCCAGCGCCGCGGTCACGTCGTGGATCGAGCACGGCCCCACCACCACCAGCAGACGATCGTCGGTGCGGCGCAGGATGGCCCCCACCGCCTGGCGGGCGTTCTCGATCAGGCGCGCGGCCTTCTCGTCGGTGGCCAGCTCGTCCACCAGCACCTCGGGCGAGATGAGGGCCCGGATGCCTTTGATGCGCAGGTCGCCCGTCGCGGTCAGCATCAGGCCCTCGCCCGCCGCCGCGTCCGCACCGCGCCGGCCAGCTCCTCCAGCACCGGGACGGTGTCGTCCCAGGCCAGACAGGCGTCGGTGATGCTCTGCCCGTACGTCAGGGGCTTCCCCGCGGCGGGTTCTTGCCGCCCGCCCAGCAGATGACTCTCGATCATCACGCCGACGATGGCGCGGGCGCCGCCCGCCAGCTGGGTGGCGATCTCGTGCGCCACCTGCGGCTGGCGGGTGGGATCCTTGCGGCTGTTGCCGTGGCTGCAGTCGATCAAAACCTGCGGCCGCAGGCCCGCCTTCGCCAGCGCCGCGGTGGCGCCGGCCACGTCGTCGGGACCGTAGTTGGGCCGCCCCCCCGCCCCGCGCAAGATGACGTGACCGTCGGGATTGCCGCGTGTGGCGACGATCGCCGACAGCCCCTGCTTGGTCACGGACAGGAAATGGTGCGGCCGGCTGGCGGCCTGGACGGCGTCGATCGCGATCTGAACGTTCCCGTCGGTGCCGTTCTTGAAGCCGACCGGCACCGACAGCCCGGAGGCCAGCTCGCGGTGCACCTGGCTCTCGGTGGTGCGCGCGCCGATGGCGCCCCAGCTGACCAGGTCGGCGATGTACTGCGGCGTGATGGTGTCCAGGAACTCGCAGCCGGTGGGCAGCTCGGTCTCGGCCAGATCCAGCAGCAGCTTGCGCGCGACGTGAAGCCCTTCGTTGATGGCGAACGAGCCGTCCAGGCGCGGGTCGTTGATCAGCCCCTTCCAGCCCACCGTCGTGCGCGGCTTCTCGAAGTACACGCGCATGACCACCAGCAGGTCCTGCGCCAGGCGATCGGCCACGCTCTTCAGCCGGGCGCCGTACTCCAGCGCCGCCTTCACGTCGTGGATCGAGCAGGGCCCCACGATGACGATCAAGCGATCGTCCTCCTCGCGCAGCACGCGCTGGATGGCCTGTCGCCCGCCCGCGACGGTCGTCGAGGCGCGCTCGGTGATGGGCAAGTTCTCCATCAAGATGGCCGGCGGGACCAGGGGACGGATCTTTTCAATGCGAAGGTCGTCGGTAATGTGAATCATGCGGACAGCGGAATTTACCGTCTTTTTGTGATCCGTGCAGGAAACCGCCCCGCCGGCCGCAAAGGTCCAGCCAGGACCAGGGCGACCAGCACGACCCCGGCGACCAGCGCGAATACAGCCTCCACCCGAAACGCGGCCCCGGCGCCCCAGTGATCCCACACGCGGCCCATCAGCATCCCGGCCGGCAGGGCGGCGCCGCCGACGACCCCGTGATAGAGCCCGAACGCCGCGCCGCGCTTTCCCGAGCCGGCCAGATCGGACACGAAGGCGCGTTCGGTGCCTTCGGCCAGCCCGTGATACAGCGCGTACGCCGCCAGCAGGAGGGCCAGCTGCGCGGGCGTACGGGCCAGCGAGAAGCCCCAGTACGTCAGGCCATAGGCCAGCCAGCCGCCGGCGATCAAGGTCCAGCGCGGCACGCGATCGGACAGCAGCCCTCCGGCGGCCGTGGTCAACGCCTTGATCAGGTGATGCCCCAACCACAGCAGGGGCAGCGTGGCGGGCGTCCAGCCCAGCTGACCGGCGCGAATCAGGATGAAGGCGTCCGACGAGTTCGCGAACGCGAACAGCCCCACAGGGACCAGGTAGACCAGCAGGGCCCCCCCGGCCCGCGCGCGCGCCGCCGCCGGTTGCCCCGTGTCGGGCGCCGCCGACGGGGGCGCCACGCGCGGAACCTCGGGGAGGCGCAGCGCGAGCAGCAACGGCGCCAGCACGCCGATGGCCGCCGCCAGCGCGAAGGTGGCGCGGAACGAGAGGCCGCGGGCCAGGCACAGGCTGGCGACCAGCGGACCGATGGCGGCGCCCACGTGGTCCATCGCCTGGGTGAACCCGTAGGCCCTGCCCCGATCGCGCGAATCGACGACGTCGGCCAGCATGGCGTCGCGCGGTCCGGAGCGGATGGCCTTGCCCGCTCGATCCAGCGTGCGCGCGACCAGCACGTGCCAGGGATGGCTGGCCAGCGCCAGCAGGCCCCGGCCGACGACCGGCAGCAGATAGCCGCCAACCACCAGCGGTCGCCGGCGCCAGCGGTCAGACGCCCGCCCGACCACGATCTTCAAGCCGACGGCCAGCGTCTCCGCCGCTCCCAGCGCCAACCCCACGAATTGCATGGGCGCGCCCAGCGTGGTCAGGAACGGTCCCAGCAGGGGAAACGCCGCGTCACTGGAGACGTCGTTCAGCAGGCTGGCGGCGCCGAACAGCCAGACGGCTCCGGGCAGGGGACGCGCTCCCCCCGGGGAGACGACGCCGCCATCGGCGGATGCGGGGGCCATGGGGTTTTCGGGCGCGTGCTCGCTCACGGATGCGACTTTGTCATACCCCTTTGCCATATCGCGGGGCAGCGACGAAATCTTCCCGGGACCCGGCCGGACGACCCGCGCTGAAGCGGTCCCCCCGCCCGTCACCGACGGGAGCGGGAGGTCCGCCGACCGGGCGCCGCGCCCTCGAAAATCGGGTTTCCGACCAATCGCGTTAACAGTTCCGTTGGCCGGTTGCCCTTTTTCCTGTCGAAGTCTTGAAAAGCCAACGCTTTTGTTCTCGACAAGAGACAAAACTCACTTCAAAGTGTCGCCTCCGATGAGCTCGCTTGGTCCAGAACTAGACGAAAATCAAGAGGAAGAAATAGCCGCTCCCGCGGATACTGCGCCCCCGGTGCCCGAGGTGGCGGTCGCCACCGAGGACGCCGACGAGGCCGGCGATGCTCACGACCCAGTCCGGATGTACCTGCGCGGGATGGTCTCGATCGCGCTGCTGACCCGCGAAGGCGAGGTCGCGTTGGCACGACGCATCGAGGACGCCGAGCACCGCGTGTTGAAGGCGGTGTTGCGCGCGCCCGTGGCGGTGAACGAGATCCTCGATCTCGGCAACCAGCTTCGCAAGGCGAAGATCCGCGTCACCGAGGTCACCCGCGACGCGGACGATCAGGATCCCGATTTCGACGAGGCCTGGCACACCGAGCGCGTCTGCAAGGCGCTCGACAACATCGGCCGCATTTTCCGGAAGCACCAGAAGCTGCTGGAGTCGGCGCCCAAGCGCCCCACCGCCGCCGTGAAGACGCGCTTCGATCAGAAGGTCGCCGCCAGCTCGGAGGAGCTGTTTCAGGCGCTGCTCGACATCCGCCTGGGCAAGGAGCGGGTCGGCCCCATCCTGGATCAGCTGAAGATGTACGTGCAGCGCCTGGACGGCTGCCGCCGGCAGATCAACGAGTGCGAGGCGCGCGCGGGTATGAGTTTGTCCGAGCTGCGCAAGACGGTCCGCCAGGTGCGGGCCTCGCCGGTGCGCCGCCAGGCCCTGACCCGCAAGCTCGGCCTGCGCGTCGAGGAGCTGGAGAAGATCCTCGAGCAGTCGGTCGAGTACGGCCGGCAGCTGCGTCAGATCGAGTCGGACGCCGGCATGGAAGAGGTGATGCTGCGCGAGACCGTGCAGGAGATCGCCGACGGCGAGCACGCCGGGGAGAAGGCGAAGGCCGAGATGATCCGCGCGAACCTGCGCCTGGTGGTGGCCATCGCCAAGAAATACGCGAACCGCGGTCTGCTGTTCCTGGACCTGATCCAGGAGGGGAACATCGGGCTCATGCGCGCCGTCGAGAAGTTCGACTACCGCCGGGGCTTCAAGTTTTCGACCTACGCCACCTGGTGGATCCGCCAGGGCATCACGCGGGCCATCGCCGATCAGGCGCGCACCATCCGCATCCCCGTGCACATGAACGAGTCGCTGCACAAGCTGACGCGCACCACGCACGCGCTGGTGCGGAAGCTGGGCCGCGATCCGCTGGTCGAGGAGCTGGCCGACGACATGGGCATGCCCGTGGAGAAGGTCCGCCAGCTGCTGCGCATCTCCAAGACCACCGTGTCCCTGGAGACGCCGGTGGGCACTGACGAGGACGCACGCCTGGGCGACTTCATCGAGGACAAGGACGCCATCTCGCCGGCCGACGCGCTGGTGGCGGCGGACCTGTCCGAGCAGACCCGGCGCGTGCTGGCCACCCTGACCCCGCGCGAGGAGAAGATCCTGCGCATGCGGTTCGGCATCGGCGAGCGCTCGGATCACACGCTGGAGCAGGTGGGCGAGGAGTTCGACCTGACCCGCGAGCGCATCCGCCAGATCGAGTCGAAGGCGCTGAAGAAGCTGCGCGCCAGCCGCGAGTTCCGCGAGCTGCGGAACCACTGAGGACGCGCCAGGGGGACCTCGTCCCTCGGGCCGGATCTTCGGAGGGCGGACGGCGCCGCGCCGACCGCCCGGGACATTCCTTCCGGCCGCTCCGCCTGACCGCGGCGGGCCTCTCCCCGCGATGGGGCCGCGACTGCGGCCCGCGCCGCGGGCGGGCGGTTCGCTGATACCATGGGGCCATGAGGCGGACGTTTGCTGCGCTGGTGGTGGTGGCCCTCGCGAGCTGCGGCAGCGGAAAGTCGGTGCCCCCGCCCCAGGGTACAGGAGGGATGCCGGGGGGCGGAGGCCTCACCGGGGCGTCGGGCGGCTTGACGGGAGCAGGCGGCAGCGGAACCGGCGGAACCGTGGCACCCCCGGGGCCCTTGCCGGTCGACGCGGCGGTCGTCGAGGCAGGGGTGGCCTGCGGCCTGGGGTTCCCGGCGTGTGGCCGGGACGAGTTTTGCGCCGAGGGTAGCTTCAACGGCGCGAAGCGGGTCCACAACTGCTTGCCCCGCGGCGGGTGCAACGACTGCGGCTGCATGTTCGAGATCATCGAGGCGTACGTGGAGCAGACCGGCAGCTGGTATCTGCCGGCGGACTGCGGGTGCAGCACCACCGTCGACGGCACGGTGACCGGCATCCTCTGCAACGAGGGTTGAGCCACGCCGGCCCGGCGCGATCAGCGGCGGCGGGTGGTCGTGTGGGCGCGGACGTGCTGGGTACGGAAGCTGCCTTCGGCGGGCGGCATGGCCCGACCGGACGGCTGATGCAGAGGCACCAGGTGGTGCGGCGCCGGACCGATCAGCTCGGCGCGACCCATGCGGCGAAGGGCGTCGCGCAGGGTCGGCCAGTTGGCCGGGTCGTGATAGCGGAGGAAGGCCTTGTGCAGGCGGCGGACCTTCATGCCGCGGGGAACGGCCACCTCTTCGGCGGTGGCGCGGCGAAGCGGGCGCAGCGGGTTGCGGCCGGTGTGATACATCGCCGTGGCCGTCGCCATGGGGGAGGGCAGGAACGCCTGCACCTGATCGGCGCGAAAGCCGTTCTTCTTCAGCCACAGGGCCAGCGCCAGCATGTCCTGGTCCGTCGTGCCCGGGTGCGCGGCGATGAAGTACGGGATCAGATACTGCTCCTTGCCCGCCTCGCGCGAGTAGCGATCGAACAGCGCCTTGAAGCGGTCGTAGGCGCCCAGGCCTGGCTTCATCATCTTCGAGAGAGGTCCGCTCTCCGTGTGCTCCGGCGCGATCTTGAGGTAGCCGCCCACGTGATGCGTGGCCAGCTCCTTCACGTACTCGGGTGAGGTGGCCGCCAGGTCGTAGCGCAACCCCGACGCCACCAGCACCTTCTTCACGCCGGGCAGCGCGCGCGCCTTGCGGTAGAGCCCGATCAGCGACGAGTGATCGGTGTTCAGGTTGGGGCAGATCCCGGGGAACACGCACGAAGGTCGCCGGCAGGCGGCCTCGACCATCGGATCCTTGCAGGCCAGGCGGTACATGTTCGCCGTGGGGCCGCCCAGATCCGAGATGACGCCGGTGAACCCGGGAACCTTGTCCCGCACCTCGCCGATCTCGCGCAGCACCGAGGCCTCGGAGCGATTCTGGATGATCCGCCCCTCGTGCTCGGTGATCGAGCAGAAGGTGCAGCCGCCGAAGCAGCCCCGCATGATCGTCACCGAGAAGCGGATCATGTCGTAGGCGGGGATCTTCCGGTCGCCGTAGGACGGGTGCGGGCGGCGCGTGTAGGGCAGCTCGTACACGCGGTCCATCTCGGCGCTGGAGAGCGGCAGCGGCGGCGGATTCAGCCACACGTCGCGATCACCGTGACGCTGCACCAGCGCCCGCGCGTTCCCCGGGTTCGACTCGAGGTGCAGGATGCGCGAGGCGTGCGCGTACAGCACCGGGTCGCTCGTCACCGCGGCGAAGTCGGGCATGCGGATGACGGTGCGCGTGCGGTCGCCGACGGTCTTCTTGGAGGAGGCCTGCTGACCGTCACCCGCGGGACGCCGCAACGCCACCAGCGGTGCTGGCGCGCAGCCCGCCTCGCCGGCGGGGGCCGCGCTGCCGGTCTCGGCGTAGGGGTTCGCCGGCGCCTCGACCGGGCCCGGCGTGTCCACCGTTCGCGAATCGACCTCGCGCCAGCCCTCGGGCAGCAGCGGCGTCCTCCGGGCGAAGGCGGTGCCGCGCACGTCGGTGATGGTCTCGACCGGCTCGCCCGCGCCCAGGCGGTGGGCGATCTCGACGATGGCGCGCTCGCCGTTGCCGTACACCAGCAGATCGGCGCGCGCGTCCAGCAGCACCGAGCGGCGCACGGCGTCCGACCAGTAGTCGTAGTGGGCGATGCGGCGCAGGCTGGCCTCGATGCCGCCCAGGACGATGGGCACGTCGCCGAAGGCCTCCCGGCACCGCTGCGCGTACACGGTGACCGCCCGATCCGGGCGCAGGCCCCCCTGCCCGTCCGGCGAATAGGCGTCGTCCGAACGCAATCGCCTGTCGGACGTGTAGCGGTTCACCATCGAGTCCATGTTCCCGGCGGTGACCCCCCAGAACAGGTTCGGCCGCCCCAGGGCCCCGAAGGGCTGCGCCGAACGCCAGTCCGGTTGCGCGATGATGCCGACGCGAAATCCCTGGGCCTCCAGCAGGCGACCGACCAGGGCAGCGCCGAAGCTGGGGTGATCGACGTAGGCGTCGCCCGTGACCAGCACGACGTCGCAGCTCTCCCAGCCCAGCGCCTCCATCTCGGCGGCCGACATGGGCAGGACCGGCGCGGTGCCGAACTGCTCGGCCCAGAACTTCCGCCGCGCGAACAGCGTGGCCGGCACATGGTCGGGCGAGACCAGCTGCCACGGTCCAGAAGACCGGCCCGCGGGCCGGCCAGTCGCGATCCCCGCCGGCTTCATGAGGCGCGCTTCCCATAGCACGCCGGCGGGGTGGGCGCTCGGTTCGCCCCGGGCCCGGTGTAGGGTTTCGTTCCGTGAGCGCACCGCTTTTCCTGTTCGCCCCGGGCGCGGGGGCGCCCTCCACCTCGGCCTGGATGCAGGCCTGGCGGGACCGCCTGGCCACGGTGGGCGACGTGGTCACGTTCGACTATCCGTACATGAAGGCGGGCCGCCGCCTGCCGGATCGCGCCCCCGTCCTGCTGGCCGCCCACGCCGAGGCGCTGGCCCAGGCGCGGCGGGCCCACCCCCACGCCGACCGGGTGTTCCTGATCGGCAAGTCGATGGGCTCGCGGATGGGTTGCCACCTGGCCCTTGAGCAGGCGGTCGACGGCGTCATCTGCCTGGGCTATCCGCTGATCTCCGGCTCGTCGGGCGCCCGCCGCGACCAGGTCCTGCTGGCGCTGCGGGTGCCCATCCTGTTCGTCCAGGGCACGAACGACGACCTGTGCCCCCTGGAGGAGCTGGAGCTGGTGCGGGCACAGATGCGCGCGCCCAGCACCCTGTTCGTGGTGCCCGGCGGCGATCACTCCCTGGAGAGCTCCCGCGCCAAGAGCCAGCGGGCGGCCGTCGAGGAATCCAACGCGGCGGTGCTGGCGGCGATCAGGACGTTCGTCACGCTTTCCGGCTGAGCGGGGCGCGGCCCGGACGGCCCGGCGCGTCGGCGATGCCGCTTCCAGCCGGAGACATCAGGTTGACGAATCGCATCCCAGAGGCAGGTTGCCAGCAAGGAGGTTCTCCCATGCTGATCATTTCCGGACTGGCACTGTCGGTGGTCCTGGCCGTCATCTGGGCGCTGGACTCGATGGGGGTCACGGCCGATGCGGCCGCATCGGTGGGCATGATCTTCACCGTCGTCATCGCCTGTCTGCTGGGCGCCGGAATCTGGCGTCAGGTGCAGCATTACCACCTGAGGCACCCGCACCCGCGCCCTCGTCATTAGCGCGCCGCCCGACGCCGCCTCGCGGTCGTCTCGGGGCACCCTCCCCTCACGGATGGTGGGGACCGCGCTTTGCGCTCGGGGTCCGGGAGGGGCGGTGCTTGGGCTTGTCGGCGCCTTTCTTCTCGGGTCTGTCTGCGGCGGGCGGCGGCGGGTGGACCTCGCTGTCCGGCGCCGCGCTCGCCTGCGGGGGAGCGCTCTGCTGCGTCACCGCCGCCGCGCGGCCCGCCACGTAGCTGCGCACGCCCAGTCCCAGCGCCGCCACCGCCGCGCAAGCGGCCAGCCAGCGCAGCAGCACCAGAAATTGCCGGCCGTGCCTGGCGCGCGAGAAGCGCTCCCGCTCTTCGTTGCCCGCGTAACCCAGCCGGCCCGCCATGGTCATGGTGCCTGCGCCGGGGGCGCTGGCCGTCCCGGAGAACGTCCCCGCGCCGGTGCCGCCCCCTCCGTAAGACCGATCGACCGCCGACAGTCCGCCGGTGAGACGCGCGGGCCCGTGCCCGCGCGCCGCGGGGCGCTCGGGCGACGTCACCGCGGTCTGCGGCGGACCGACCGGCAAACCGGACGGCACCACCACTTCGGGCGTCTCCGGGTCGGCCTGCTCGTCGAGGGACCGGATCAGCCGCAGCACGGCCCGGTTGCTGGAACGGAACGAGGCCAGGTAATTCTCGAGGTCGAGGATCATGTCCGCGGCCGAGGCGTAGCGCAGCTCGGCGTCCCGCTCGGTGGCGCGGCGAACGATCTCGTCGACGGCGGGGGGCACGTCAGGATTCCACGCCGAGGGCGGCAACGACTTCTCGGCCAGCAGCTCCAGCTTCCGCTGCAGGTTGTTCTGCGCCCGGAACATCACCCGTCCGGTCAGCATCTCGTGCAGCACGCACCCGGCGGCGAACAGGTCGGCGCGGCGATCGATGGCGCGGCAGGCGATCTGCTCGGGCGCCAAATAGGCGATCTTCCCCTTCACCACCTCACCGTCGTCGTCGGCGATCATGTCGGCGGCGCGGGCGATGCCGAAGTCCAGGACCTTCACCACGCCGGTCTCGGCCAGCATGATGTTCGAGGGCGAGACGTCGCGGTGGATGATCTCCAGCGGCCGCCCCTCGCCGTCGCGCAGGCTGTGGGCGTAGTCGAGCGCCACCAGCGTCTCCCTGGTGATCTCGGCGGCGGCGACCACCGGCATGGTGCGCCCTTGCTCCCGCAGCCGGATCAGCACGTCGCGCAAGGTCACGCCGCGCACGCTCTCCATGGCGATGAAGTACGAGCCGCCCGCCTCCCCGAACTCGAAGATCTGCACGATGTTCGGATGGGCCAGCAGCGCGGAGATCTTGGCCTCGTTGACGAACATCTGCGTGAAGCGGGCACGGCCCGACAGCTGCGGCAGCACGCGCTTCACGACCAGCTCGCGACGGAACCCCTCCGGGCCGGTCACCGCGGCGCGGAACACCTCGGCCATCCCCCCCTGCCCGATGCGCTCGATCAGCTCGAACCGGCCCAGGCGATGCGGCGTCTCACCCCGCTTTGGTTCGCGGGTCCCCAGCGGCAGCGGAGGATCGACGTGTCTCGGCGCACCCACGACAGCGCAACCATCGGCAGGACGCCCGAGGATCGTGAGGCGGCCCTACCGGCGGGGGGCCGTTGCCTGCCTCCCGACCCGCGCAGGGGGGCGCCCGCCGAGCCGGACCCAGGCCACCGGGCCCGCCGGGGCGCACGCCCGCTCAGGAACCCAGGTCCGGGACGGTCAGGCCCAGCGCCGTCGTGCGCTGCTGGAAGTCTTCCCCCGGCGGGCAGACGGCACGCAGTGACGCGCCGTCTGTCCAGCGGGGGACGTCCAGCGCGAAGGCGTGCAGCAGCAAGCGGCCGGCGCCCCGCGCGCCCGAGACGGTCTCGCCGACCACCGGATGGCCGGCCCCGCGCAGGTGACGGCGGATCTGCTGGGTGCGGCCCGTCTCGAGCGCGATGCGCAACAGCGCGGCCGCCGGCGCCCGGCCGAGCACCCGCGCATGGGTGACCGCCGGCTTGCCGTCCAGCGGCTGGTCCAGCGTGGCCTGCTCCCAGGAGGGCGCCGGGCTGACCACCGCCAGATAGGCCCGCTCGATGGCATGCGCGGCGAACAGCGCGTTCAGCGCCACCAACGCCGGCTTCTGGCGCGCCACCACCAGCAGGCCGCTGGTGGCGACGTCCAGACGGTGGGCGATGAAGGCGGGGCCCTGATTTCTGCGCAGCCATTCGACCAGCGTGCCGCGGGCCCCCTCGCGGGTCGGCTCGACGGGCATGCCGGCCGGCTTGTCGACCATCCACAGCTCGGGCCGCTCCAGCACGATGCGCGGCACCGGTCCCGTGGCGACCAGGGCCGCGGGCGCCTCCACGGGCTCGTCCCACTGCAGCCGCTCGCCGGCGCGCACGGCGCGCGAGCTGATGCCGGTGCGCCGGCCGGCCACGAACACCACGCCGGCCGCGATCAGGCGCCGCGCCTCGCCCCGCGTCACGCCGGGCGCCACCCGGGCCATGGCCCGGTCCAGCCGCTCCCCGGCCAGCTCGTCCGGCACCACGAAGTCGAAGCGGGAGGCGTGGCTCACCGGCGCCCCGCCGGCGCGGCCGAGGCGACGCGAGGTCTACGTCCCCTGCCCGACCTGCCTCTTCCGGCCGCTGGCGCCCGAATATAGATTGGCGGCGCCGCGGTCCTGCTCGTATAACAGGACGCGCTGTCTATTTTTGAAGACAAAGGAGATTCCATGAGCCTCACTCTCGGTTCCATAGCACCGGACTTCACCCAGGAGTCCACGGAAGGCACCATCAAGTTCCACGAGTGGATCGGGGACAAGTGGGCGGTGCTGTTCTCGCACCCCAAGGATTTCACCCCGGTCTGCACCACCGAACTGGGCACCGTGGCGAAGCTGAAGCCCGAGTTCGACAAGCGCAACGTCAAGGTCATTGCGCTCAGCGTGGACGACGTGGACTCGCATCAGCGCTGGGTCGGGGACATCGAGCAGACCCAGGACACGAAGCTGAACTATCCGATCCTGGGCGATGCCGACCGGAAGGTGTCGACCCTGTACGGCATGATCCACCCCGAGGCCAGCGACACCGCCACGGTGCGCTCGGTCTTCATCATCGACCCGAAGAAGAAGATCCGGCTGATCCTCACCTACCCGGCCAGCACCGGCCGCAATTTCCAGGAGCTGCTGCGCGTGATCGACTCGCTGCAGTTGACGGACAGCCACTCGGTGGCGACGCCGGCGAACTGGAAGGACGGCGACGACGTCGTCATCGTGCCCTCGCTCCAGGATCCCGAGGTGCTGAAGCAGAAGTTCCCGAAGGGCTTCAAGGCCGTGCGCCCGTACCTCCGCCTCACCCCGCAGCCGAACAAGTAACGGAAGCGTCGCGAACGACCACCGTCGGCGGCGGTGGTCGTTTTGTTCCACCACCGTCCCGCCCTGGGGGTGATGGAATGCTTGCGTTATCATGCGTTGTACCGAGCGGGGGTCCTATGACGGGGCCCCGGAGCCCGGTATGCACATCGCCATGACGCCTCGACGAGACCTGACCCAGGCAGGCCAGCCAGACCAGCCAGGCCTGACTGACGTGGGCGGCGTGGCGGACGGGACGCGCCGGGAAGGACCGGGAAGCCTGATCGGCCAGGTCATCGGCGGCAACTTCCGCATCGAGCGGCTGATCGGCAGCGGCGCCACCGGAAACGTCTACCAGGCCGAGCAGCTGTCCCTGGGCAAGGCCGTGGCCGTGAAGGTGCTGCATCCGCACCTGATGGGCGACGACAAGCTGGTGCGGCGGTTCCAGCGTGAGGCCAAGAGCGCCGCGCGGCTGAACCATCCGAACTCCGTGCAGATCATCGAGTCGGGGCAGGACAGCGGCGGCACGCTGTTCATCGCCATGGAGCTGCTGTCCGGCCGGGATCTGGCGCAGGTCATCCGCGACGAGTTCCCGCTGCCCGTGCCGCGCATGGTGCACATCATGTCGCAGGTCTTCGCCGCCCTGGACGAGGCCCACGCGCACGGGCTGATCCATCGCGACCTCAAGCCCAGCAACATCATGCTGATCGAGCGGCGTGACGAGCCGGACTTCGTGAAGGTGTGCGACTACGGCATCGCCAAGGCCGTCAGCGAGGACAGCGTGGCGGCGGACGCCCAGATGCTGACGGTGCAGGGCCTGGTCTGCGGCACGCCGGAGTACATGTCGCCCGAACAGGCGCGCGGCGAGCCACTGGACGGCCGCACCGATCTCTATTCGGCCGCCGTGATCCTGTACCAGATGACCACCGGCGACGTGCCCTTCCGCGCCGCCACCCCCATCGGCATCGTCAGCCGGCACCTCAGCGACGAGCCCGCGCTGCCCAGCAGCCGCCGTGGGGACGGGGCGATCCCGCGCGACCTGGACGACCTGATCCTGCGCGGCCTGGCCAAGAGTCGAGAGCTGCGGCCCGCCACGGCGGCCATCTTTCGCGAGGAGCTGCACCGGGTGCTCACCGACGGGCTGGCCCGGCGGGCCTTCGCCAACGCGCAGACGCTGTCGCTGGGGTCGGGTCCGCCGGGGGCGGCGCGCAGCAACCGCCCCATCACGCCGTCGGCGACGCCCGTGATGCCGCTGCCGTCGGCGCGTCCGTCGAAGAAGCCGCTGGTCATCGGCCTGGTCGGGGCGGCGCTGGTGCTGCTGACGGCGGTGGTGATCTCGCGCCACCTGGCCGGCCCTCAGCTGGCCGGAGGCCCCGGCGTCGCAGAGCTGGGCCCGGCGCGCGCCGCCGCAACCGCGCCGGCTGGCCCGGCGCCGGCGGCCCCCATGCCGGTCGTTCCGGCAGCCCCGGCCGCAGGACCCGCCCCCGCGCCCATCGCCCCACCCGCGGAAGAGAAGGCGTCAGACGAGACCGTGTCGAACCATGATCGTCCGGCGCGTCGCAAGCAGGCCGCGCCCCATTCGGCCCCGCGACCCGCCCGGGGCGCCACCGCGGCGTCGCCCGAAGGCGCCGGTGAAGCGGCCGTCGTCGCCCCCGCACCGGTGGCGCCGGCCCCGGCCCCCGAAGCGTCGCCCGACGACCGGGCCGCCCCGTCCCCCCGCAGCGCCCGCGACACCATCGCCGAAGGCGAGAAGTTGCTGGCGCAGGGCGACGCGGCCCAGGCCTGCCGCAAGGGCGAGGAGGCCAAGCGCGCCGCCCCGAAGGCGGCGCCCGTGTACAAGTTCCTTGGCAAGTGCTACATGCGCGCAGGCAGCGTCGCGCAGGCGAAAGACAACTACCGCCGCTACCTGGAGATAGAACCCAATGCCCCGGACGCCGTGTTCATCGAAAGCATGATCAAGTGAGTCTGCGGGCGAAGGGGGGGCGGCACAGGGGGGCGCGGCGGACCGACCGGCGCGGGCTGGCCGTGGGCGCGCTGGGCGTGCTGTGCGGCCTCGTCACCGCCTGCCGGGTGGATCCGGCCGAGTTCGATCGCCGCGTGTTCGCCTGCGACACCGCCGCGCCCGAGCCAGGGTGCGGGACCGACAACACGGGCCGCCCCATGGCCTGCTTCGCCGCGCGCCAGCTGGGCGCCACGGACTTCTGCGCGCAGACCTGCGACGTCCCCCTGTCGGCGATGGACGGCAGCGTCTGTCTCGACTCGGGCATCCAGCTGCCTGCCTGTCGTCCGTCGGACGATCTGACCGGCAAGGCCTGCGGGCAATCCGGCCTGGCTTGCTATCGCACCGATCTGCTGGCCGACGAGGGTGTGTGCACGACGCTGAATCCCTGCAGCCGCAACGAGGACTGCCGCGATCCCGTGCGCTCGGCGTGCGCGACGTCGTTCCTGTCGCAGACGATCTATCCGCAGGCGCCCGACCTGCAGCTGGACCACATGTTCTGTCTACAGACCGGCTGCAAGGCGAACGGCACCTCGTGCTCTCCCGGCGAGGCCTGCCTGCAGGACGTCATCTCGGCCTCGGCGCACCCGCCCGACATCTGCGTGCCGAACTGCGACTCGAACCTGCGTTGCCCGCCGAACTTCCTCTGCTACAGGAAGGTCTCGACCGATATCGCCCCGGCCGTCTGCATCCCGGGCCTGCTGGGGTTCACCTGCGACGATGCCATCGACTGCATGCTGGGCAGCTGCGTCGACAACGGCATCGGCTACAAGATCTGCACCACCGCCTGCAACAGCGACACGGACTGCACCCTGTACGACGGCGTGCAGGGGAAGTTCTCGTGCGTGAAGAACCCGGGCGCGCCCGCCGAGCCCGGCTACTGCCAGACCCCCGATTCCTACCGGGGCTCCATCTGCAAGACCACCCTGGACTGCCAGAAGCGCAACGCGGCCGAGATCTGCAGCCGCTTCAATGCCGACGACGCCGTGGGAACCTGCCTGCTGCCCTGCCCGGCCGACGGGCGGTGCCCCCAGCGCGGCGGCGTGGGACACACCTGCCTGCCCTCCGGCGCGGTGGCCGGACCGCCGGTCTGCTTCCCCGGCTACTTCGGCCTGCCCTGCACCGCCGACAGCAACTGCGTGGGCGACCTGACGTGCAACCCCACTCTGCCCGGTCAACCGGCCATCTGCTCGGCGCCCTGCGCGACCGACGCTGACTGTGCCGCGCCGACCGCGGCCGGGGGCGATCGCTGGATCGGCGGCGACGGCTTCTGCGGGGCCCCGCTGGGCGTGCCGTTCTGCTTGCCGAACAAGTCACTCCCCGACGGCACCCCCTGTTCATCGAACGCTGCCTGCAAGTCGGGCAAGTGCCTGACCGGCGCCTGCGGAGCCTCCGCCTCATGAGAGGGCTGCGGCGCTCGATCGTGTGCGGATGGCTCGCCTGCGGGGCGGGCCTCGCCCTGGCGCCGCCGGCGCGCGCCCAGGAGGCCACGCCCGCCCGCGCCGAGAAGCTGGCCGTCGTCGTCCTGGGCACCAGCGAGCACGACGCCGAGCTGGCCGACAACCTGACCGAGATCATCATCGCCACCATCGCGCAGCACCGCGGCGTCGAGATGGCCGGGCGAGAGGAGTTCAGGGCGCGGCTGGGCCTGGAGAGCGAGCAGCGCGCCCAGGCCTGCGCCGACGATCTCGCCTGCCTGGGACGGGCCGCCGTCTCCCTGGGCGTGCGCCGCATCGTGGCCGGCAGCGTGGGCATCCGCGGCCGCCAGTACCTGTTCAACCTGAACCTCAACAACGTGGAAACGAACCGGGTCGAGAACCACGTCTTCCGCCTGGTCGAGGGGACGGTCAAGGACCTGATCCCGGTGGTGCAGGTGGCCACGGAGGAGCTGTTCAAGCCGCGGATTGAGCCGGGACGGATCCAGCTGACGTCCGATCCAGCGGGGGCCCGGGTGTCCATCGACAACGCCTACCTGGGCGTGACGCCGCTGATCTCGGGCACGCTGCTGGCGGGCAAGCACAAGGTGCGCGTCGAGGCCGAGGGCCGCTTCCCCTGGACGTCGTCGGTCGAGGTGTTCCCGGGGCGCGACCTGGGCGTCACGCTGACGGAGGCGAACCTGCCCCGGCGACGGCTGTGGCCGGCCAAGGCCGCGGCGGCCTCGGCTTCGCTGGCGGGACTGTCCTTCGCCGCGGGTGGATTTCTGGGGGTGCTGTCACAGCTGACGCCCTCGGGCGCCACGCGCGCGGAAGCGCAGAGCGACTTCAATCAGAAGCGGAACTTCGGCACCGCCGCCAACGTCGCCTTCATCTCGGGCGCGGTGTTCTCGGCGGCCGCCCTGTACTTCGTCATCGGCTATCGCGACGACGTCTTCGGCCGGCACGACGACGATTCGTCGCACTAGGGCACCGCTCTCGAACTGGAGTCACCCTCGGCGTTGACGCCTATTTCGCGAGCGGCACCCGAGCCCGCCGCGGCCGCCCGCAGGGACCGCTAGAGGCCGCTCGTGTCGGTGATCTTCAGCGTGACGGGGACGACGCCCGAACCGACGTTGGCGTCGGTCTCACCCTGCCCGATCGTGTTCCGGCTGCCGTCCTTCAGCAGGAGCTTGAAGTGGACGGTGCCGGACGACTTGGTGGTCCCGTACTCGAAGGTGCCGAGCACGTTGTCGCCGTTCGAGTCCTTCTCCAGGCCCGTGTAGTTCGTGTCGGGACCGCAGACGGAGTAGTTCAGCACGAAGTCGGTCTGGTCCGAGACGGCTCCCGACGTCATCACCTCGCACTGGGCGATCTGCTGCAGGTTGCCGGACGTGATGTTGGGGGCGATGGTCACGGCGACCGCGAAGTAATCCGTCTGCCCGCAGCCCGTCAGTCCGCCCAGACCCAGCCCCACCAGCGCCAGGGCCAGGTGGGTCGCCCTGCGGACGAGCTTGGCCGTTGCAACGTGCTTTCCCATGGTCACTTGGCTCCGAAGCAGCCGGCGTCGTAAACGGCGCCGCAGGCGTGTTTCTGGTTGTGGTTTTCGACGATCATGAACGTCGCCGCGCCCGCCAACACCACGCCACCGACGATCGCCCAGAACGGCCAATCCTTCAGGAAGGCCAGGCTGTCGCCCGAGTCCGCCGTCTTCTTCTTCTGACCGTCGCCGCGCGTGACGGTCAGCTTCATGTCATCCGGCTTGCCGGCGTCGCCGCCTTCCGCCTTGGCGTCCGACGCCTTGTCGCCGCCCTCCAGGCTGTCCGAGTCCGAGGCCGCCAGCAGACGGCCCGCCGAGCGGCCATCGAGGCGCAGGTTCAGCGCCGGCGTGGCCGGCGCGGTCGCGGTCACCTCGGCCGGCGTGGCCCAGGCGGGCGCCGACACCAGCAGCGCCGCCAGCAACCCAGCGGTGGTGGCGAGGCCCAGCGCGCGCCGCCCCACCGACGGAGCGGGCGGCGTCTGTGTTCGCGGCGACCGGCGCCGCATAGAACGATCGGACTCTCGTTCGGAGGAGGTCGTCATCACGGCCGGATGTTACAGAAGTTTGTTCCGCTGTGAAGTCCGATTGTGTGCCCGCAGCGTAAGCCAGGTGACTGTGCGCAGCCCGCAATCTGCCCCGGTCGATCTTCGAACCGGCCCCGGTCACCTGTGGCATTCTCGGCGCGATGCCCGACCAAATCAGCGTCGCCGAGCTGGCTCGCTTGCTGGCCGCGACCGGTGCTGATCCGCCGGCGGCGCCGCTGCTGCTGGACGTGCGACAGCCGTGGGAGAACGAGCTGGCGAAGCTGGACGCCAGCCTTCTGGTCCCGCTGCCCGAGCTGGACGAACGTTGGGCCGAGGTGGCCGAGGCGCAGGCGAACCCGGCTCGGCTCATCGTCGCCTACTGCCACCACGGCGTGCGCAGCCTGTCGGCCGCCGCGATCCTGGAGGCTCGCGGGGTCGGCCCGGTGGTGTCGCTGGCTGGCGGGATCGACGCCTGGTCGAGCCTGGTCGAGCCGGCGCTGCCGCGCTACTGATGCGCCCAGCGCGCCAGACCGCAGGGACGTTGGCGACGCTGGCGGGCGCCGCGGCGCTGGCGGTGATGGGCGGCTGGTTGGCGACGGTCAGCCTGCAGCAGGACTTCGCCGCCTATCATACGGCCGGGCGCGCGCGGGCGCGGGGCCTGGACCCCTACGTGAACCACGTCGCTTCCGGGGGCCCGTGGGACGGCGTCGCGGTCTATCGGCACAGTCGGTTCCTCTATCCGCCGCTGGTCGCGGACCTGTTCCGGCCTCTGGCCGCGCTGCCCTTCCCCTGGGCGAAGGCGCTGTTCACCGCGGCCTCGCTGCTGGGATTGATCGCCGGGCTGACCTTGGTGCGCGCCGACGCCGGCGCCGCGCTGCCGGCGGGGACCCTGCTGCTGCTGGCGGCGGTGTGGCCGCCCGTCTTCGCGGCGCTGGAGCGCGGGCAGATCGATCTGTTGCTGTTCCCGTTGCTGGCCGCGAGCTGGCGGTGGCGGCGCCGGCCCATGCTGGCGGGCGCCGCGCTGGCCGTTTGTACGCTGGGCAAGCCGTTGATCCTTGGTCTGCTGCCGCTGCTGGTCGTGGCCAGACGGACCCGCTGGGCGGCGGCCATGGCGACGGCGCTGGTGGCGCTGGGCCTGCTGTCGCTGGCGGTGTCCGGCCTGTCCTCGAACCGGGAGTACGTGACGGAGGTGCTGCCGCGGGCGGCGCGCTGGGGAGAGGGAGGACCGGCCGCCTGGCTGCTGGACGAACGGGCGCTCGCCAGCGTGAGCGACCAGCTGGAAGGGGGCACGGCGCGCCTCGACGGAGCGGTGTTCGCGCAGCAGGTGGGCGACTTCCCGCGCAACGCCAGCCTGCCCCGCGCCCTGGCGGGCGACGGACCGCCCGCCCCGGGAGTGATCTGGGGACTGGCGCTGCTGGGAGGGGCCGCGCTGGCCTGGGCCGCCCATCGCCGACCGGACAGCGCCGGCTGGTACTGGGGCGGCCTGCTGCTGGGCGTGACGGTCGCGCCCGTCTCGTGGGCGATGAGCCTGGTGTGGGCGTTGCCCCTGTTCGTCGCCGATCGGGGCGTGTTCGGCCCCGCTCAGCGCCCGCGATTGTTCGCGCTGGCCGCGACCTTCAGCGCCGGAATGCTGGGGCCCTGGGTTCCGGGGGCCTGGCCGGCAGCCGGCGTGGCGGGCGTGGCCGCCGCCGCGCTCTGGCCGGACCCGGGGCGCCGATGAACCCGACCTCGTCGCTGTCGCTCGCCTGGCTGCGCGGCGCGCTGGCCATGGTGGCGTTCGTGGTGGTGGCCGAGGCGGCGCTGGGATTCGCGGGCCTGACGGCGGCGGCGCCGCCGCTCATCGCGTTCGCCCTGCTGGCGGCGGGCGTGGCGGCGGCGCAACGCGGATGGCGGGCGCTGCGGGCGCCGGCCGCAGAGACGACGGCGCTGCGGGCCACCGCAGCGGACGCCGGGGCGGCGCTGGCGCTGGTGGTGGCGCTGGCCAGCCGCCTGACCGAAGGGCTGCATCACGCGGGCGGTGCCTTCACTTACGACGTGCTCTCGTACCACCTGCACCTGCCGGCCTCGTGGTGGGCCGCGGGACGGGTCGGCATCGTGCCCACGCCGTTCGGCGATCAAGCGCCGGCCTATGCGCCTGCCAACGCCGAGCTCACGTACCTGTTCGCCCTGGCGAGCACCGGCAACCTGCGCCTGGCGCACGCCGGGCAGGCGGCCTACGCGGCGCTGGCGGCGCTCGCCATCGTCGCGACGGCCCGGCAGGGGGGCGCCTCGCGCCCGGGGGCCGTGGGGGCGGCGCTGGCGTTCCTGATGATCCCCGAGGTGTGGCAGCAGGCGAGCGGCGCCATGGCCGACCTGGCGCTGGCGTCGTTCCTGCTGGCCGGCCTGCCGTTTCTGTGGCGGCTCTGGTGCCGCGATCGCACGCGCGATGGCCGGGATGTGCTGGCGCTCGGCGCCGCGCTGGGGCTGGCGGTGGGTACGAAGTACGTGGGCGCGCTGCTGGCGGTTCCCCTGCTGGCGGCCACCGCCTGGCTGCTGGCGCGAAACGCGACCCTGGCGGGGTGGTCTCGCTGGCGAGCGACGGGCGCGATCGCGGGGCTGGCGTTCGCCTGCGGCGGTTTCTGGTACGCCCGCAACGCCCTGCTGACCGGCGATCCCACGTTCCCGGTCACGCTGCGCCTGGGCGGCCTGACCATCGCCCCTGGCCTTTACGGCGGGGCCGAGATGCGCCGGTGGCTCTACCATCTGCCCGTCACGGACCTTCAACCTTTCCTGGAGATGTTCGCGGAGACAGGCTGGGGATTCTTGGCTTGTCTGGCCATCGCGCTGCCGTCGCTGTTGTTCCGGCGACGGCCGTGGGCACCGGCCCTGTTCGCGTCGTACGTGGCGCTGGGCTGGCTGGTGGTCCCGTACCAGCAGTCGCGCTTCCTGTTCGCCGCCTGGGGCGTCGCCGCGCTGACCCCGGCGCTGGCCGCGCCCGCCGGTCGCCCCGCCCTGCGCGAGCTGGCCTTCGCGCCCGCCATCGCCGGCGCCGCCTGGCAGTACCCCACGCCGGCCCGCCTGCTGACGGCGGCGCTGTGGACGGGGGCGGCGGTGCTCGCGGCCCGCGAGGCCCGCTCGCCGCGGCCACCGGGCCGCTGGTCCCGGGCGGCTCCCTGGCTGGGGCTGCCCACCACGGCCGTGCTGGTGCTCGCGCTGATCGCATGGACGCGCCCGTACAGCCACGCCGATCCCCAGCCCGCGCGCGTCGGCGACGGCCACGATGCCGGCTGGCAGTACGTCGCGGCCCGGCTGCATGGCCGGCGCATCGCGTACGCCGGTTCCAACCTGCCCCTTCCGCTGTGGGGCTGGCACCTGGAGAACCGCGGCCGTTACGTGAACGTCGCGGGGAAGCTGTCGGACGTCCTTCACGATTTCCGTGACGGGCCCGGCCACACCGACACCGCCGAACCAGCCCCGGAGCGGGCCCGCCCCGACCGCGCCGCCTGGCTCGCGAACCTGACGGCGGCCGGGACCGATGCGCTGTTCGTGACCCGCCTGTACCCCGAGGTCGCTGCCGGCATGCCCCACGACGCCGAAGGCTTTCCCAGCGAGCGGGCCTGGGCGGACGCGCTGCCCGACCGCTTCCCGCTGATCTTCGCGACCCCGGACGTTCGCATCTACGACGTACGGCCCGACGCCGGGCAAGGACACCGCTGGCCAGTGGAAGCTTCACCGCCGGCGGCGACACCATGAGCAACGAGCTTTCACCGGTCGGCGAACCCACCCGCTCACCGACCGGGGAGCGCGCGACGGCGTCGGCGGCCTGGACCTGGACGGCGGCGACCGTGCTGCTGCTGTTCGTGGCCGGGCGTTGCCTGCAGCCGATGGACGAGACCGATCTGTTCTACAACCTGCGGCTGGGCGAGATCATCCTGGGTACGCACCGGGTGCCCCGCACCAACCTGCTGTCGTTCACGAATCCCGACTTCCCCGATCCGAACCTGGCCTGGCTGTTTCAGATCGTCCTGGCGCTCGCCTATCGCGCCGGGGGCGTCCCGGGGACCGTGCTGCTGAAGACCACCTTCGTGGTCGCCACCTTCGCGCTGCTGTTCCGCGTGGCCCTGCGCCGGGGCGCGGCGCCGGTCCCGGCGGCGCTGGCGCTGGCCCTGGCCGCCTGGGCCGCGGAGCCGCGCTTCGTGGAGCGGCCTCATCTCGTCACGTTCCTGGGCCTCGGCACCCTGCTGCTCGCGCTCGACCGCGCCGAGGCAGGCCGGCCCCGCTGGCTGTTCGCGCTGCTGCCGCTGGGCCTGGTCTGGGCGAACGGAAACTCCTGCTTCTTCCTGGCGCCGGCCCTGCTGTCGCTGTACGCGCTGGGCTGCCTGGCCGACAGGCGGGGGGGCCACGGCCGTCGCGCCGCGCTGGTGGCCGTCGCGCTGTTGCCGCTCACGCTGGCGACACCGGCCGGGGCAGGCGTCATCGGGTACGTGGCGAATCACTTCCGCATGCCGGCGCTGCGTCCGCTGCAGGAGTACCGGACGGCCGAGTGGCCCACCGATGGACCGTTCGTGCTCCTGACGCTGGCCACCGGCGCGGCGGCCGCCCTGGCCCTGGCCCGCCCCCCACCGGCGCGCGCCTTTCGCCACGTGCTGCCGCTGCTGGCGCTGGGCGCGCTGGGCGCCCGGCGAATCCGGTTCGTCGCCGAGTTCGCGTTGCTGGCGGGCCCCTTCCTGGCCGCCGAAGTTTCCAGCGCCCTGGAATGGCTGGCGCGGCGGCCCCGCCTGGTGGCGCAGCCGGGTCTGTCGCGGGCGCTGGGGCGGGCCGGGGGCGGGGCGGCGCTGGCCACGCTGCTGGGCCTGACGCTGGCGCCGCGGCTGGGAGCGGCGCGGGCCGGCCGCGACGTGGTGGACCTGGGCATCGAGCGGGGCCTGGTGCCGACCGCCGCCATCGCCTGGGTGGGCGGGGCCGGGTTGCGGGACCGCCTCTATAACGACCTCGAGGTCGGCTCGTACCTGGCCTGGGAAGGCTGGCCGCGCCACCGGGTGTTCCAGGATCCCCGCATCAACGGCTACCCCGAGGCCTGGCACGCGGTGCTACGGCGGGACGACCTGAGCCGCGACGAATGGGAGGGGTTCCTGGCGGACTACGGCGTTCAGGCCGCCCTCATCAGCTTCCCGGACGTGAACCCGCGGGCCGCCCTGTTCGACCCGGCCCGGTGGGCGCTGGTCTTCCGCAGCAGCGAGGCCCTGGTGTTCGCGCGGCGTGGGCTGTCTCATGACGGGCTGATCGCGCGCGAGGAGCTGCCGCTGACGTTCCGGTTCGAGCGCGCCAGCGGTGTCGAGGTCCTGCCGCTCGACGAACCGCCTGCCCGCTGGCCCCTTCCCCCCTGCGAGTGGCAGCGGCGGCTGGGCGAGCAGCTGGTGCAGCGCCAGGAGCTGGACCGCGCCGACGCCGCCTTCCGCCGCGCCCTCGCCCTGGCCGGTTGCCCGGACGAGACCACCCGAGCGGCCCGGGCCAGCGCCGGTGCGCTCGCCCTGCAGCGAGGGGACGCCGCCCGGGCCACGGCGCTGCTGTCCGACCTGGACACCGCCGCCAGCCAGACGAACCGCGGGTACGCGGAGCTGCAGCTGGGGCATGCGCAGGACGCGCTGGCGGCGTTCGAGCGGGCCCGGGCGCTGCCGCCCGGCAGCGACGGCGGGACGCCGGAGGCCGACTTCGGACGGGCGCTGGCGCTGACGGCGCTGCACCGGGGCGCCGAGGCCCGGGGCGCGCTGTCCGCCTTTCTGGCGCGCTGGCCCGACCATTTCGCGGCGGCACGGGCGCGCGCCCTGCTGCGCACGCCCTGAGCCGGCGGCGGTGACATTCTTGGCCTCCCCGGCCCATCGACTACAATCGCTGTGGAGAGACGTTGCCGAATCGCGCGCGCCGTCATGTCTGGTCACGCCGCGGCGCCCTTGCCGGGGCCGGGGCGATCCTGGCCCTCGCCGCGTCCTCGCCAGCGGCGGCCCCGCCGGACGACGCCGGTTCCGGTTCTCCGTTGACGGATCAGGCTCGCCTGCTGACGGGACGGGAGCGCGCGGCGCTGGAGAGCCTGCTGCGGGTCAAGGCCACCGAATCGGGCGCGCTGCTGACGGCCCTGGTGGTGCCCCACCTGCCGCAGCATCAGACGGTCGAGGAGCTGGCCGCCCAGGCGTTCACGGCGTCTGACCCCCGGCCCGGGACAGCGGCACACCCCCGCGTCCTGCTGGTCGTCAGCTTGAAGGAGCGCCGGGCCGCCATCGAAACCGGGCAGGGCCCCGCCGGCATCGTCCCCGAGATCGACGCGGGGGCCATCGTCCAGCGCCTGAGCGCGGCGCTGGCGCACCAGCGCCTGAGCGCGGCGCTCGCGGACGCCATCGCCGCCGTCGCCACCTCGGCGCGCGCGACGGCCGAGCGGCGCCGGCCCCTGCCGCCCGAGCCCCAGGACGTGCGCGCCCCCGCCCCCGCCGCCGTTCCGGCCCCGCTCGGGGAGCCGGGCGCGGAAGAGACCGCCACGACCCCCGAGGAGCCGCGGGTGCCGGCGACGGACCCCCAGCCGGGCCGTCCCCGCCGACGCTCCGTGATGCCCGCCGCATACGTGCTGGCGGGGTTGGTCCTCATCGGGCTGGCCATCCGCCGCCGCCGCCGTCTCCCGGACGACCGGGTCACGCCTCCTCCCGGCCGGCCCACGCTGCCCACCAAGCTGGACCGTGACGTCAAATCGATTGGCGATCGCTCGCGGTCCTGATAGCTTGCCGCGGGCCCCCAGCGACAGGGCGGGCGTGCGATTCATGCCCCGTGCCGGTCGTTTTTCCACCGAACGGCGCTTTCGTCCCTCACCCTCAGTACGCTCACGTCACGGTGGGAGCCGGTGTCCCGAGCCGCACTTCCACCCCGCACCCCGCGAGGTCTCATGTCGCCTTCCAGCACCGCCGCAGCCGCCCTTTCTCCCGATACTTCGGCCGGAGCGCCGGACCCCACCGACGACGTCGTCCCCCCCGATCCACGCAGCCTGCCCGTCGAATGGTTCGCGACCATCCCGTTCTGGGGCGCGCAGGCGACCGCCGTCATCGGCATCATCATCAGCGGCTGGTCATGGAAGGGGCTGGGCCTGGCCCTCGCCATCTACGCCGTCCGCATGTTCGGCTTGACCGCCGGCTACCACCGCTACTTCTCGCACCGGTCGTACAAGACCAGCCGCGTGTTCCAGTTCCTGCTGGCGTTGCTGGGGTCGACCGCCACGCAAAAGGGCGTGCTGTGGTGGGCCGCCCACCATCGGGCGCATCACAAGTACTCGGACACCCCGCGCGACATCCACTCGGTGCGCCAGCATGGCTTCTGGTGGGCGCACGTGAAGTGGATCCTGGTCAAGAAGTACGTGCCGACCGACTTCGATCGCATCAAGGACTTCGCGAAGTACCCCGAACTGCGGCTGCTGAACACCTTCAACCTGGTGCCCCCGGTGCTGCTGGCGGTCGGCCTGTTCCTGGTCGGCGGCTGGTGGGCCCTGTTGTGGGGGTTCTTCGTCTCGAACACGCTGCTGTGGCACGGAACGTTCTGCGTGAACTCGCTCGCGCACGCGTTCGGCCGGCGCCGCTACCAGACCGACGATGACAGCCGCAACAGCTTCCTGATCGCGATCTTCACGCTGGGCGAAGGCTGGCACAACAACCACCATCACTATCAGCGCTCGGAGCGGCAGGGCTTCTACTGGTGGGAGCTGGACATCACGCACCTGGTCCTGCGCGTCTTCTCGCTGTTCGGTCTGGTCCGCGAGCTCCACGAACCGCCTCGTCAGCTCCGGGACGCCCGCTAGCTCACCATCACAAAGGCGCTGCGGCGGCGGTGCCTCGCTGCCGTCCCGCCGGGCCTGGTGGAGGGCCCAGCGGGAGGCGGGATGGCCCGGTCAGCGGGCCGGCTGGGGAGCGGGCTTCGACGCGGGCGGCGTCAGCTTGGCGCCCGCGGGCGCGGCGGGCTTGGCGCCCGGCGCGGCGGGAGGCGTGGACGAGGCGGCCGGCGCGGGCGGCGGCGCGGGGTGGTTCACCTCCAGCAGCTCGATGTCGAAGATCAGCGTGGCGCCACCGGGGATGCTGGGCGGGCGGCCCTGATCGCCGTAGGCCAGCTCGGACGGGCAGGTCAGCTGCGCCTTGCCGCCGATCTTCATCTTCTGCAGACCCTCGGTCCAGCACTTGACCACGCCGCGCAGCGGGAACGAGGCGGGCTGGTTCCGCTTGTACGAGCTGTCGAACACCGTGCCGTCCGCCAGGCGCCCCTCGTAGTTCACCTTCACGGTGTCCGTCTCGGCCGGGCTCTCCCCGGTGCCGGGGCGCAGCGTCTTCACGACCATGCCGGAGGGCAGCCGCTCGGCGCCCGACTCCTTGGCCGCCTTGTCGACGGTGTCCTTGCCCCGCTGCTTCTCGGAGGCCGAGCGCATGTCCTGCCGCTTGCGGGCCATCTCGAAGATCTTGGGACGGATGGCGTCCAGCTCGACCTTGGGCTTCTGCTTGGTCACGCCGTCGCCCAGGCCGGCCTTCACGAACTCCAGCTCGGCCGGCGTCATCGAGAAGACGTCCACGTTCTTGGCGATGTCCAGGCCCAGCGCGTAGAAGACCTTCTCGTCGTCGGTCTTCGGTGCCGCGGCGCTGCCGCCTCCGCTGCCCCCGCCCATCCGGCCGCACGCCGCGAACAAAGAACCCATTGCCACAACCGTCAGGAACCGGGTCACGTGAACTTTGTGCATGGGCCGGGTGGCTAACACGTTCCGGCCCCGCTGGCCATAGGCGGGGTCTGAAACGTTGCCCCCGTCATGGATCGTCACGGGGAAGCTCGACCGCGCACCGGCGTCTTGGGCCTGCCGCAGGGCCGGTGCTATCCTCGGCCGATGCTGGAGATCTACGGGTATTTGAAGGATCCCTTCGCCTGGCGGGCGCGCTTCGCGGCCGAGGAGAAAGGGATCGCGTACGCGTGGCTGCCCGGCGACGTGTCTTATCCCGACCCGCGGGCGATGAAGAACAACCCGACCACCCGGTCACCGCTCGCCATCCACGACGGGTTCGTGTTGACGGACGCCTTCAACATCCAGCTGTACATCGACGAGGCCTTTCCCGGTCGCCCGCTGATGCCCGAGACACCCCGGGGGCGGGCCGACACGCGCATGTTCGTCACCTCGCTGGACGCCTTGGGGGCGGTGCTGCAGGCGGAGGGGGGCCCGGCCACGTACAACCGCCGCGCCGTCAAGCGCATGGAGGACGTGTTCGCCGACGTCGATCAGCGGCTGAAGCGCTCGAACGCGCCCTGGCTGGACGGCGAACGGCCCGGGCAATGCGACATCTCGTTCCTTCCTTTGCTGTCGGCCCTGGAATCGCTGGAGACCAGCTTCCCCATCACGCTCGAGGCGCTGACGGCCTACTGGCAGCGCGCCACCATGTACCAGCCATTCCAGAAGACGAATCACCGCCTGGCGCCCCTGGAAGGGCGACGCTGAGCGAGGCCGGCGACCTCTCCCTCTCTCGCGAACGGCGCATCGAGGAAGCGTCGCTTCGCGCCTGGCCCGCCTTCACCGACTCCGACTTCGACGGCTGGCGCCTGCGCTTCGCGGACGGGTACACGCGCCGCGCGAACTCGATCACGCCGCTCGATCCCTCGCGGCTGGCGCTGGACGACAAGATCGCCACCTGCGAGCGGCTCTACGCCGCGCGCGGTTTGCCGGCCATCTTCCGGCTGACGCCCTTCGCCCCGCCCGAGCTGGACCGCCGGCTGGCGGCGCTGGGCTATGGCCTGGGTGACGAGGTCGAGGTGCGGGCCCGGCCCCTGGCAGATCTGGCACCGCCCCCTGCCCCGCCCGCGCTCCGCCCGCCGGCGAAGCTGGTGCGCGTGGCGGCCGTCGGCCTGGAACGCTGGCTCGACGTGTTCACCGCGCTCAGCGGCGCCGCAGAGTCGACCCGGGCCGCGCACCGTCGTGTGCTCGCCGCCGTCCCCGGCGTTCGCCGACTGCTGATCCTGGAGGCAGACGAGCGACCGGTGGCCTGCGGCATGAGCGTCTTCGAAGGGGGACTGCTGGGACTGTTCGATCTGGTGACCGCCGCCGACAGCCGGGGCCGCGGCTTCGGCGGCGAGCTCCTGCGACGCGCTCTGCGGTGGGGCCAGCGCGCTGGCGCCCGCGAGGCCTATCTGCAGGTCCTGAACCGCAACGCCGTGGCCCTGCGGCTGTACGAACGGGCGGGCTTCACCAAGGTCTACAGCTACCACTACCGCGAACGAGCTTGAGCATGCGCCGTCACGGCTCCCGGGATCCCGGCGCGTCCGGCGTGACGGCGAGCCAGGAGTAAGGTCCCTCCCAGTATCTCTGCCAGCCGGTGCGCGGTGCGGGGATGGTCAGCCGGAACGCGGTCGGCTTCGCGCCGTCGGTGCGCAGATCGATGACGCCGTAGGGCCCGATCCGCGTGTACGGATGGCGCGCCGCCAGCTCCTCGACGATCGATCGTTCACGTGGCGACAGCGACGCCGGAGCGAACACGAACAGCGCCCGCCGTCGCTCGGACTCAGGCAGGGCCGCCACGGCCGCCGCGGTCGAGGGCAGGAAGTCGCGATCCAGATAGAAGGCGATCTCCATGCGAAAGGCGTAAGAGCCGTGCAAGTACAGCCGATCGCCCAGTCGGGACCGATCTCGCAGTTCGCGGGCCAGGACGGCGCGGGGAAGATTGGGATCCATCGTCTTCCAGTTCGGTATGCCCCCGTGAGCGCGGCTCTCCAGCAGCCCGCGCCACGCCGTGGGCAGCGTCGTGGACACCAGCGCCACGGAAAGCACCGCGCCCAGCAGGCGGGCGGCCCGCGGGCCGCGCCACGTCTCTGCCAGCGTCACCAGCGCCGCTCCAGTCTCCACGGCGCCCAGCACCACGGCGGGCGCGAAGTAGATCAGACGGTAGGCGTGCGTCACCACCTCGATCCGGAAGATGGCCAGGTGCATGGCCATCACCAGCACCAGGGACAGCAGCGCCAGCGCCCGCGTGTCCAGCGCGTCTTTCCAGGGGCCGCGCCAGGCCGCGCGCACCACGCGCGCCAGCGCCACCACCAGGCCGGCGGCACAGCAGGCCAGCAGCGGGTAACCGAACAGCTCGCCCCCGTAGATGACCATCACCGCGAGGAACGACCGCGTGGACATCGCGGCGGCACGCGTGTGGTAAGCACCGATCAGATCGCTCCATTGATGAGCCGAGGACACGGCCAGCGCCTGCACCGCGATCGGGATCAGCAACGCCAGCACCAGGCAGGGCACGAAGGCCAGATATTTGCCTCGTCGAAACCAGGCGGTGGCAGCGACGTGCAGTCCCCAGGGCACCGCGAAGAGGAACGGATCCCAGTCCAGGCATCCCGCGACGGCCACCGCGGCCAGCGCGACGAGGCCGTCCCGCCAGCGGCCGTCGGCGAGCCACCGGTCGTAGGCCAGCAGACACAGCAACACCAGCGCCAGCCCTGGATAGCCCGGGTCGATATGGTCGGCGTACCAGACGTTGTAGGGCGTGACGGCGAACAACAGCACCGCGAACGCGGCCAGCGTTGCGCCGTAGAGCCGCCGCACCAGGAACGCGAGCACCACCAAGGTGGCCGAGCTGGCAATCAACGCCGCGAGCCGCACGCTGGTCTCGCGGTCGCCGAACAGCGCGAACGTGAAGGTGACCAGCTGGTGGGTCAGGATCGGATGGTGCAGGTAGTAGCTGCCGGGCGTGGGAGGGGTCGCCCCGGGAACATTGCCGGGCAGCAGCGAGCCGTGCCGCAGCGTGTGGCGGGCCCGGGTGGAGAACTCACCGGCGTGATAGCCGTAATGACCGTAGGTGTACGGTCCGCCGAAGCCGTAGAGCGCCGCCGCCAGGAACAGCGCCGCGCCCAGCACCACCACCGCGGTGCGGCCCCTCATCCGGAGCACGGAACGTCTGAGCGTCGCGAGGAGCCTGAACATCCGGGGGTGCCAGCCCCAATATCAGCACCGGCGCCCCCAGGAAAGCCGGCCTGCGCGGAACCGGGCGGCGGGCCTCGACGGGGCGGACCGCGCGGCCGGTCAGCTGACGGCGCTGCCGCCGTTGGCGACCAGCGGCGACGACGGGTGGGCAGGCTGCGCCTGGGGAACTCCCTCTGCAGGCGTGGGCGTCGAGCCGCGGTTTGCCACCAGCGACTCGATCAGCCGAGGCAATCCCTCGATGTTGGGCTTGATCACCGTGGGGACGCCGTAGACCTCGTTGGTGCTGGCGCCCGTCACCACGACCGTGGGGATCTTGCGGTAATAGGTGTTGCGGCGGAGCGCCTTCAGCAACTCCACGCCGCTCATCACGGGCATGAACAGGTCGATGATGATGGCGAGGGGCGTTTCCTCGGTGAGGCGCTGGATCGCTTCTCGGCCGTTTCCGGCTTCGATGGTGCCGAATCCGCGGTCGTTCAGCAGGCGTGTGATCGCCCGCCTCACTCCCACTTCATCCTCGACGACGAGGACTTTGCGCATCGCTCCCTCCCTCACCGCTCGACGCGCGTTCCGTCTCGCTTACCCGAGGCGGAATGACACCGACCGGCACTACGACGTTAGCAATCGGCGTTTCCCACGGCAATCGAAAACGCTAGCGCATGCGGAAAAAAGCAGCCATCCGCGTGCGCGGGCCCCTCGAACGACTGGCGGTTCCCCGCGACGGTGAGTGGCGGGGTCATTCATCCTTCCCTTGCCGTACACGGGCGCACACCGCCCTGATCCAATTCACGTGACCGCGGCGTGACGCCGACAGGCCTGGGCGGGCGCACGAAAACACGACAGCCCAGGGCCTGCGGGTGCAGCTGTTTGCGACGACTCGCCAGAATCGCCGCAGGCGCTGTTCGCGGCATCGTTGCGCTCTCACCGTTGCGTCAGTCAACCAAATTCATTGCAACGATATTCCGGACGCGATCGTTCGGTGTCGGGCATTCTGCGACGTCGATCGCCTCCGCCACCGACGGCCCGGCGCCGCGCGTCGAGATGGACTCGGGACGGTGGCCGCCCGTTGCCCTTCGCCGGGCTCGTTTCCGCAGCGAACGACGTTTTGCAACGAGCTATCGGTCGGCTTCGTCAGCTCCGGCGCCGAGACCCTGGTTTGCGCGAAGCTACTTCTTGCAACGGTCTTCCCCGAGCGTCACCCAGTCCGAGCCGACCTTCATCTCGCCGCGCCAGGTGAACTCGCGATTTCCGTTCTTGGTGATGACCTCGCGGAAAGGAATCTTCCGGCCGCCCTGGGTGGCGTCACCGGCCAGGGTCACGGAGTCGCCGGTCCAACCGGGGCTGGTCTCGCTGCTGGTCCCCCCCATATTGTCCATGCCCAGCATCACGAATCCCTTCGTACCCGGGTCGTAGGTCATGTACCCCCGCGCCTTCATCGGCGCCGGATTGTTCTTCGCCTTCACCTGCTGGTACTCGGCCGCCCACCAGAAATTGTCGAGGTCACGCTTGAACTTCCACGTCGACTTGTACGCGTGCTCGGGGCCGCTGGGTCCCGCTGGTGCGCGTCCGTCGCAGCGCCAGGTGCCTTCGAGGACCTTCATCTGCTCGAGCTCGGTGGCGGGCTTCGGCGCAGCGGGGGTGGCGCCCGGGGCGGCGGCCGCGGCGGCGGGCGCGGGCGCATGAGCCGCCGCGGGCGCCGTCACGGCCGGCTTGGTGATCGGCGCAGCCGGCGCTGCCGTGTGGGCGGCCGGAGCGGGGGCCGCCGGCGTGGGTGCGGGTGCGGTCGCGGGCTGCGTCACCGGCCTGGGCGAGGCGGCGGTCGGGGCGGCAGGTGCAGCGGGTGCCGCGGGCGCCACCGGCCGCGGCAGCTGGGCGAACGCCAGCGCGGGCGCTCCAGCAACCAGCCAGACCGAGAGAAGGGATTTGATTGCGGCATTCTTCATCGAACGGCTCCTGTGGGGAATGGGGGGAAACTGTGTCGAGGCGAAGTGCGCAAGGCGGCACGCCATCCGGGGAAGGCGGCGCGCCTGGTGGATGTCCGGAAAGGACGGGGCCACCACAATAACGCCACTGCGGGAACTCGTCGCGCAAATCACCATCGGCGCGGGGGCCAGTGTACCGCCGTCGAAATAGCGTCAACGCCGATGCCGACAAGCCGCGCCGGACGCGAGGCGCGACGACGAGGCATACCCGTAGGTATGGTGAGGAGGAGCAACGAAGCGGCCGGCCCGGATCGTCGGCCGAACGTGACTCTATTTCGACGGCGGTGCACGAGTGCCTCGTCCGGAGCGGACGAGGGGCTAGACGCGCAGCTCGAGGGCCCGGCCGGCCTCCAGGCTTTGCAGGTCCCGTCCGATCGTCAGCACGGCCGCGATCTTGCCGTTCTCCTGGTACTGCACCCGGCAGTCACGCCCCTCGATGCTGCCGTCGATCGTCACGTCGGCGGCCGACTCACTGTGACCGACGTAGGACAGCGTCACATCGTAATGGACGCTCCAGAAGAACGGCACGTCCACGAAGCGCCGGTGCATGCCCAGCATGTTGGCCGCGGCCACCGCAGCCATCTGCTGGGCCACCGCCCAGTGCTCGACGCGAATTCGCTTGCCCGAGCGCGCGTCGGGGTACCGTGCGACGTCCCCCGCCGCGAACACGCCGCGCGCGCTGGTCTCCAGCAACTCGTCGACGACGATGCCGTTGTCGACGGCCAGGCCAGCCGAGGTCGCCAGCGCGGTGGTGGGCCTCACGCCGATGGCCACCAGGACCAGCTCCGCCGGCACGCGCTGCCCCGTGGTGGTCACGACCGCGTCAGGCTCGATGCGCGCCACCGACTGCTGCAGATGAAACGTCACGCCGTGCTCCTCGTGCAACCGGCGCAGGAAGGCGGCCACCTGCGGGCCCACCACCCGGGCCAGCGGCGCCGCATCGGGACTGATCACCGCCACCTCGAGGCCGCGCGCCCGCAGCGCGGCCGCCGCCTCCAGGCCGATGAAGCCGCTGCCAATCAGGGCCACGCGCTTGGCCCGGCCTGCGGCGGCGATCAGACGCCGGCAATCCTCCAGCGTTCGCAGCAGGTGGACGTGCGGGGCGTCCGCCCCCGGGACTGACAGCGGCACCGGCTCGGCGCCCGTTGCCAGCAGCAGGCGATCGAATCCCAGGCGCCGTCCATCGGCCAGGAGCACCTGATGTCCGGCGACGTCCAGCCGCGACACCTCCACCCCCCTCTCCAGCTGGATCGCCTTCTCTTCGTAGTAGGCGCGCGGCCGCAACGGAATCCACTCCTCTGGCGCGTTCCCTGCCAGGAAGTCCTTCGATAGATTGGGCCGATCGTACGGTACGGACGGATCGCGGCCCAGCAGGTGAATGGCGCCACGAAATCCCTGGGCGCGCAGCGTCTCGGCCGCATAGTGTCCCGCCGCTCCGGCCCCGACGATGACGATGTTCGTCGTGACGTCACCCACCCCCGCTGGCGGCGCGGCGGGCAGGCGCGGACCGACGCGCAAGCGGACGCCCGTCCGCTCGACCTGGAAACAGGAGATCGGGTTGAAGGCGGGCGAGCCGAGCACCGCGCCTGTTTTCAGATCGAAACAGGCGTGATGCCAGGGACAGCGCACCGAACCGCCGACCACCAATCCCTGCGCCAGGGGACCGCCGTAGTGGCTGCAGGTGGCGGCGACGGCGAACACCTCGCCCTCGGCGCGCACCAGCATCACCGCCTCGCCGTGCGCATGCCCCAGCAAGGGCACGCCTGCCACGACCGCCGTCTCATCGATGCCCTGCTCCAGATCGGGCCCCGTCAAGGATGATGGCTCGCTCATGGCGCGAGGTTATCAGCTAGGGCCTCGTCCGGAGCGTATTGATCCCGGCTGGCGCCGCGGATCACTTCAGGCCCCACAGGGGCATGGGACCGAGGGGGCGATTCTCGATCTCGACGGGAGCGGCCGCCGGGCGGGCCTCGACGTGACCGCGCTCGACGGAGACGTCGGCCAGGGGGTGCTCGCCCAGCGCAGAAGCCTGCAAGGCCAGGATGGAATCGGCAGGCACGCGGAACGGCGGCAGGTCCGGTCCGGGGAAGACGACCCAGGTGCCGCCGGTGGCGCCGGCGCTCGACGCCAGCTCGACCGGCGACACCCGCGGGCGCAACTCCCAGCCCAGGGGGACCAGCAGGCCGGGCCCCGGGGCGTGGAACAGCTGCCCGAACGGCAAGCCGGAGAGCGCGTCCGGCGCGATCACCAGCACGCCCCGTTCCAGCACGGCCACCCGGTAGTTGCGCAGCGCCGACGCCGGCAGCGCGTAGCACAGCGCGCGCAACCAGGACACCTGCGGCCAGGGGATCAGCGCGGCGGTGGCGCGCCAGGCCGCGATGGGCGCCGGTTCGATCCGCAGCGGCAGCGCCAGCGCCTCCGTGGTGACGGGGCGAAAGGGGCCCCGCTGGGCCGCCGGTGACGCTGCCAGGGAGGACCCCCGCCCCCCCAGGCGCACCAGATCGCCGATGGGCAGGAAAACCGGCGCAGGCTCGATCACGGTGACGCCTCGGGGCGCTGGTGAGAACAGGAACAACCGCTCCGGCGGCAGCGCCTGGCGGCACGCACCCAGGTGAATGGGATGGCGGTAGCCGCAGGCCACGGCCACGTTCTCCGCGACGGGGGAGAACAACGTCAACCCGGGCGTGTCGGACAGCAGGCCCAGCAGGCGCGGCGGCATGTCCGCCAGCTTCATCAACCAGAACGGCGGCTCGCGTTGGAACGCGCTGTCCGCCCGCGCCTCGCACAGGGCGACGGAGATGCGGAACGCCGGGTGCCGGCGCTGGGCGCGGTGCAGGTAGTCGATCACCATGGGGCCGAGGCCCCGCCGCACCGCCAGGTAGAACGAGTCGCGCGCGCCTGGCGCGCCGTCGTCGCTGCCCCGCTGAAGCTCCAGCTGGAGCAGCAGGGCCTCGAAGGGAATCTCGCGCTCGATCGCGTAGCTCCAGGTGCGTTCGGCGCCGTACAGCAGCAGGTCGACATCTTCCGCGGCGAACTCCAGCGTGGCCACGTCGTAACCAAGGGGCGCCTGCGCGTCGCGGACCTGCACGAAGTGCTTGCCCGCGCCGGTGAAGCACTGCCCGGCGGCCAGGCGAGCGGCCCGGACGATGGGCTCGACCAGCGAAGGCGACACGACCGAGAACTTGGCCAGCGCGTCGCGGGGCCCCCCCGCGGTGCGGGCCTGGATCAGGCGCAGCCCGGGCTGCACGTCGTCCAGCGCCTGCTCGCCCGACCACAGGCGCAGGAACGTCACCAGCCGGTCCATGGTGGAGAACCGCACCACCATCTGGCGCCCCATCACGGCGCCCCGGCTGTCGGCGGCCAGGCCGGGCACCGTGAACCGGGCCTGACCCACGCCCACGCGTTCGAGCATCCTGGCGATGATAGCAGCCAGGGAGCGCGGGTCGCGCGTCCGCCCGGGGATTCGGGCGCGCCTTCCGGCGGTCCAATGCCCTATGATGATCCCGATGACGTCGTCGGACGACGACAGCGCCTTCCCCGTCGAGGAGCTGCGGGCGGCCGCGGCGAACGGCCACCTGCCCGCGCTGGTCGAGCGGCTGGCGCGCCTGCGCGACTTCGTGCGCATGCTGTCGATGTTCGAACGGGCGCACGAGGTGCCCCTTCCCCTGGGCGTGCTGACCGAGACCGTGCGACGGGCCGCCGAGGCCCTGCGCAGGAACACCGCGGGCCGGCGCGAGCCGCGGCAGGAGGAAGAGGACAAGCGGGCCGTCCGCATCACCGCGGGCGAGGCGCTGCTGGCCCGCGCCGTTCGTCCGCCGCTGACCGAGGCGGACCGGGCCGCGCTGGTGGCGGCGGCAGGAATCCTGGCCGACGCCGGGGATCTACATCGGGCCGCCACCACGTTCGAGCAGGCCGACGAGCTGGCCGCCGCCGCGGAGGTGTGGGGACGCCTGGGCGATCTGGAGGCGATGGAATCGAGCCTGGCCCGCGACGAGGAACGACACCGCCGGACCCGCGCGGCCGTGGGAGCCCTGCGAGACGCCCAGGCCTTGCTGGCGGCGGGCGAACGCGCGGCGGCGCTGGAGCTGGCGCGGCACATCCCCGAAGGCAGCGGCGAGTCTCGCGAGGCGCGCCGGATCGTGGTCGAACTGGAGGGCCGGCTGGTGCGCGGGCGCAGCCTGACGCTGCGGCTGGGTGGCCGCACGCTGCGGGTGGCCGCCTCGCCCGCCGTCCTGGGGCGAGATCCGGCCGCCGAGATCCCCTTGCGCGATCCGGGCGTGTCGCGCCGCCACGCCACGCTGACCCTCGCGGCCGACGGCGCGTACACGCTGGCCGACAGCGGCTCGCGCCTGGGCACCTTCCTGGCCGGCGCGCGGCTCGACGGACCGTGCCGCGTCGGGGGGGACACCGACGTGCGGCTTGGTCCCACCTGCCTGCTGACGCTGCAACCGCTGCCAGCCGACGGGATGCTCATTCGCGGAGCGGGCGGCCTCGACGCCGGGGCGCTGGCGCTGGTGAGCGGCGGACGCGCCCCGCTGGCGCGCATCTTTCCCGCTGCGGAGGGGGCGTGGCTGGAGCTGGACGGGCGCACGGTGGCGCTGGTTCGTCCGCCCGATCTTCCCGTCCGTATCGCCGGCAAGCTGGCGGCGGCGCGCATCGAGCTGCTGCACGGCGACCGGATCGAGATCGGTCCCATGGACGCGCCGGTGACGCTGGAGGTGCCGTGACCGCGGCGGGCTCGGATCACCTGTCCGAAGCGGGGCACGCCGAGCAGGCTGGCGACCTGGCGGGCGCCGTGGCGCACCTGCGCAGCCACCTGGCGCAGCACGCCGAAGACGCGACGGCGCGCCTTCACCTGGGGCAGCTGCTGTTCACGCTGGGGGAAGGCAAGGCCGCGCGCGCCGTCCTGGCGGAGCTCGACGGGGGCGGCGCCGGTGCCTCGGATGCCTCCGCCTTCGCCGAGCTTTCCAGCCGCGCCAACCGCTTGCTGGCCTTGCTGGACGAACGCGATGGGGCGCTGACGGCCGCCGAGATCCGCTGGGAGCGGCTGCTGGCCACCGACATCGACGACCCCGAGGCCCAGCGGCACCTGCGGGCGTTGCGGCCCCAGGCGCCCCGCGGTTCACGCGACCTGTCCCTGGGGACGCTGGTGGCGCCGGCAGGCGTACGCACGTCCCGGTTCCGGCTGTTGCGCGAGCTGGGGCGCGGCTCGACGGCCACCGTCTACCTGGTGCGCGACGAGCGGCTCGACCTGCCGCTGGCCTTGAAGGTCCTGCACCCGCACCTGGCCGGGGCGGCGCGCGAGGAGGCGCGCGGTCGGTTCTTCGCGGAGGCGCGCGTGGCGGCGCGGCTGCGCCACCCGGGCGTGGTCGCCATCTACGACCTCGACGAGGCGACCCGCTCGCTGGTCATGGAGTATGTCGAGGGGGGGACGGTGCGCCAGGGACTGCGCGAAAGTGCCGGACGGCCCCTCGACAGCGCGCTGCTGCGGCGGTTCGCGCGCTCTCTGCTGCGCGCGCTCGCCTACGTGCACGGCGCCGGTGTGGTGCATGGAGATCTGAAGCCGGGGAACCTGCTGCTTCGCTCGCCGGGCGACGTGGTGCTGGCGGACTTCGGCGGGGCCCGGCTGGCCGGCGCTGGCCCGGCCGGTCAGGGCACGCCCCTCTATCTGGCGCCCGAGCAATTTCGCGGCGCTCCCTCGTCGGCGGCGACCGATCTGTTCGCGGCGGGCGCCATCCTGTGGGAGCTGGCGGCCGGCCGTCCGGCCCGCCAGCCCCAGGATCTGCTGGCGAATCCCCAGGCCGTCCCTCCCCTGCCCGCTGATGCCCTGCGCGAGCCCGGCGCGGCGCCGGTGCGCGCGGTGATCGACGCGCTGATCGCCGCGGAGCCCAGCCGCCGGCCGGCGAGCGCGGCGGCGGCGCTGGAGGCCCTCGATCGTCCCTGAGGCGGGCCAGGCGAGCCCGCCCGCCGGGGACCTACGGGCCGCCGGTCGAGTCGAGCTTCAGGGCGATCTCGCTCTCCCGCGAATACTCGTACTTGCCGCAGGTGAGATCCCGCGTGTCCCATTCCCCGTCCTCGAGGATCTCGGTCTGCACCGAGATCTCGGTGGCCTCGGGACGCAGCATGATGCGCAGGTGCTCGCGAATCTCGTTCGAGTCGTTCGAGGGGCGCGCCGCGATCATCAGGCCGCGCGTCTCGTCGAAGGTCTCCAGCCGCCATGCCTCCTCGGCCGCCAGGCGCTGCAGGCGGATCCAGCGGGCCTTCACCGGCGTGGCCGACGGCACCGAGAGGGGCTTGTACTCCCGCATCTCGACGTGCTCCTGCGAGAACGGCATCATGGCTGTCTGGCAGCCCGCGCCGAACGACAGCAGCAGCAACATCACGCCGGTGCGCACCGGTCATCCATCGACACGGGCCCAGCGCTTCTTTAGACGGCGATGACCCGGCGCCGGCATAGGCGGTTCCGATGCGGAACCGCCTGGATAACCGGTTCCGCATCGGAACCGCCTGGATAACCGGTTCCGCATCGGAACCGCCGGGATAACCGGTTCCGCATCGGAACCGCCTATCCGGTCGCCACCCTATCGCTCCGCTTCGCGCGCCGGCGCCAGGGGGCAGCCCGGCGCCCAACGACCGTCACTTCGGCTCGTCGTCGTCTTCCACCGAGCCCGACAGCGACTCACGCCGGGCCTTGGCGGCCGCCTCTGCCCGTCCCGAGCTGTCACCCATGTTGAACTGGACCCCCAGGTTCACCTCGGCGGCCAGGCCGGCCTTCGGCAGGCCCACGTACAGGTTCGTCTGGGCCACCAGCGAGAGCGACTTCGAGGCCTCGTAGATGTACCCGCCCGTCCCCACGATCAGGATGGGTCCGATGCGCACCGTGTCCTGGAAGACCGACCGGCCCGGCTGCTGAACCTGGACGATCTCGCGGATGCCCTCACCGCCGCCGCCGCCGCCACCGAAGAAGAAGCGGGAGCGCGCCTGGTGCGTGTAGAAGAGCAGCTTCAGCAGCACCGAGTGGGCGCCCGAGGCGGCCACCGTGGAGGACACGCCGGCCGGCCGCTTGATGTACTGGTCACGGCCCTCGAGAGCCAGGCCCACGTTCGGGTTGAACTGGATGCCGATCACGGGCGCCACGTGGAACCAGCCGGCCCAGCCCACCCCATTCACCGTGGGCTTCTGGTCCTGCATGGTGTAGCTCTCCACCAGCGCCTCCGGCTTGCCGCCGAACGGCACCACTCCGCCCGTGCCCAGGCCGATGCCGAAATAGAAGCGACGGTTGCCGAACTTGCGATCCTCGATGCTGACGTCCTCGGCCAGCGGGTCTTCCTCCTCGCGGCGCTTCTTCATCTTGCCGCCGCCCTTGGTCGCGATCAGCATCACGTTCGGGCTCTCGGCGCGGCCGTTCGACACCACCGGCTTGTCCGAGGCGTCGACGCCCTCGAAGTAGAACTGCAGCGACTTGCCGTCCACGCTCTTCTTGGGCACCACCGCCTGCCACCAGCCCTTGGCCGACTTCTCCATGGCCAGGCTCTCGTAGTCGTCCATCTGGTAGCCCTTGTAGTACAGGTTCACGTTGGCGATGCCCAGGTTGTCGGCCGCCGCGCAGCGCAGGGTCAGCTTCTTGCCGGGCGCGATGTCGCTGGGGTACGGGCAGTCCAGGGCCACGATCTTCGAGGGCAAGTCGGGCTCCTCGTCCGAGTCGCCCCCCCGGCGGCGGCGCGGCTCCGCGCCCGACTCGGTCTCCGCCTCGGTGGCGGGGGGAGGCTCGGCCTCGGCCCGGCGGTTCTTCTTGCCGCTGGCGGCCGCGCCATCGTCGGCGGCGCCGCCCCCGGCGTCGCCGCCCCGCTTGGCCACCACCGCCGCGAACGCGTCCTTGACGGTCGCCGAGGTCAGGTTGCGATCCAGCTTGATGTCGGCCTGGATGTCCAGCGCCTTCTCGAAGTAGTGCTGCGCCTTCGCCTTGTCCTTGAAGCCGAGCAGGTACACCGCGCCCAGATGGATGTACGTGCGGGCCATGACCGGATGGTTCTCCAGGCCGGCGCGCTTTCCGCCCTTCTCGGCGTCCAGCAGCGACTTCTTGGCGGCGTCGAAGTCGGCGGTGTCGTAGTCGTCCATCGCCTTCTTGTTCAGCTGAACCAGCCGGTCGATGGTCGCCTGATCCTGCGCGAGGGAGAGCCGCGCCACACACGTGACGAGAACGAACGCGACCGTGGCCGCGACGACGCTTTTGCGGCGGGTAACCGATGGGGTCAGATTGGTGGGGAAGCGGCTCATGGAGTCAGTACCTTCCTTCAGGGCACCCGGGTTGCCAATTGTTTATTGCTGGACGATGACGAATTCCACCCTGCGATTCTTTTCGCGCCCCGCCGTCGTGCGGTTCGTCTCGATGGGCTGATCGGGACCGAACCCTACCGATTCCATGCGCGCCCTCGATACCCCAAGACCTTCCAGGTGAAACCGGACGGCGTCCGCCCGGGCCTGCGACAACGTCATGTTGCGGTTACGCGGACCCTGCGTATCGGTATGACCCTCGATGCGAATGCGCATGGTGGGCCTCGTCTGCAGCACGTTGGCGATCTCCGCCAGCAAACCGAAGCTCTGCGACTTGATGGTGGACTTGTTCGTCTCGAAGAAGATCTTCTGCTTCAACTCGATCTTTTCGTTGGTGACCACGATGTGCTCGTACTTCTTTGGGCAGCCGCCGCTCTCCGCGGGACCGGGCTCGTTGGGGCACTTGTCCTTGCCGTCCAGCAAGCCGTCCTTGTCGTTGTCGGGGTCGGGGCAGCCGTCCTCGTCCTCGAAGCCGTCCTTGTCCTCCGCCTCGTTCGGGCACTTGTCCGTGCTGTCAGGGATTCCGTCGCAATCGTTGTCGGCCTCGGGGCAGCCGTCCTCGTCCTCGAAGCCGTCCTTGTCCTCCGCCTCGTTCGGGCACTTGTCCGTGCTGTCGGGGATTCCGTCGCGATCGTTGTCGGCCTCGGGGCAGCCGTCCTCGTCCTCGAAGCCGTCCTTGTCCTCCGCCTCGTTCGGGCACTTGTCCGTGCGGTCAGGGATTCCGTCGTGATCGAAGTCGCCGGGCGCTCCGCCACAGACGTCCGGCGCCGACAGCTTCAGGGCGGCCTGGGCGCTGTCTTCGGCCACCTGCAAGTGTTCCCGGGCCCGGAAGTAATCCCCCTCGGCCAGCTCGCGCTCGGCGAACACCGTGTTGCTGTCGGCCAGGGCCAGCTCGCGCGGCGCGCACCGCAGAGCCCCGTTCTTTCGCGCCTGGGCCGCCTCGCCCCGGACATCGCCGACGGCCTCGCGAAGCTGGGTGCCCGCGCAGCCCGCCAGCAGCACCCCCAGCGCGAGCAGGCACGCGCCTCGGAAGCGTTCCTTCACGGGCCCGTCCCTTGCGCCGGCACGGACGGATCCGCGACGCGTTCCTGGAGTGCTGGCGCGGTCGACGGGGCTGGCGACGGCCGCGGCCCCTGGCGGCGGGCGATGGCGCGCGCCTGCAGCGCCAGCTCCTCGGCGCGCCGCCCCAGCTCGATGGCGTTCCCGTACTCGGCTTCTGCGCCCTCCTCGCGCGCCTTCGCCAGATAGGCGACGGCGGACGTGTATTCGTAGGGGGCGGTCGACTCGGCCCCGGCCCGGCGCGCCTCCTCGACGGCGTCGGAGGCCCGGCGATGGACCTGCTGCATGTAACCGATGGGACCGCACCCGGCGGCGACCACCACGACGACGAGCGCCAGCATCCACGCCGAGAGGCAGGCGCGTCGTCCACGCCTCGACTCCCGCGGCGCCCCCGGCGAGGCAACACGCGCCCCGGTGAGCGCTTGCGGCCCGGATGTCAGGTCGCCAAACCGGCGCAAAGTATGGGCACCGTAACAAACATCGGCGAGCGCGGTCAAACGCCGACGACGTCTTGCCCGACCCGAGAATTCCCGGGGTCCGCGCGTCGATCGCGCCCGCCCTGCCCCGCTGCCGATTTCCATGTCTGTCGCCTTGCGTGTCCTGCCCATCCGCGATATTGCTGACTGCTCGTTTTCCGTTCCCACACCACGCGCCACTCACACGCCCCGGAGGCCAGCCGGTGAAACAGCTTATCGCCTACCTTCTCGACCACGCGATACTCGACTTCTCCGGCGATCTGACGCTGGACATGATCAGGGACTTCCTGCGTGGTGAAGACAGCCCGGCCGCGCGCGCGCTGCTGGCCAAGCTGGTGCAAGAGGGCGGAGTCGATGACATGGTCGTCACCTTGGCCGACTGCCTGCAGGAGTACCTGCGAACCGGGCTGACGGAGAACGTCGTCCTCGACCAGATCAAGCTCTACAGCGAGAGCTGATCTTCGCAGGCTGGACGCGACCGCGCGACCCATGCAGGACCGGGAGCGGCTGGCCGGCGAGCGTGTTCGCTCGCGCCATGCTCCCCCGGCGCCGGGGCGCCTGGTTTCAGCTCGGTCGAGCCTCCCCGCCCCGGCCGCTGCCCTCCTCGCCCTCGTCGCCGGCTGCAGCGTCACCAAGGATCAGGAGCCGCGCCCGGGCTCGTGCACGCCGTTCCAGCTCGTCTCCCTGACGCCGGACGGGACCACGCCCGTCCGGACCGACAGCAGCTTCGTCTTCGCCTTCACCGACTTTCCCGATCCCGACTCGGCGGTGAACGCGAACTTCGGAATCTTCTCCGGACCCTACTACTACACCGCGCACGAGACGGTCGACCTGATCGGGCGTGCCATCGTCTTCAAGCCGACGTCGTCGCTGCCGGCGGGTTTGGGATTCACGCTGGCGATGTCGGGACGGATCTCGTCGCTGCGGGGATGTCCGCTGACGCCGCCGCCCCCCGATCTACCCGGCGGAAAGCCCGCCAGCAGCTACTACTTCGCCATCGAGACGGTGGAATCGGGCGTCGAACCACCGCCCCCGCCTCCGGACACCCCACCGGCGAGCTTCGACCAGGCGCTGGACGTGATGGCCCGGCACTGCAGCGGCGCCGGGTGCCACCTGGACGCCGCCGGCGCCCAGGGGACCGGCGGCTGCCTGACGGCGCCGGGCGGCGGCCTGTCGCTGTGCGCCGCCCAGGCGTACGACAGCATGGTCAGCGTGCCGTCACGCCAGGTCTCGCGCCTGACCATCGTGGTGCCGCGCGACTCGGCCCGCAGCTACCTACTGCGCAAGCTGCTGGCGGCGCCGCCGGTGGCCGGACATCAGGGCCCCCCCGACGATTCGCTGACGCAGGACGACCTGCGCGCCCTGCAGAGCTGGATCGACGACGGCGCGCCCGCCACCGCCCCCTCGGCGGACGGCGGGAGCTGAGCGCTACTTGCCCTTGCCGACGGGCGAGCCGGTCCCGTTGTCGGCCATCCGCTCGATGGCGGCGTCCAGGTGCAAGACCGCCTGCTCCAGCTCGATCAGCGCCGCCCGATCTTTCTCCACCGCCTCCGGCTTGGCGTTGGCCACGTAGCGCTGGTTCTCGAGCTTGCGTTTCAGGTAGTCACGATCCGCCGTGCGGGACTCCAGCTCCTTCTTCAGCTTGGCGAGCTCGGCGGAGCGATCGACCAGGCCCTCCAGGGGAACCACCACCTCGACGTCTCCCGCCATGGTGGTCGCCGACGGACCGTGCAGGTGCGGCGGCACCGTGCCGGAGCCGGAGCGGCGCACCCGCACGCTGCCGCACTTGCCCTGCTCGGCGATCAGCTGCTGATACCCGTCCAGGATGGTCTTCTTGTAGTCGTCGCCCACGGTCAGGATGGCCGTGATGCGCGCGCTGGACGGGATGTTCTTCTCGGCCCGGATGGTGCGCAGGGCCACGACGATCTTTTGCACCAGCGCCATCGACGCCTCGGAGGCGTCGTCGACGAAGCGCAGATCGCGCACCGGATACAGCGTGATCATCAGGCTCTGCGGCGCGCCGTTCGGCTTGGGCAGCTGCTGCCAGATCTCCTCGGTGAGGAACGGCATGAACGGGTGCAGCAGGCGCATCGCCGTCTCCAGCGCGGTCACCAGGGCGCCCTGCACCCGCCAGCGGCGCTCGGGATCGGCAGGCTCGCGGGCGAACGCCGCCTTGGCCAGCTCGATGTACCAGTCACACAGCTCGTTCCAGACGAAGTGGTAGGCCGCCTGGGCGGCGTCGGCGATGCGGTAATCCTCAAGCGCGGCGTCCACGGCCTCCACCGCCCGCTGCACGCGGGACAGGATCCAGCGCTCGGGCAGGTCGAAGTCCACCCCATCGGGACCGTCGGCCACCCGATCGGCGTACCGTTCGGCATCGAAGCCGGTCAGGTTCATCAACGCGAACCGCGTCGCGTTCCAGATCTTCGTGGCGAAGCGGCGCGCGTCCTCCACGTTCGCCACGGAGAACTTGATGTTCTTGCCTTGCGCCGCCTGGGTGGTCTGCCAGGCCAGGGCGAAGCGCAGGGGATCGGCGCCGTATTTGTCGATCACGTCCAGCGGGTCGATGGTGTTGCCCTTGACCTTGGACATCTTCTCGCCCTTCTCGTCCGTCACCATCGTGTGCAGGTACACGGTGCGGAAGGGGACCTTCTTCATGAAGTGCAGCCCCGCCATCATCATGCGGGCCACCCAGAAGAACAGGATGTCGTAGCCGGTGTCGAGGACGGTCGTGGGATAGAACGTCTTCAGCTCGCGGGTCTCTTCGGGCCAGCCCAGCGTCGCGAAGGGCCACAGCCAGGACGAGAACCAGGTGTCCAGCACGTCGGGATCTTGCGCCAGGTCCGTCTTGCCGCAGTGGCTGCAGGCGGCGGGCGTGGTGCGCGCCACCGTGATCTCCTTGCAGGCGGCGCAGGTCCAGGCGGGGATGCGGTGTCCCCACCACAGCTGGCGCGAGATGCACCAGTCGCGGATGTTCCGCATCCAGTGGAAGTAGGTCTTCGACCAGGTCTCGGGGACGAAGCGGGTGCGCCCCTGCTCCACCGCCTCGATGGCCGGCTTGGCCAGCGGCTCCATCTTCACGAACCACTGGGTGGACAGCATCGGCTCGACCACCGTCTCGCAGCGCTGGCAGTGGCCGACCGCGTGCACGTGCGGCTTCGTTCCGCGCTCGAGGCCCAGCTCTTTCAGGCGCGCCTTCACCGCCTTGCGGGCGGCGAAGCGGTCCAGCCCGGCGAACGGACCGCCCGCCTCGGTGACCACGCCCGCCTCGTCGAAGATCGAGATCATGGGCAGGTTGTTGCGCTGGGCCGAATCGAAGTCGTTCGGGTCGTGGGCCGGCGTCACCTTCACCGCGCCGGTCCCGAACTTGGGGTCGACCAGCACGGGGTCGGCGATCACCGCGAACTCGTAGCCGGTGATGGGGTTGCGGATGCGCTTGCCGATCTTGTCCCGGTGGCGCGGGTCGTCGGGGTGCACGGCCACCGCCGTGTCGCCCAGCATCGTCTCGGGCCGGGTGGTCGCGATCACCACCTCGTTGACCCCGTCGGTCAGCGGATAGGCGAACTCGTACAGCTGGCCCGGCACCCCCTCGTCGTAGTCGACCTCCAGATCGGACAGCGCCGTCCGGCAGGACACGCACCAGTTGATGAGGCGCCGCGCCTTGTAGATCAGGCCCTCCTCGTGCAGGCGCACGAAGGCCTCGATGACGGCCGCCGAGTACTGCGGCTCCATCGTGAACTTCAGGCGATCCCAGTCGAGGGAGCAGCCCAGCTTCTTCAGCTGCTCGAGGATCCGGTCGCCCGAGGTGCGGCGCCAGGTCCAGACCTTCTCGAGAAAGGCCTCGCGGCCGATGTCGTGGCGGGACTTCTTCTCCTGCTCGCGCAGCTGCCGCTCCACCACCAGCTGGGTGGCGATGCCGGCGTGATCCGTGCCGGGCAACCACATGGCGTTGTAGGCGGCCATGCGCTTCCATCGCGTGAAGATGTCCTCGATGGTGCAGCCCAGGGCGTGGCCCATGTGCAGGAAGCCGGTGACGTTCGGCGGCGGGATGACGATGGTGAACGGCGCCTTGGGGGCCTGCGCGTCGGCGTGAAAGTAGCCTCGCTCCATCCACTCCGCGTACCACCGAGGCTCGATGGTGGCGGGCTCGTAATTCTTCGCCAATTCGGACATAGCTCGACTATGGATCTCCCAGCGTCGGGGCGCCCTAGACGCGCCCGCGCTTCTGCAGTTCTTCGCGGATGATCGTCTCCGCCAGTTCTGGAACGATCTCCCAGGCGATCTTCTCGATGATCTCGCGCGAGAGCTTGGCGATGGCCTCGTACTCCGGTCCCCGCGCCGAGTAGGAGGCCATCTGGGCGGCCACCCGCGACGACACGGCCGACACCGCCTGTGCGGCGACGCTGCCGGCGACCGCCGGGGGCGGCGTGCGGCTGTCCATCGACGGCACGGCGCGGACGGGCGAGGCGGGAGCCGGCGCGGAGGGGGCCGTGAACGACGGGGCCATGTTGCGCGGCGGCGGCTGCAGGCCACCTGCCGGCAGGCCCATCATGGTGCGCGTCCCGCTGGCCGTCATGGGCATCTGGGGAGCCGGTCGCAACGGCATCGGCTGCGGCGCGGGCGCGGGGCGCGCGGGCACCGCCCCCGGTCGCGTGCCAGGAAGGCCGGGACGCATGCCCGGTATCAACGAAGGCCGCATCAGCGGCGCCGCCATGGGCGCGGGCGGCGTGGGCGCCACCGGAGCGGGCGGGGAAACGGCGGGACGGGTCGGCCCCGTGGGCGGCGGCGTGATCTCGTCCTCGGCCTGGCCGCGACCGGGTGAGACCGCGGCGCCGGGACGGACACCCGAGCCGCCCACCGAGATCTCGCCATAGTCGTCCATCTGCGCGGAGGGCGCGGGCGCCGGCGCGGCGGCGGGTGCGAACGACGGGGTAGCGGCAGCCGCGGGCGCACCGGCACCACGCGCCAGCGCGTCGCCCACGGCCGTCACGATGCCCAGCGAGTCGAACGGCTTGATGAAATGCCCGTCGGCGTTGCATTGCCGGGCGCGCGACTCGTCGAACGGGTTCTGGTTGGAGGCCAGGATGTAGACGGGCACGCCGCGCAGCGCCGGATCGGACTTGATGGCGGTGCACAGGTCGTACCCTGACCGGCCCGGCATCACGCCATCGGCGATGACCAGATCGGGACGGGCCCGCTGCGCCAGCGACAGACCCTCATCGGCGGAGCGCGCGGCGACCAGCATCAGGTCCTCGCCCGCAAACGTCATCGCGAAAGCCTTCTGGATCGTCACGCTATCGTCGGCGATCAGGATACGCTTCGCCATGTTGCCATTTGAGATATCACGCCGAGTCATCGCCGGTCAATTTGAGGCACCCGCAGCAGGCAGGGCGGCCGCGCATCGACGAACGACGCGATCGGCCGATATATTGTGCCCCGTGCTCTGTTCGCCCCGCGCGCCTCGCCGTCCGCCATTGCTGCTGCGGCTGGCGCCGCTGGTCGCCTTCGCGGCAGGCTTTGGCGGCCCGACCACCCGTCCGGCCCATGCCGATGCCGAGGAGTGGCAGGTGGCGGCACGCGCCGGGATGACGCGGGTGGTGGTCGACGGCCGTTCGCCTTTGGGCGTGGGATTGGGAACGGACGTGCAATACGGCATCAACGATACGTTTGCGGCCCGGCTGTCGCTGTCGGGCGGATTGCAACGGGTCTCGGCCCAGGCGAAACCGCCGTTGCCGGGGGGCGACATCTGGTCGTACGGCGCGTTCGCCGGGTTCGGCTACACGATGGACGTGTTGAGATTGCTGCCCACCTTCCAGGCCGGCCTGGGCGTGCTGGGGGTGCGCGGCGCCGTGCAGAAGGACCACACCGCGATCGGCATGCAGCTGGGGCTGGGGGCGGACTACCTGCTGACCCCGCGCTTCAGCGTGGGCCTGACGGCGCAATACGTGTTCGCGCCCTTCGATCTGCTGTCCCACGTGCTGACCGGGGATCAGGTGCCGCAGGCCTTCGACTTCGCCGTCCGGGGCACCTGGACCTTGCGCTAGCGGGCCCGTCGCTCGCGCCCGCGGAGCGTCTTCGTCTAGCGCTCTTCGTCCATGGGGCGCTTGGGCGGGTTGCTGCGCTTCTTGCGCTTGCGCTCGCGCAAGACGATGCGCACGGGCGTCCCCTCGAACCCGTAGCTCTGGCGAAGCTGATTGGCCAGGTAGCGGCGATAAGAGACCGGCACCACGTCGGCGTGGCTGGCGCTGAAGACGAACGTGGGGGGGCGCAGCGACGCCTGCGTGCCGAAGAACAGCCGCACGTGCTTGCCCATCGGTCCCGACGGCGGCGGGCGCGAAGACACCACCTGCTCGAGGAAACGGTTCAGCTCGCCGGTCGAGATGCGGCGCGAGGCCTGCTCGAAGGCCCGCGCCGCCGCGCGCGGGATCTCGATCACCCCGGCGCCGGTGCGCGCCGAGGCCCACAGGATGGGGGCCCAGGCCAGAAAGGGGAACGTCTCCTTGGTGGCCTGCAACATGGCGTCCGACTGGGCGCGCGGCACCAGGTCCTTCTTGTTCAGCACCAGGATGGCGGGCCGGCCGGCATCCTCGATGAGCCCGGCGATCTTCGCGTCCTCCGAGGTGGGGCCGGCCCCGGCGTCGATGACCAGCACCGCCACGTCGGCCCGCGCCAGCTGATCGCGGGTCATCTTCGCGGCCACGGCGTCCGTCAGCGTCTCGACGGTGCGCCGGCGCCGCAGCCCCGCGGTGTCGACCAGCACGAAGTTCTGCCCGCCCGCCGAGAACGGGGTGTCGATGGGATCGCGCGTGGTGCCGGGGACGTCGTGCACCAGCACGCGCTCTTCGCCCAGCAGCCGGTTCACCAGCGATGACTTCCCGGCGTTCGCCTTGCCCACGAAGGCGATGCGGATGGGGGCATCGGGGGCACGGTCATCGCGGCGCTGGTCGGGCTCACCCTGGTCCTCGCCATCCTCTTCGGTCTGTTGCTGGTCGGCCTTGGCAGGTGGCGGCGCGGGCTTCTCGGCAGGCGCGGTGGCCGCCGGCCCCAGCAGCTCCAGCAGGTGATCCAGCAGCTCGCCCACGCCGCGGCCGTGCCCCGCCGAGATCGGGAACACGTCGGGGAAGCCCAGGGCGTACAGCTCGCCCATGGCGTCCTCGCGCTTCGCCGAGTCGACCTTGTTCACCGCCAGCACCACGGGCTTGTTCGCGCGCCGCAGCAGCTTCGCCACGCCGGCGTCGACGGCGGTCAGGCCTTCCACGCCGTCCACCACGAACAGCAGCACGTCGGCCTCGTCGACCGCCTTCAAGGTCTGCGAGCGCATCGCCCCCAGGATCCCCTCGGCCGAGGGATCGAGTCCGCCGGTGTCGACGACGCGGAAGCGCCCCTTCATCCACTCCACGACGCCGTAGCGCCGGTCGCGCGTCACCCCCGGCATGTCCTCGACCAGGGCGGGCCGGCCGCCCACCATCCGGTTGAACAGCGACGACTTGCCCACGTTGGGGCGGCCGATCAGCGCCACCAGCGGGCGCGCCGCGTCCGCGTCGGCGGTTGATGACCGGTAGGACTTCATTTCCCGTACCCCACGTGCGCCAGCGAGCTCGGCGACTCGGTCCACTCGGGCGCCACCTTGACGTGCAGGCGCAGGTGCGCCGGCCGCCCCAGCATCTCCGTGATCTCGTGGCGGGCGCGCGAGCCCACCTCCTTGATCATCGCCCCACCCTTGCCGACCACGATCAGCTTCTGGCTGTCCCGCTCCACCAGGATCGAGGCGTCGATGACCACGTCGTTCCGGTCAGGGCGCTCCTCCCAGTTGTCGATCAGCACCGCCGTGGCGTAGGGCAGCTCCTGCTTCAGGGCGCCGAAAAGCTGCTCGCGGATCAGCTCACCGGCCAGGAACCGCTCCGTTCGATCGGTCAGCAGGTCCGGCGAGTACAGGGGCGCCCCCTCGGGCATCAGCTTGGCCAGCTCGCGGATCAGCCCCGGCACCCCGGAGCCCCGGCGGGCCGACACGGGGACCAGCGCGCTGAACGATCCCAGCTCGTTCCAGGCGGTCAGCACCGGGATCAGCGCCGGCTTGTCCTTGACGGTGTCCACCTTGTTGATGGCCAGCACGGCCGGCTTCCGGGCGGCCTTGACCAGCTCCAGGATGCGGCGCTCCTCGGGGGCCAGCCTGACCGCGTGGGCGCTCTCGGGCGGCGTCACCACCAGCAGGACCGCGTCGACGTCCTCGATCGCCCCCAGCGCCTCGTCGACCATGAAGTGCCCGAGCGCATTGCGGGCGGCGTGCACGCCGGGGGTGTCGACGAAGACGATCTGGCCATCCGGGCCGTTCCACACGCCCAGGATGCGGTTGCGCGTGGTTTGCGGCTTGGCGCTGACGATGGCCAGCTTCTGACCCACGATCTGGTTCAACAACGTCGATTTCCCGACATTGGGTCGACCGAGGATGGCGACGGTTCCGGCAATCATCAGGGGGCCACGTATATAGGGCCGACCGGCCCCCCACGCGAGCCAAATCGCCGGAACCGACCCGCGCCTGGCCGGGCCAACCCCGCTAGGACAGGGTGAGCAGCCCGTCCTGGACCCAGCGGGCCAGGATCTGGAAGGCCTGCGCCGCGACGGCGCCGTCGTCTTCCCCCGGGCTGGCGGTAGCGAACAGCTGGCAAAGCTCGGCGAGAGTCACCGGCTGTACCGCGCGTCGCAGCATGGCGGCCTCGCTCTCGCTCGCGACGGCGCGGTGATGGACGGCCGTCGCCAGCCGCCACACCAGCAGCGTCTCGCGGCGCCGTTGCGGCGGCCCGCCAGCCTCCCAGACCTCCGAGAGGGCGAAAGCATGCACCAGCAGGCGCTGCGCGGGGATCAGCCGCACGGCCAGGTTCGAGAAGGCTTCGGGGGTCAGGCCCTGCAGCGCCGCCATCGTGACCGGTTCGGCGTCGGCGGCGTCGAACAGCTCGCGGTGGGTGCGCTCCAGGGCGGCCAGCTCCGCCAGCCAGGGCCGACCGTCCGCGCGCCGCTGGCCCCGCTCGTGCGAACGCAAGAACGCGGGCAGCCGCGCCCCCACCTCGCGCAGCGAGGGATGGGCCGGACGCTCCGCCAGCAGGTAATCGGTGATCAGGTCATGAAAAGCGTCGGCGCCCAGCGCCGTCGCCAGCCGAGGAAACTCCTCGCCCAGCACGTCGCGGATGCGGAAGAAGTACATGTTGGCGTAGATGTCGAGGCGGTCCACCGCCCCCAACCGTTCGTCACCGGCGATCAGACGGTCCAGCGCGTCGGGGGGCAGGCCGCGCGCCGCCAGGCCGGGCGCCACGCCCGAGGGGACCGTCATCAGGTCGTACAGCAGCTCCTGCAGGGCGCGCAGCGACGGTGCCTGATGCGGGTCAGACGGCACGTCCCACCGCCTCGATCTCTCCGGAGCTGCCGCGTCCGGACGCGCGGTCGCGCTCCGCGAGCACCTCGCGCTCCAGCGCCCTGGCGCGCTGAGATTCGGCCACCACCTCCTCCAGCGGCGGGATGTCGTCGTCGCGTTCGATCAAGGTGGCCACGCCGCCAAAGCGCGCCACGGCGGCCCGGTACAGCTGCCAGACGCCGTCGCACACCGGATGATCGTGCGTGTCCAGCAGGTGCGTGCCCTCGTCGCGGTGGCCCGCCAGGTGGATCTGCCCGACGCTGTCCGGGGCCAGGCCGTCCAGGAACGCCTCGGCGGCGAACCGGTGGTTGTGCGCGCTGACGAAGACGTTGTTCACGTCCAGCAGCAGACCGCAGCCCGTGCGCGCCGCCAGCGCGTTCAGAAACTCCCACTCGGTCATCCCGGAGTGCTTGAACTGCAGATAGCTGGATACGTTCTCGACCAGCAGGGGCCGTTTCAACCGGTCCTGGACGGCATGCACGCGCGCCGCCACGTGGTCCAGCGCCTCGTCGGTGAACGGCAACGGCCACAGATCGTGGCCCGTGTGGCCGCCGAAGCTGGACCAGCACAGGTGGTCCGAGATCCAGGCCGGCTCGATCTCCTCCGCCAGGGCCTGCAACGCCTGCAGGTACGGCTGGTCCAGGGGATCGACCGAGCCCAGTGACAGGGAAACGCCGTGCATGACAACGGGGACCTCGGCGCGCACCCTGCGCAGCACCGCGCGAGGGTTCCCCCCCTCGACCATGAAGTTCTCGCTGATGACCTCCACCCAGTCGACGGGACGTTCGCCCGGCGCGCGCAGCGCCTGCAGCAGCGGCTGGTGGTGCGGCGGTCGCAGCCCGATGCCGTGACCGAGGTGGGGGAAACGTCGCATGAGCGAGACGCCAGGCACGCCGGGAGCCGCCGGCCTTCCGCCGTGCGGCTCCCCGACAGACCGTCGCGCTACTTCTTGGCGGGCGCCTTCTCGGCGGCGACGGTGCCGCCCTTCGCCTTGCAGTCCTTCTCGGACATCATCACCCAGCCCTTGCCCTTGCAGCCGTTCTGCCCGGCGCAGGAGTTCTCGGCGGAGTGGCAAGCGCTCTTCCCCTTGCACGAGTTCACCCCCTGACACTGCACCGAGCCCTCGGACTTGGCCGAGGCGGTGAACGGCGTGGCGGCGGAGAACAGGCCGGCGACGGCAGCGGCGATGAATGCACCTTTGGTGGTCATGTATCTGATCCTTTCGGGTTGGTTGCCGGAGCGAAGCTCCGGCGGATGAGCGTGCCTGCGAGTCGTTTGAATAGCACGTGCCCGGTCTACGGCGGATGGACGGGCCGGTTACACGCTTTCTTCACGCTGTCTCGAAAATCGATCGGCGATCCGTTCGAGCAAGCGCGCGCGGCTGGCCCAGGCGCCCATGGCCATCAGAGGCAGCGCCTCGAGCAGGTGCCCCAGCAGCGCGTGGCCGACACCGCCGATCGCGCAGTGCAGCCGCACCACCAGGTGCGCGACGGTGGCCGCAGCAAGACCCATGCAGGCGCCCGTCAGCCCCGGCCGCGCCAGCGTCAAGCCGCGCAAGGGCGCCAGCCCCGCCGCCAGCAGCGGGATCCCCAGGCCCATCACCATCAACCCGCACGGGACGGCGTGCCAGGCCATGGCGGGACCGGCGAACCAGCGCGTGGACGGCCCTTGCGGGTCCACCAACGTCACCAGGGCCAGCAGCCCCACCCCGGCCACGGTGACAGCAGCGGCCAGACGGGTGACGCCGGAACCGGACATCGTCCGGCCGCGTGACAGCCCGGCCACGGACGCCAGCGTGGCGGCGCCCGCCAGCCCCCCGACCGTCTCGACGACCGGTCCCACCGGCAACTGGGCCCAGTCGACGCGCAGCCGCAGCGCCAGCGCCGCCAGCACGGCCCACCCCACGGCGAACAGGCCCGTACCCCACAGGCGGCGTCGCCACGCTCCGGGCGGGGCCGCCGGCGTCCGCCGCGCAGCCGCCAGCAGGCGCGCACGCAGCTCGGGGCGAGGAGAGTGCGGGTGGTTCATCGGATGCTGCCTTTCATGTCGTCTGTCTGTAGCCGCTCGACCGAGACGTCCTTGCCCCGGCTGTCGTACCCGCGGAAGTCGGCGCGCAGGAACCCGCGCAGAGCTTCGTACGCGCGGTGCGCGCGCAGCTTCACCGCCCCCTTCGTCGTCCCCATGATGGACGCCACCTCCGCCACCGACAGGCCTTCCCCTTTCAGCAGGCGGAACGCCGAAGCCTGGGACTCCGGCAGCTTCTGCAGCGCTTGATCCAGCGCCTGGGAGAGCTCCTTGTCGGCGAACAGCTCCTCGGCGGAGGGCCCACCGGCGGCGACGTCCAGCGCCGGGGCGTCGTCACCGTCGCGCGCGCCGGACACCGGGCTGGAGGACACCAGGCGCCCCGCACGCCGCGTTCGCACGTCGTCCAGGAACAGGCGCCGCGCGATGGTGTAGGCCCAGGGCAGGACGGGCGCGCCGGGGTGAAACAGGCCCCGCGCCCGATGGATCCGCAGGAACGTCTCCTGCGTCAGATCCTCCGCGAGCTGGCGGTCGCGCGTCAGCCCCATCAGAAAGGCCATCACCGCCGGGGCCGCCAGGTCGTACACGGTCCCCAGCGCCCCGTCGTCGCCAGCGGCGAAGCGGTCCATCGCCTGCTCGAGCGCAGCGCGGGGCGGGGAAGAGGCGGTCATCCGGCCGGCGAGCATGCCCCCGGCCAGCGCGGATCCACAAGCGGCAAAGGCGGCCGTCACCCCCTTGCTACGCGCCGGGCGGGCCGCAGGTTTCGCGGCGGTCACCGATCACCGGGGGGCCGCCCAAACCGTCGCCTGGACCGGTCGCCAGGGCCATCGACCACGTTTTCCTGCCGTATTTCGGGCCTTTGCCCCGAAAGGGTCGTAGTACCATCCACCGCCAATGACTCCTCCCCCGGAGCTGCGCGGCGCCGTGCTCGGACGGGGCTACCGTCTCGGCCACGCCGTGGAAGGTGAACCCGCCGTCTTCGAGGCGACGCACGAGCGCGTGCCGGGCAAGGTGATCGTGCGCGTCTTTCCGAACGACAGCCTGTCGCGGCCCGACGCCGGTGCGCGCATCCATCAGGCGGTGCGGCTGGCCTCGCTGTTGCGCGCGGCGCACGCCATCCAGTTGCTGGATTTCAACCTGGCGGGAGACACCCCGGCGTTCGTCGTCACCGAGCGGGTCGAGGGGCGCACGCTGGCGAAGGTGATGGCCGAGGACGGGATGCTGTCGCTGCCCGCCACCATCGAGATCGTGGACGCGATCGCGGGAGCGGTGCACGCCGCGCACCGGCTGGGGCTGACGCACGGTGATCTGCGGGCGCCCCTGATCGTGGTGCCGGACGGATCACCGACGCGCGCCAAGGTGGGCGGCTTCGGCTGGGCCAAGGAGTTGCGGGCCGCCGCGGTTCAACCGGCGCACCCCGGCCTGCTGGCGCCAGAACAGCACGGCGGCCGGGTGGTGACGATCGATCCGCGGGCCGATCAATATGGCCTGGCCGGTCTGGCCTACGAGATGCTGGCGGCGTGCCCACCCTTCCCCGAAGAGACCACCGGGGCCGAAGCGTCGACGCGGGTTCCCTCGCCGCTGGGCGAGCTGGTGCCGGGCATCCCTCACGCGGTCGACGAGGTGCTGCGCCGGGCGCTGTCGCAGCGGCCGCGCGATCGCTTCGAGGACGTCGCCGAATTCGCCGCCCGGCTGCGGCACGCCGCGACCCACGCGCCCATCACCGTGCCCCTGGCGGCGCTGCCGGCGCTGGCCGTACCGCACACGCCCCGCAACGGTGAACGGAACGGCACCCGACGAACGATGGTGCCGCCGGCGATGCCGTCGGCGCTGCCCACCTTGCCGGTCCCCACCGACGAGATCACCGAGGAGATGGACAGCCACACGCTGTGGCCGCTGGTCGCCAAGGCCGACAGCGGCGGCACCATCAGCTCCCGTATCGAGCGGGAGGATTCGCTGGACGTCGACCTGCTGGGGCACGTGGCCAGGGAGAAGGGGTACGGTTCGGACGTCGAGCTGGAGATCGACGTCGGGTCGAGCGACACCGCCCACGCGCTGTCGGGCAGCCGGCCCTATCCGATCGACGCGGCGGCCATCGCGGAGATGCTCGATTCGAGGCCGACGCCGCCGCCGGAGGTGGCCACCCTGGTTCAGCAGTCGCCCTTCATCTTGCCGGCCGTGCCGCCCGAGGCCGTGACGCCGCCGCCGGAGACGCCGCCCCTTCAGCCCGCGTTCCCCGCGGTGCTTCCCCGGCGCGGCTCGGGGCCGCTGTCCAGCGCGCCGGCCGAACTGCCCCGACGGCCCTCGCAACCGCACGCGGCGGTCCCCGCCGAGCTGCCCCGGCGGCCCTCCGCCCCTTACGCCACTGTTCCCGCCGAGCTGCCGCGCCGCCCCTCCCAGCCCCATCCCGCCATTCCCGCCGAGCTGCCGCGCCGCCCCTCGGCGCCGTATCCCCCGGTGGCCAGCGAGCTGCCCCGCTGGCCCTCGCCGCCTCACGCCGCGATGGGTGGCGAACCGATGAGCCCTTCGTCCCAGGCGTGGACGGCGCAGGTGAGCGCGCCGGGATCGACGCCCTTTCAGCCGGTGGAGGCGGAGCAGGATCGGTACTTCGTTCAGCCGGTCGAGATCAACCTCGGTCTGCCACCGGCGCCTCCGCCCGTGCCGCCCGGACCGTTGCGAACGCTGGGATATGGGGCGCAGCGCCCCGCGCCCCCGCAGCTGTTCCGGGCGCACGAAGCTCCGCCGCGTCCCTTCACCAGCTACGCGACGGATTTCGCCGCGCCGCCCGTTCCGTCCGGTAAATGGAAGACGGCGGTCGCGCTGCTGGCCGTGGTCGCCGCGGTGGGCGCCGCCTTCGCGCTCAAGGGCCGCGTGCCGCTGGCGCAGGAGCGGCCAGCCCCGGCACCGGCACCGGCACCGGCAGTGCCCGCGCCGCCGGAGAACGGCATCTTCGCGGGGGCCCCCTCGGCCATCATCGCTCCCGTGGATTCCGAGACCGTCGATCGCGCCTCGAACGGTCAGGGCGACTGCGCCGTGCGCATCACCTCGAATCCCGCAGCGGTGGTCCTGATCGACGGCAAGGACACCGGCCACAGCACGCCGCTGCTCGGGTTCCGCGTGACGTGCGGCCTGCATCGGCTGCTGCTGCGGCACCCCGACAGCGGCCTGCAGCGCGGTGACATCATGAAGGTCGTCCCGGGACGTCCTTACACGGCGAACTACACCTTCGGGGCCGGCACGCTGGCCCCTGCGCCCGACAGCGCCGTGGACGGGTCTCCGCCGCGACTGGGCGGCAAGCGCGCCGCCGCCCGCCGGCACACCCATCGCAAGCATCGCAAGGCCCGCCCCGCCCTCGAGTACGTCGACGAGTTCGAATGAAGACGGCGCAGCGAGCCTGTCGGGCTTGCCGCGCCTTCGGAGACAGCGGATGCGCGCCTGGGTGCGGTCGTCAGCTCGCCGCGAGAAGCGGCTTCACGCGCGCCTCAGCCGCCAGGCAGGGTCACGAACCGCGCGCCCGCAGCGCCGCGCACGCGCAGCAGGTGCCCGCCGGAACGCGCCGCCTTCAGCGCCGCCACGGCCTCCTCGCTGGAGGTGATCGCCTTGCGATCCACCTCGACGATGACGTCGCCCTCTTTCAGGCCAGCACGCTCGGCCGGACTGCCGGCCGCCACGTCGGAGATGACGGCCCCCTTCATGGCCTTGGGCAATCCCAGTGAATCGGCGATGTCCGGCGTCAGCGTCTGCAGGCCGAGGCCGATCTTCCCCGAGTCCGCCACCACGGCCTCCTCGGCGCCGGGAAGCTCGCCCAGCGTGACCGTCGTGGTCATCGTCTTGCCGCCGCGCAAGTGCGTCAGCTTGACCTTGGAGCCGATGTTCAGCGACGACACGTAGTCGACGACGTCCGCGCCGTAGTCGATCTTGTGCCCATCGATCTGCGTGATGACGTCGCCCGCCTGGACTCCCGCCTTGGCAGCGGGACCGCCGGCCGAGACCTCGCTCACGTAGGCGGCGTGCTCGGGCAGACCGTTGCCCAGGGTCGACCGCTTGGCCGGCTCGAGATCCGAGATGTCGCCGACCATCACGCCCAGGTACGGGTAACGCACGCGTCCTTCCTTCAACAACACCTGGCTGACCCGGCGCACCTCGTTGATGGGGATGGCGAACCCGTAAGCGCCGCCCGGACCGGCGTTGATGAGGGTGTTGATGCCGACCACCTCGGCGTCCAGGTTCACCAGAGGTCCGCCCGAGTTACCTGGGTTGATCTTGGCGTCCGTCTGGATGTAGCTGCGCACGCGATCGCCTGACATGTGCACGCGCCGGCCGGCGCGCCCCTTGCCACTGACGATGCCGGCCGTGACGGTTTGCTCGAGGCCCAGCGGGCTGCCGATGGCGAGCACCCACTCGCCCACCTCCAGCTTCTCGGAGTCGCCCAGACGGGCGGCGGTCAGGGTGCGCGGCACCTTCTCCAGGCGCACCACGGCCACGTCGGTGCGCGGATCGGCGCCCACCACCTTGGCCGGGATCTCCGTGCCGTCCCACAGCGTGACCGTCACCTTCGAGGCGTCCTCGACCACGTGGCGGTTGGTGACGATGTCTCCGGCCTGGTCGATGATGATGCCCGAGCCGGTGCCGTGGCGCGCGCCCCCGCCCGGCGGCAGGCCCGGCCCGTCGCCCGGATCCATCTCGAAGAAATGGCGGAAGATGTCGGGCAGATCGTCGGGAACGTTCTGCCGCCGCCGCTCGCCGCGCGCCACCCGGGGCGGGCCCGACTCGACGTCGATGCGCACCACGCTGGGCCGCAACGCCTTGGCCGTCGCGGCGAAGGCGTTGGACAGCACGCGGGCCTCGGCCGGTTTCTCCATCTTCGGGGTGACGGCGGCCGGCTGGGCAGGCGCCGGGGCTGGGGCGGCGCTCGCCGCCGTGCACGCGGCCCCCGCGAACAAAGCCAGCAACGAGCCCACCCGCGCAAAACGTCCGAATGAATTTTCAGTCAATGTCGGTCCCTCGTGTCGTGTCGTCATGCTGCCCTTTCCATCCCTCCAACACCACGACGCCCGGTTTTATTCACTCGGGCCGATAGACCCACCGTCCCGGCCCGGCAGATGCCCAGCAATTTCGCCACCCTGAAAAAAACGTGGGCGACCCCGGCAGACGGCCGTGTCTGCGCCGGTCGACCCCCACTCCTGCTCATCGTCTGCGCTGGCTGACCGACCGGTCAGGAAGGTCTGGCGGCGTAATCTCAGTGGCGGCCGCGGAACGTCGGCGCGATGCGCCCGCGGGTCCCGCCCACGTAACCGCCGTGGTGCGGCCCGTAGTAACCGCGCACGCCCACGCCCACGCCCACGCGCGGACCGTAGCCGTAGTAAGGCCAGTAGCCGTAACCCCAGGGGCCATACGGTCCCCAGAACGGAGGACCGTACCAGCCCACCCACCAGGGCGGGACGACGCCCACCGCGACGTAGCGCTGGTTCTCGGTCTCGTACTCCTGATACGGCTGGCGCAAGAACGGCGTGCGCTCGCCGACGACCTTGTTCCCGGCGTTCACCTGCCAGACCAGGTCGAACGACGGCACCGCACGCGCGTCGGGGGCGCCGCCCGGCATGCGGTAGTACAGGTCCAGCACCTTGTGAGTGCCGCGCGGGATATCGGTGGTGCCGTTCGGCCGCCCGTCGATCTCCATGAAGTCGGGCTTCTGGGGCGGGCGGTTGCCGGCCACCAGGGTCAACTGGGCCGGATCGACCGACCAGGGCGCGGCGCTCGAATCGTTGGCCAGGGCCAGGCGCACGTGAATCAACTGCGCCCCGCCCACCCCCTGCTCGATCTCGCGCGTGCCGAACGAGGTCACGAAGGCCTCGCCCTGCGGCGCTCCCGGAGGAATCTGGTAGTGCGAGGCGGGGAAGCCTTGCTCGTTGGAGGCGACGTTCGCGGTCGGGCGGAACCCGTACCGCTGCGTTCCACAACCGGCGGCCGCCAGGGCGAATCCACAGGCGGCGAGAACGACGATCCTGTTCATGATTTTCCAGTTGGGATCACAAACGAGACCACGTCAACAGCAGAACGCGCGGCGCCTGTTGCCCTCGTGCGCCGGATCACCGGACCCCGCAGGTCCGCACGGAATGCCGCGCCGTGGCCAGCGCCGATCAGGCGGGCTTGCGCAGGTGCCAGGCCTTGGGCTGCAAGAACGTCCGGATGCCGTGAGTGGACAGGGTCGACCCCATGCCCGACTGCTTGCGTCCCGTCCAGGGCAGGCGCGGGCTGACCCGATCGCAGCAGTTCCAGTACACGCTGCCCGCCTCGACCCGCGCCAGGATGGCGCGCGCCCGCTCGCGGCTGGCCGAGTAAACGCCCGCGGTCAGGCCGTAGTCGTTGTCGTTCATGCGCCGCACCGCCTCGTCATCACCGTCGACGGGCGCGATGCCGATGACCGGGCCGAAGCTCTCCTCGCGCATCAGGGACATGTCGTCGGTGGCGTCGGCGACGACCGTGGGAAGGAACGCGCCCCCGTCCGGCGTGGCTCGCTGGCCGCCCACCAGCACCCGGCCACCTTTGGCGACGGCGTCCGCCACCTGCGACTCCAGCACGGCCAGTTGCTCGCGGCGCGCCAGCGGGCTGATGTACGTGCTGGGGTCCTCGGGGGCACCCACCACGAAGCCGCGCACGGTTTTCACGAAGGCGTCCAGGAAGGCCGGGTAGATCGCCCGCTGCACGTAGATGCGCTCGACCGAGCAGCAGCTCTGGCCGTTGTTGTACATGGCGCCGTCGGCCAGGCTCTCCGCCGCCGCCTGCACGTTCACGTCGTCGCAGACGTAGGTGGGATCCTTGCCGCCCAGCTCCAGCTGCAGCTTGATCATCCGTCCGGCGACGGCCTCGGCGATGCGCTTGCCCGTGGCGAAGCTGCCCGTGAAGAACACCCCGTCGACGTCGCCGGCCACCAGCGCCGCGCCCGTCGCCCCGCCGCCTACCACCGCGATCATCACGTCGGCGGGGATGCCCGCTTGATGCAGCAGCTCGACGATGCGCAGCCCCGTCAGGGTGGTCAGCTCCGACGGTTTGTACAGCACCGCGTTTCCGGTCAGCAGCGCGGGCACGAAGACGTTCGAGCCCACGAAGTAGGGATAGTTCCAGGCCGAGACGTTCGCCACCACGCCCAGCGGTTCGAACGCGACGATCTCCTGCAGCGCGGGCGCGCCGGGCTCACCCTCGACCAGCACCGACTCGTCCGCCACCACCTCGGGCGTCTTGCGCAGGAAGAAGTCGATGCGGCCGGGCAACGCCGCCAGCTCGTTGCGCGCCTGGGCGATGGGCTTGCCCATCTCGCGCGTCAGCAACAGCGCCAGCTCGTCCTTGTTTGCCACCACCGCGTCGCGAAAGCGGGTGATGGCGGCCAGCCGCGTCTGCAGCGGCGTGGCCGCCCAGCCCGGCTGCGCGGCGCGCGCCCGGGCGATCTTGGCGGTCACGGCGGCCGCGTTGTCCTCGGAGATCTCCTTCAGCACCACGCCCGTGGCGGGATTGACGATCTTCACGGCTTCTTCCTCCTGCGAACCTCGTTCAGAAAACCACGCAACAACACGCCCGGATCCAGCATCCCCGGGTCCGCCAGCGTGGCCAGGAACTCCGGGTGCCACTGCACGCCATAAGCGAACGGCCCCGCGGTCAGGCGCACCGCCTCGACCAGCCCGTCCGGCACCGAGCGCGCCTCCACGATCAGGTCACGGCCCAGCGCGCGCAGGCCTTGATGGTGCACGCTGTTGATGCGACCGGTGCGGGCGCCCCCGTACCAGGCCGACAGCTGCGAGCCAGGCTCGAGCTCGACGTCGTGGGCGTGGCGATCGTAAACGTCCCAGTCGCGGTGCACGCGCCCGTGCGGGTGCTGGGTGGCGATGTCCTGCCACAGCGTCCCGCCCAGCGCCACGTTCAGCACCTGCGCGCCCCGGCAGACGCCCAGCACGGGCTTGTCCGCCTTCAGGCACAGCTCGATCAGCTCCATCTCGTAGATGTCGCGGGCCCGATCGCCCACCCACTCGGGGCGCGCCGGCGTCTCGCCGTAGCTCTCGGGCGCCATGTCGGCCCCGCCCTGCAAGAGCAGACCGTCGATGCCCAGCCCTTCGACCAGATCTTTCGCCCACAGGGCGCCGCTGGCCCGCGGCAGCAGGACGGGCAGCGCCCCCTCGGCCATCAGCCACTGCAGCATCGACTCCTCGGCGTACAGCAGGGTCTTGCCCTTGAACAGGTTGCGCGTGGGATCCGCGTGCATGATGCACGCGGAGACACCGATGCGAACGGGCCCGCCCGTCGCCCTGCCTTCCGCGTCCGTCATGTCCCGGCGAGCGCGTGCTCGAACAGGCGGCGGAAGTCCGCCTCGATCACCGGCTTGGGATTGTTGGGGTGGCACACGTCCGCCACGGCGATGCCGACCAGCCGCTCCAGATGCTCGCGCTTCACGCCCACGTCGGCCAGCGTGCGGGGAATGCCCACGGCCACCTTCAGCTCGTCCAGCCAGGCGATGAAGCCCTCGGCGCTCTCCGCCTCGGCGCCCGCCGCGTGCGCCAGCTCGGCCAGCCGCTCGCCGGCCACGTCGGTGTTGAAGCTCATCGCGTAGGGCAGGCAGATGCCGTTCACCAGCCCGTGGTGCAGGTCGCACACCGTCGACAGCGCGTGCGCCAGCGAGTGGGTCACCCCCAGCCCCTTCTGGAAGGCCACGCCGCCCATCAAGGCGGCGTTCAGCATCCCCGCCCGGGCCTGGCGATGCTCAGGATCGTCCAGCAGCTGGCGCTCGCCCTTCTCGATGCGGCGGGCGAACTCGACGGCCGGCCGCAGGCTGCGGGCCAGGATGCGGGTGCCCTCGTACGCGATGCCGTCGCACAGCGGCTGGAACCCCTTGGCCAGGTACGACTCGACCAGGTGGGTCAGGGCGTCCATGCCGGTCGCCGCCGTCACCGCCGCCGGCAGCGCCATCGTCAGATCGGGATCGGCGAACACCCGCACCGCCATCAACCGGGGCGAGAAGATGATCTTCTTCACGTGGGTCTGGTCGTCGGAGATGACCGTGCTCCGTCCCACCTCGCTGCCGGTCCCCGCGGTGGTGGGGATGGCGACGTAGACCGGGATCTTCTGATCGATGGGCCGCGCCCCCGGCTTGTCGTCCTCGTAGTCGAACAGATCGCCGGGGTGATGGATCATCACGGCGATGGCCTTGGCGACGTCGATGGCCGCGCCGCCCCCCAGGGCCACGATGGCGTCGGCCTTGTGCGCGTTGTAGGCGTCGACCCCGGCGGTCACCTGCGACTTCACCGGGTTCCCCCAGATCCCCGAGAAGACCTCCGCCGCCAGGCCGCCCTGCACCAGCAGGTCGCGGGTCCCGGTGACGGGCGGCAGCGGCGCCAGCATGCGATCGGTCACGATCAACGGGCGCGCCACGCCCAGCTCCTTCAGCGCGCCGGGCAGCAGCTTGATGGCGCCCGCCCCGAAGTGGACCCGCGTGGGGAAGTTGTATTGGTGAATGGCCATGTCGCTCGCTCCTCGTGGTGGCGCCGCCGGGCGCCTCAGATGATCTCGAAGTACCGCCTTCGCTCCCAGTCGGTGACCGCCTTGCTGAACTGCCGCCACTCCCAGCGCCGCGACGTCGCGAAGTGGTCCACGAAGGCGTCGCCGAACAGCTCGCGCGCGATGGCCGAGGAGGCGAAGCGCTCGGTCGCCTCGGCCAGGTTCCGCGGCAGCACCGGCGCCGTCGCGTCGGCATAACCGCTGCCGGACACGGCGGTGGCCTCCAGCTTCAACTTCTGCTCGATCCCCCACAGGCCGCTGCCGATGGCGGCGGCCAGCGCCAGGTACGGGTTCGCGTCCGACCCTCCCACGCGCGTCTCCACCCGGATGGCCTTCGCGCCGCCGGGGATCACCCGCAGGGCGGTGGTGCGGTTGTCGACGCCCCAGTTCGCACGCGTGGGCGCCCAGGCCCCTTCCACCAGCCGCTTGTAGCTGTTCACCGTCGGCGCGTACAGGGGCAGCAATTCGGGCAGGGCGCGCAGCTGGCCCGCCAGGTAGCTCTTGAACAGCGCGCTCATCTGCGCCGGATCGCGGGCGTCGTGGAACAGATTCTTCTTCGCGCCCGCGTCCCACAGGCTCTGATGGATGTGGCCGCTGCAGCCGGGCAGCTCGGCGTTCCACTTCGCCATGAACGACGGCAAGATGCCGAACCGCTGGCCGATCTCCTTGGCGCCGCTCTTGAACAGCACCGCGCGATCGGCCGACTCCAGCGCCTCGCTGTACAGGATGGCCGCCTCCATCACGCCCGGTCCCGTCTCCGTGTGCAGCCCCTCGATGGGCACCCGGAAGGCGGCCATCTCGTCGAACAGCGCGTTGACGTAGTCGCGGCTTTGCCCCAGGCGCAGCAGCGAGTAGCCGAACATCCCGGGCGACAGCGGCTCGGGCGAGGCGTACCCCTTCTGGGCCAGCGACTGCGCCGTCTCGCGAAAATGAAAGAACTCGTACTCCAGCGAGGTGAAGGGGGCGAATCCGGCCCGGGCGGCGCGCGCCAGCACGCGCTTCAGCGTCTGGCGCGGGCAGATGCCCAGCGGCTGCCCCGCCTCGTCCACGAAGTCGCCCAGCAGGAACGGCACCTGCCCGTCCCAGGGCACCTCGCGATAGGTGGCCAGATCCAGGCGGGCGTGGGCGTCGGGGTAGCCGCTGTGCCAGCCGGTGTAGGCGGCGTCGTCGTAGCAGACGTCGGCGGCGTCCCATCCGAAGATCACGTTGCAGAAGCCGAAGCCCGCGTCCCCTTGCAGCGCCGACTCCAGCTTCTGCTTGTGGATGTACTTGCCGCGCAGGATGCCGTCGATGTCGGTGATGGCGACCTTCACCTTGCCGGCCTGCGAGGCGGCTATCCGCGACCGGACTGTGCGGGACTGGTCAGCCGAGGAGATCGCCTTCGCCATGCGCTCGCCAGTATCGGCCATATAGCGCCACGACGGAAGGGGCGCACTGATTTGTCACAGGTGAGCATGACGCCGCGCCTCGTTCTGCGGTCCCGGTCAGGGAGCGCGGCCGAACGCGAACAGCGGGACCTCCTTGCGGGGCTCCACGCGATCGTTGCTGTGCAGCACCAGCGTGCCGGTGGCGCCGCGGTCACCGGCGGGAAACCTGTCCGGCACGACCGTGACCCGTACCAGGTACGAGCCGCTCGCCGGGTCGCGTGCCATCGTCGCCGCGAAGGGTCCGCGAGAGATCTCGGCCGCCCTCAGCGCGAAGTCCGGCTGCGTGTCGCGCACCGTGATGGCGGCAGCGGGCTCCGCAGCGCGCAGGTCGACCAGCGGGTTCGAGGGGACCACCGTCAGCGTGCCACGCACCCGCAGGGCGTACAGCAAGGGGAGGGGACGGGCGGGGCCCGGTCGCGGCACGACCTGGAGGGTGCCGGCGCGCACGCCCACGCGGCGCCCGGCGGCGCGAATTCGCAACCCCGGTCCCGACCCCGGCCGGGGCGGCAGCGGCTCGATGCTCAGATCGGGATCCACGGGTCCCTCGACCTGCAACGACGTCGCCCAGCCAGGCACCGACGCGCCCTTGCCACCGGCAGCCAGCCAGAAGTCCTGGCTGACCTCGCCGCCGTAAGGGAGCTCGAACGCCCCCGATTGCGGCTCGAAGCGAAGGGGTGGCCACGCAGGCGCCGCCGGGCGCTGGCAGGCGACCAGGGGCCAGCCGATGAAGAGCGTCAGCAGCGCCAGCGGGGCCGCCTGCGCGCGAACCGCCGTCGGCCTGCTCACGGACAGGAGCGGGGCGCGTTCAGCTGCGCGCGAATCCCGGAGATGGTGGTTCCCCAGCTGGAGGCGGGATTGTACTGGCTGATCGACACCACGCCATCCGCGATGCGGGCGTTGATGTTGGCGGGCGCGTCCCAGGCGGGATCGGGCCCGGCCGAGCTGCCGTTCACGCCGTAGCCGGTGTCCGCCATGATCGGCTTGCCGGTCACCTTGCTGACGCCCGCCCAGGTCATCATGTCGCCGCGAATGCGCGCGTTGTCCGCCTGGGTGGAGCCACCGGAGGTGTTGATGAACGTGAACTGGGTCATGTCGAAGTGGCTGTACCACTGCTGCCCGTTGTCGGAGCCGTCGTTGGGCGCCACCCAGGGCGAGATGTCCATGGAGAAGACGGCGTTCGGAAGGTGCTTGCGGATGGCGCCCACGAACATGCTCATGATCATGCCCGCGGTGTCGGCGGTCCAGGGCCGCTGCTGGTTGCTGATCGTGTACTGGTAGAAGTCAGGCTCCATCAGGAAGATGATGGGGCGCGTGGTGCCATAGCAGGCGGCGAAGCCGGCGGCGTAGCTCTCGTACGTGGCCACGATCTTGGCCAGGTTGTCCGTGATGAACCCAGCCCCCACGGTGCACAGGTCCTGCTGGGCGCCCGAGGCGTTGCAGTCCTTCAGGTTGTCGTGGCGCTTCGCATAGAACGCCGCCACGTAGGCCACGATGGCCGGCACCTGCGCGGCGAACGCCGCCCCCGCCTTCGTCTCGTCGCAGACGTACTGCATGTCGAACGTGTCCTGTTGGCCCATCCAGCCGGGGGTGAAGAAGTCGAGCTGGGCGATCATGGCCGCATTGTTCTTGGCGACGCTGTCGATCGTCCCGAAGTGAAAGCGGCACGACGAGTAGACGGTGCCCGAAGGGCCGGACCCACCGGAGCCCGAGCGCCCACCCGCCCCGCCGCTGGCGGAGGCGCCCCCAGTGGCGGCGCCCCCACTGCCCCGGCCGCCGGCGCCGCCCGGGCCGCTGCTGCCTCCGCTGGCCCGGCCGCCGGTGCCGCTGCTGGCCGGGCCACCCCCGGCGCCACCACCCCCCGTACCGACATTCGCAGGGACGCCGCCCGATGCGGTCCGGCCCCCCGATCCCGGGCTGCCCCCCGACCCCGGATTGCCGCCCGAGCCCGAGCTGCCGCCCGAGCCCCGGTCTCCGCCGGTCCCCGGGGCGCCGCCGCTGCTGCCCGGAGACCCGCCGCTGCTGGCCGAGGCGCCTCCGCTGCCGCCGCCCGGAGCGCCCCCGGAGCCCCCTGCCCCCACGCCGCTGTCGGCCCCCGCGCCGGGCGAGCCCCCCGAACAGGACCAGCCGCCACCGGCCAGCACCGCTGCCAAGGCGGGAAAGACGACGGCGCGCGCCAACCGGGCGCTTCCAGTTGGGACGGTGAGCCGATGAGCGGGGAGCGGAGTTCGGGTCATGAGTTCCTCTGCGAGAGAACGCGGCCGCGGCCGATTACGGGCAATGCTCCACCACCGCCGGCAAACAAGCTACCCTTTGGTAGCGCCCATGGCGCGGTTCGGTCCATCTTGCCGGGGGTCTGACCCTTGCTGGGGGCCGGCCGCTACTGCCGGGGCAAGTTGGCACAGGTTCGACCGTTGAGCACCGATCGACATTCCGTCCCGCTGTACGTGGTGCCGGCAGGCTCGCGCGCGGACCTGACGGACGCCGATCTGGCCCGGGCGTTGATGGCCGGCCAGGCCTGGGCGCCGGCCGCCGCCTGGAACCGGTACGCGGCCACCGTGTACGGGATCGCCAACCGGGCCCTGGGGCGGGAGACCGACGCCGAGGACATCACGCAAGAGGTCTTCTACCGGCTGTTCGCCCGCGTGCACACGCTGAAGGAGCCGGCCGCCTTCCGCAGCTTCGTCGTCTCCTTCGCCATTCGCATCGTGAAGTGGGAGCTGCGCCGCCGGCGCGTGCGCCGCTTCGTCCACCTGTCGGACTCGGGCGACGTGCCGGACGCGCCGGTGACGGGCGACGACGCCGAGTCACGTCAGGTCCTGCGCCGCTTCTACACGTTGCTCGATCAACTGGCCCCGCGCGAGCGCCTGGTGTTCTCGTTGCGGCACCTGGAATCGATGACGCTGGAAGAGGTGGCGGTGGCCATGGAGCTGTCGCTGTCGACCGTGAAACGCTCGCTGGCGCGGGCCTCGGAGCGCGTCACGGGGTGGATCGGCGGGGAGCCCGATCTGCGGGCCTTCTTCGAGAGCGCGGCGCGGGGCAGGCCGGCGCGACAGGATGGGCGGGACGAGCGAGGGGACACGTGACGGGATGACCGAGATGAACACAGAGGGCCAGGGCCTCGAGGCGGTGGCGCAGTTCGTTCGCAGCGCGGCCCCGCCCATGACGACCGCGCAGCGCGTGGCAGGGCTGCAGGCCCTGAGCTTCCGCCTGGCCCAGCGCCGGCGGGCGGGACGGCGCTCGGCCTGGCTGGCGCTGATGGCGGCGGGCGCGGCCACCGTCGGCGCGCTGGTCGTGTGGCGGGGCGCCCAGCCGGCGGCCAGCGGGGACGGCGACGCGCTGGCGTACCGGATCGAGGGGGGCGACATCGGCGACGGGGGCTACGTGCGCTCGTTCGGCGGGGAGGGCCCGGTGCTGCGGTTCTCGGAGGGGACGTCGATGCGGTTGCTGCCCGGCGGCCGGGGACGGCTGGGGCGGATCGACGCGCACGGCGCACGCTTCGCGATCGAACAGGGTGAGGCCGAGGTGAAGGTCACGCCGCGCCCCGGGGCCCGCTGGCTGGTGGACGCCGGCCCGTTCCTGATCACGGTGCGGGGCACGGTGTTTCATGCCGCGTGGGACGGCGCCACCGAGAGGCTGGACGTGGCGATGACCAAAGGTCTGGTGACCGTCACCGGTCCGGTGGCCGAGGGCCCCGTCGCGGTGCGGGCCGGCCAGCGCTTGACGGTGAACGTGCGCACGAAGGAAGTCCTGCTGCGCGAGCTGGGTGACGGCGCGGCGGCGACACCGCCGGCCGAGGCGCCGACGTCCCGCGACCAGGCCGTTCCGGGCAAGACGACCGCGCGGGCGGGCGCCGGCCAGGCCGGCCCGAATGGGTCCGCCCCCGGTGCGCCTCAGGCGCGCGGGACCGGCACCGGCCGGCGTTCGTCGGCGCCGCCACCGGGAACGTCGGTAACGTGGGCCGCGGCGCTGAACGCCGGGGACTTCGACGGCATCCTGCAGGACGCGGAACGGCGGGGCCTGGAGGCGTCGCTGGAGCGAACGCCCGCGACCGAGCTGGCGGCCCTGGCCGACGCCGCCCGCTACCGGCGGCGCGATGACGTGGCCCGCCGCGCTCTGATGGCCGAGCGGGCCCGGTTTCCCCGCTCGGCGCGCGCCCGTGACGCCGCCTTCTTGCTGGGGCGCCTGGAGGAGACGGCAGGCGGCGGGGCGCGCGCCCTCGAGTGGTATGATCGCTATCTTCAGGAGGCGCCCCTCGGCGCGTACGCATCCGAAGCGTTGGGACGAAAGATGACCGCCACGGCCCGGGTGCAAGGGGCGGCCGCTGCGCGCGAGGTGGCGGCGACGTACCTGCGCCGCTTCCCCGGCGGCAGCTATGCGGCCACGGCCCGCGGGCTGCTGGCCCCGCCGTAAGCCTGGCGCGCCACGCGCTGGGCCTGGCGCTGTTGCTCGCGGTGACGATCTGCGGCCTGGACGCCGCCGCCCGCGAGCCATCCGTGGTGCTGTTGCGGCCTGCCCATCCCACGCCGCTGGCCTCCGAGGCCATCGTTCGCCTGCGCGGTGAGCTGCTGGCCGCCGGCTACGCGGTCGAGACCGCGGACGTTAACGAGGCCGGCGGCGTGCGCGCCGCCATCGCTTCCGCGAGTCGGTCCGCGGGCGCCGACGCCGTGGTGGCGCTGTTCGGGGACACGCCCCAGAGCCCGGGCCTGCTGTGGGTGATCGATCGGGCCAGCGGCAAGACCTTCAGCCGGCCGATTCCTCACGACGCCGAGGGCGCCCGCAGCGCCCAGATCCTGTCCGTACGGGCGCTGGAACTGCTGCGCGCCAGCTTGCTGGAGGCGGCGCTGGTGCCCCCGCCACGCGCGCCGGCGGCGAAGGGTTCCCCTGCGCCAGCGGCGGCCCTGCCCGCCGGACCGGCCCTGGCAGGCGGGACCGCTCTGCCGCGGTCGAGTCCGGCGGGTGATGCGACCGGACGGGCCGCCTCGGGGCCGGCCGGTCCCCCTCGCGAGCCTGCGCCGCGACCGCCAGCGCCCGGCGAGGCTGAAGGGCGTTCGGTCGCGTCGCGCGACCCGCAGCCGCCGGCGACGGGGCCGCGCGAGACGGACACTGCGGCCTCCGGCCCCCGGGAGGCGGAGGCGCCAGCGGTCGCCGGCACGACTGCCATGGTGAGCGCCGCAACCGTGCCGCCGCCAGCGCCCGCCCGGCTGGCGGCGGAGGCCGGTGGGCTGGTGCTGGGTAGCCTCGACGGCCTGCCGCCCGCGGTGCTGCCGCTGTTCCGCCTGACAGTGGTTCCCGCGGTCGCCTCGCCGCTGCTGCTCCGCATGACGGTGGCCGGGCTGGGGACGCGGGCGCGCGTGAGCGGCGCCCCGGGCAGCGCGGACGTCTCGCATCAGCTCGCGATGGCCGAGGCGGTCTGGGTGTTCCGACCGGGCCGCCGCTGGCAACCGATGGTCTCGCTGGGTGCCGGCGCGGCGCACCTGTCGGCGCAGGGCTTCGCGCCGGGCGGCGCCACGGGACCGACCGTCAGCGCCTGGGCGTTCGTCGCCGACGCGGGGGTGGGACTGCACGTCGCGCTGAGCGACCGGCTGTATCTGGGCGGCGAGGTCCACGCCGCCGGCGAGGCCCCCTACCCGGCCATTCGCTACCAGGAAACTCAGCTGGCCAGCGAGGGGCGTCCCACCTGGCTGGCCGCGCTGTCCCTGCTGGTCTGGCTGTAGCCCCAGCGCCTGTCCGGGCGACGGTCCGCAGGTGACCGATTGCCGGACGCGTGATCGGCGCCATACTGCGGCTCATGCGCGCCAACTCCCCCGCCAGCTCACGCGCCCTCTCCAGCTCACGCGCCCCCGCGAGCAGAGGCGTTTCCTGGATCTTCTCGTCCGCTGTGATCGCGGCGCTCGTCGTGGCCACCCCGCTCGGCTGCTCGTCGGGCGGCGGGGGCTCGACGGCCTCCGGGGGAACGACCGGCTCCGGGGGAATCTCGTCGTCCTCGGGTGGCCAGACCGGCTCGGGCGGTGGCAGCGGCTCCGGCGGCAATCCGGGAAGCGCAGGCATTCCGGGAAGCGGCGGCACCGCCTCGGGCGGCACCGCCAGCGGAGGCAGCGGCACCGGCTCGGGCGGCACCGCCAGCGGAGGCGATTCGGGCACGGGCGGCTCCGCGACCGGTGGGACCGGCGGGGGCGGCGGCGCGACGTCCGGCGGCGGCGGCACGGCCACGGGTGGGGCCGGAGGGGCGCAGGGGGGACAGCCCGGCCATGGGGGCAGCTCTTCCGCAGGCGGTCGAGGCGGCCGCGCCGGCTCGGGCGGCATGGGCGGGGCGATGCCCCGGGACACCGGCGGCGCCGGCGTGCTGCCGCTGGATTTGACGCTGACCAGCACGGCGCTGACCGAAGGAGGCCAGTTCCCCGCCAACATCACCTGCGCCGACAGCAGCATGGGGTCCCCCGACCTGACCTGGACCGCCGGTCCCAGCGGCACCAACAGCTACGCGATCACGCTGACCGACCTGACGTTCAATGGCCTCGTACATTGGGCGATCTGGAACATTCCCTCAAGCACGATGACGATACCCGCCCGACTGGCTACGACCGCCATGTTGACGATGCCGGCGGGAGCGCAGCAGGTGGCTATCCAGGGCAATGGTTACTACGGCCCCTGCCCCAGTGGCAGCACGCACACCTATCAGTTCCGGATCTACGCTATAGCAGCGCCGACCTTGCCGGGCGCAGCACCGACAACGGCCGCCGCCGCGAAGGCTGCGATCATTCAAAACGCAATCAGTAGCGGGATATTGACCGGCACTTCCAACGCCACGAGGATGTAGCTGCCCGTCGGCGAGACGAAATGAGGCCGCCTCTCAACGTGCCGCGTGGTCAGCTGCCCGATTGCCGAACAAGGATGTACACGTTCGGTGTCGCGAGCCGAAAGACTTCGGGAGCGACACTGTCGTAGGTAACGGGAAGGCCACTTTCGTACCCAGGCATCGATACCCACCAGTCAACCTGCGCGCTGGGCGACGTATACAGCTGCGGTTCACCGTCGCGGCTCAGAACCGCGAAGTAGTAGGTACCGGGCTGAAGAACTACGTTCTGCGTTGCCACTTCTTGCACCGAACTCTTGAGCACCACGTCGATCGCTGACGCGACCAGGGTTCCAGGCCGCTTGTTCGAGTCACTGTAAAGACCGAAAGACGCAACTGCGCCGACTACTGTCGATTCGTTTATGTATCCGAAAGCGACCAGCGTGGATTGTCTTGTCAAAACGAATGGAAATGCTGCGATACCTCCCGCAGCTTCGACGAAGGGGTTGCTCTCGTTCGCGGTAAAGCGATCCGGATACCCGACCCGGACCTCGCACCAGCCGCCTTTGCATAAACTCCCGCTGGGGCACTTCAAGGCACATCCGCCGCAGTTATTCGCATCACCAGCGGTGTACTCGCAGGTTGTGCTGCACTTCGAATAGCCCGGGTCGCAAGAGGCTGGAGCACAGGTACCACCGGTGCACTGGGGAGTCCCGTTCATGACCAGGCAGGCCTTACCGCATGCGCCGCAGTTCGAAAGGTCGACACTCAAGTCGGTACACAGACCACCGCATCGAGCCTGCGTTCCGGTGCACCCTGTCCCACAGGTAAACGTGGCGCCCGAAGCAACGCATAATGGAGAACTGCCAGAGCAAGTGATCGTGCAACTCCCGCAGTGACTCGGTGTCCTGATATCCGTTTCACAGTCCGGTTCCCTGTCACAGTCCATGAACCCGGTCGAGCAAGTGCCGGTCGCACATGCTCCATTCCTGCAAACCGCCTGCGACACGTTGCCCAACGTACACGGGTTACATCCCGATTCTGCACAGCCGTAGGAGGGGTCGTTCACCTTGACGCAGGCCGCGCCACACTTCTTCTCGTCCGCTGCACACAGTGTCCGTCCATCCGCTCCGCCATTGGCGACACCGGCGCCGCCGCCTGACGTACCGGCACCTGCTTCCCCAGTCCCCCCGGCGCGCCCTCCAAAACCTGGAACACCACCGGCTCCCGCCGTTGAACCGACCATATGGTCCGGGCCGCCAGCGGAACCCGCAACTCCCGAACTATCCGTCCCTCCGCCAGCACCGCCACCCGTACCGAACGAGCCGGTGCTGGGCGTCCCACCCGGTCCATTGGTGTTTCTCATCGCCGGGGCGCCGCCAACGCCGGTCGCGCCCCCTCGCCCGCCTGCACCGCTGACAGTGATGCCTGTGTAAGGCCTCGGGGTAGAGCACGCGTCGCCAGTCAAGAGAATCGCGATTGCGACGAGTAGCCCCAGCGTATGGGCTCGGCGAACAAAATGACACATGTCGTCTCTCCCGGTGGTCTGATGTGCGTCGCCTGCATGGCGCACGAAGCCTAATATCATCAGAGCTCTTCGGAGGCACAGCCGCGAAGTTGCCTAAGATCGTCCCGACCGTGCGACCTTGCTATCGTCGGTCTGGTGACACACGTCTCCTACCTGATCGTCGGCGCCGGGATCACCGGGCT
>Ga0207671_10000290_pt1 | contig 73868 bp, 64 predicted proteins | sample KBSC24metaG_FD_184352 | JGI IMG/M metagenome (GOLD analysis project Ga0207671, IMG submission 184352) | Corn rhizosphere microbial communities from Kellogg Biological Station, Michigan, USA - KBS C2-4 metaG (SPAdes) (version 2) | ecosystem: Host-associated > Plants > Roots > Rhizosphere > Soil... | reverse complement strand
GATGGGACTGCTCAACTTGAGAACGCGTTACGAGCAAGTTCGTCAAGCGTGGTGAACCGCCGTATGCGGACCCGCATGTACGGTGGTGTGAGAGGGGGGAGTTAGTCACTCCTCCCTACTCGATTAACGAGGCAAATCATTCTAATCTGATTTTAAGGTTTCATTAATCGAACAATAATATGCGAGGGAGTATAATATCTACCTTACTTTGTAAAACAAAGTTAATTTGCCGTTGAGGTCCACATGCAGATTCAGTCTAACGAAATATTGACACGATCCGGAGAAGATCGCATCGGGTTTACTCTCATTGAGATCCTGGTAGTGATCGCTGTGATAACAATTATTGTCATTATCTTATTCCCCGTCTTCAGCAAAACTCGGGAGAAGGCGCGCGCATCGGCCTGCCTGTCCAACTATCATCAGATCGGTCTCGCCATCCATATGTATGCGCAGGACAGTGATGATCTGACACCTCCCAACGGCGGTTCCTTTGACGGGCTGATTCAGGACTGCAAGCCTTATACGCATAGCAGCGCGATCTTCTCATGCCCCGACGATTACGATCGCGACGAGGAAGGCAGGGTGGGGTCCTATCGTATGGCCAGCCTCTATCAAGGCCTGCCGCTGTCCTGTGGATGGAAAGATCCGTATAATCCTGCGGTCGTGGCGCAGCCGGCTACGACGACGCTTGCCTATGAGGCGGAACAGGATTTCAAGCAATCGCCTGTGGTGCCTACATTCCGGCACTCCGGGGGAACCCAATATCTGTGTTTCGACGGCCACTCCAAATGGATCAAGGCGATCAGCGGGACTTCGGCAGACGACGACCATTAGACCTTCTCAGTCACCGCGAGCGGCTTGCGCCTCAGCGCGCCGGGGCTTTTGCCGGTGGCGGCCTTGATGTGGCGGCTCAGATGGCTGGCGGAATGGTAGCCGCAGCGGTCGGCGATAGTTTCCAGGGTGGCGTGGGTGTGATGGAGCAGGCCGAGGGCATGGCGCAGACGGATCGCGCTGACGTAATCGGCGGGCGTCTGCTTGTGTAGCTGAGTGAAGTGTTCGTAGAGTGTCGTGCGCGCGAGGCCGAGTTCGCGGGCAAGTTCGCCGATCGTGGGAGCATCTCGGTATCGTTCCGCGAGGATGCGTTGCGCCTCCGCCACAATCCTCTCTTGTGGGTTAAGCTCCTGTCGCTGATGCGCCCGCCGCAGCAGGATATCGAGTTGCCGGGTGAGCAGGTGCAGCAAGTCTTCGCGTCCGGCGCTGTCACCCACCCATTCGCGGTAGAGGCTGTCGCATGTCTTCTCAATGCTCTGATGGACGTCGTCATAGCAGAGACGTGGCCAGTCGATGTCATCCGGGGCGTCGAGATGGATATAGAACAGCGAGTAGTGCGCGGTGACATGATCGGCATGGTCTATGCCCGGAGGGTGAATCAGGACCATCCCCGGATGCATTTCGAAGACGTCCTCCCCCTGCTGCGTATGCACATGCCCCGTCCTCTGAAAGATGATTTCCCAGGTATCGTGGTGGTGCAGCGCGACATCGAATGCGCCGGAATGGCCGCCGATGTGCTTGAAGGCGATCGGACGATTGTGCATGTTTTGTGTTGGACTATGCATTGTGCATTTTAGACTATCCTCGTACAATGGTGCAAGATCTCAGGTGATCAAGAGGAAGTTTAACATGACCGCTCCAGCAAGGATGCATCGAAAAACGCAAACCCGAAACGGACAAACACGATTGACGCGTCGAGGTCGCGCTCTGAGCCGCGCCGGCGCTGCGGCGCTGCTGGCTCTCGTTTCTCCAATCGCTGCTTTTGCGGATGCGAACCCCGTTGCGTCAGTCCGGACAGACTCGCATGGAGCTGTCATTTCATTGCAGCATGGCGCATTGCGCCTCGACGCTTTTGCTCCAAGAGTGATTCATATTCAGTACAGCGCAGACGGCAAGTTTGCGCCGCAGCGCGTGCCCACCGTGATCGCCGCTCCCCAGCCGCCGAAATTCCATTTGGACGAAGGCGCGGATGCCGTTACACTGGTTTCGCCGGAAGTGCAGGCCCGTGTGGACAGAAAGACAGGATCGGTCACGTTCCTGAACTCAGCTGGAAAGACGATCCTTGCGGAAGAGCAGGGCGGACGCACCCTGACACCCATTACCCTTGCCGGCCCGACCCCGGCGAGCGCATTCCAGTCAAAGCAAGTATTCGCGCTGCCTGCCGATGAGGCCGTTTACGGGCTGGGGCAGCATCAGGACGGTTACCTGGACTACCGTGGCACATCGGTTACTCTGGAGCAGGTGAACAGGGAAGTTGCGGTTCCCTTTATGGTATCCAGCCGTGGCTACGGTTTGCTGTGGAACAACCCCGCGCACACCGAGATCAATGCAGGCGGCGAACGGTCTCCCATTCCGGCGGTGTCGTTGTTCGACGATGACGGCAAGCCGGGCGGGCTGACCGGGCATTACTTCAAAGGCGCAAACTTCGAGACGGAAACATCGAAGCGCCAGGATGCCCAGATCGATTTCAACTGGAATACGGTTCCGCCGCCGGGACAAGACCTCAATCAATACAGCGTTCGCTGGACAGGAACAATTCAGGCGCAGGCAGCCGGAGACTACACATTTATTACGGCCGCAGATGACGGCATTCATCTCTGGATCGACGACAAGCAGGTGATCAACGATTGGGCGGATCATCCAGTTACGACTGATGTAGCAAAGGTCCATTTCGAGGCGAACTCGCGCCATAAGATCCGCATGGAGTATTACCAAGCCGGTGGGGGCGCCGAAGTCCATCTGACCTGGGTGAGGCCTGATGCTAACCCGCAGTTATCATGGGCATCGGAAGCGGCCGACGGTATCGATTACTATTTCTTCTATGGCCCGTCTATTGACCAGGTGATGGCCGATTACCGGCATGCCACGGGTAATGCGCCTATGCCGCCCAAGTGGGGGCTGGGTTACTGGCAGAGCAAAGAAAAGTACAACACCCAGCAGGAATGGCTGGATATTGCCGCGGAGTACCGGAACCGCAAAGACCCGATCGACAATATCGTGCAGGACTGGTTCTACTGGGACCCGTCGCCATGGGGATCGCATAAGTTCGACCCGAAGCGCTTTCCCGATCCGGCAGCCGCGATTGCCGCTCTGCATGATCAGTACAACATGCACTTCATGATCTCGGTCTGGGGCAAGTTTAACCCCGGTACTCCCACGAACCAGAGCGAAAACTACAATCTTCTGAACTCGAAGGGATATCTGTATCCGGAGAACGTCAATAGCGATCGCTTCTACGATGCCTTCAACCCGGCCGCCCGAACCCTCTACTGGGATCTTATGAGGGATCAGATCTTCAATAAGGGAGTCGATGCCTGGTGGCTGGACGCATCCGAGCCCGAGGTCAATATGCAGGCGTTCCGTGCGACTCAAACCGAAGCCGGTTTGGGCGCGCAGGTGCTGAACGCGTGGCCGCTCATGCATACGACGGCGGTTTCCGAGGGGCAGCTCAAGGCGGCCCCGGATAAGCGCGTCTTCATTCTTACCCGCTCTGCATATGCCGGACAGCAGCGAACGGGCGCGGCGACCTGGTCGGGCGATATCACGGCATCCTGGCAGGTTTTCGCAAACCAGATACCCGCAGGACTTAACTTCGGCCTTTCCGGCATCCCTTACTGGACGACCGATATCGGCGCGTTTTTCGTCAACTATCCCGGCGGGCACGACAATCCCGAGTATCGCGAGTTGTATACCCGCTGGTTCCAGTTCGGCGCGTTTTGCCCAATCTTCCGTTCACATGGAACAAATACATCACGCGAGATGTGGCAGTTCGGACCGGAGACCGAAAAGACGCTGCTCAAGTACGACAACCTGCGCTACCGCCTGATGCCGTATATCTACTCGCAGGCCTGGCAGGTAACAAGCCATGGCGGCACGATTATGCGCGCCCTGGTAATGGACTTTCCCGGTGACGTCACGGCGCGCGAATCCAAGGACGAGTTCCTGTTCGGCCCCTCCATCCTCGTTTGCCCTGTGACGAAATATCAGGCCGCGAGCCGTGATGTCATCCTGCCGAAAGGGACGGACTGGACCGATTTCTGGACCGGCAAGTCCTATAAGGGCGGTCAGACGGTATCGTCCGCAACGCCCATCGATACAATGCCGCTGTTTGTGCGGTCCGGCTCGATCGTTCCCATGGGGCCGTATCTGCAGTACGCCGCGGAGAAACCGGCTGATCCTATCGAACTGCGGGTTTACCCCGGAGCAGATGCCTCGTTTACTCTCTATGAGGATGAGGGCGACAACAACAACTATGAGCGCGGAAAATACGCGACAATCCCGCTGGCATGGAACGAACGGAGGAAAACGCTCACCATTGGCGAAAGAAGCGGTTCGTTCCCTGGTATGCTCGCGAAGAGAACATTCCATATCGTGTTGGTAAAGCCAGACACGGGAGTTGGCGTTGAGGCAGTTGAGGCAGCGAAGACGGTGATTTATGAGGGGAAAACGGTGACGGTGAAGGAGTGAACGGAGGCTCCGGAGTCCCCTCCCCAAACCCCTCCCCGGAGGAGAGGGGCTTTCGGATTAAGATGCAAACGCAATCGAACACTCCTCCTAATTCTGACTCCCTTTCCTTCGGGGAGGGTTGGGGAGGGGACTCCGGGCTTAGAAAGGAATACGTACGTTGGCAAATTATAAGGCGCTGATTGTGGGCGCCGGCGGTATGGGGCGCGCATGGGGGCGCAACCTGGCGGCGCATGAGGACGTTGATGTAGCCGGATGGGTGGATATCCGGGCTGACGCTGCGGCGCAGGCGGCGGACGAGCTGAAGTTTTCGGGCATCCACACTGGTGACGATCTCGGTAAAGCGATCGCGGATGTGAAGCCGGACTTCGTGGTGGATATCACGATCCCGGAGGCGCATCACGATGTGACACTGACGTCGCTGGCGGCCGGCATTCCCGTGATCGGCGAGAAGCCAATGGCTGCCAGTATGGAGCAGGCGCGGGCCATGGTGGCGGCGTCGGAGAAGTCCGGCGTCCTCTATATGGTGAGCCAGAGCCGGCGCTATGATGCGCGCATTCATGCGTATCGCAATCTGATTGCGGAAAACGTGGGCGAACTCGGCATCCTGAATTCCGACTTCTATATCGGCGCGCACTTCGGCGGCTTCCGCGACGAGATGGCGAGTGTCCTGCTGTTGGATATGGCGATCCACACCCTCGATGCTGCCCGATATGTCTCAGGCGCGGACCCGGTGTCGGTCTACTGCGAGGAGTTTAACCCTTCGTGGAGCTGGTACAAGGGCGCGGCAAGCGCCACGGCCTTGTTCGAGATGACGGGCGGACTGCGATATACATATCGCGGTTCCTGGTGCGCAGAGGGCAAGGACACCAGCTGGGAAGCCGAATGGCGCGCAGTCGGCCCGAAGGGCACGGTGCTCTGGGACGGTACGGGAGCGCCTGTTGCAGGGATCGTAACCGGCACGGAGGGCTTTTCGCGCTCGGCAGAGACGGTAATCGCAGAAGTGCCCGACGGTGTTCCGGGCGGGATCGCCGGTTCGCTGCGGGATTTCCTGAATGCACTGAAGACAGGCGCAACCCCAATGGGAGAGTGCCACGACAATATCAAGAGCCTGGCTATGGTCTTTGCGGCGATCGAATCCGCGTCGGACGGCAAACGAATAAAAGTGGAGTTTTAGTTATGAGCGCATATACCGATATCAAGATCGGCACATTGGTCGGCGGAAACGGCGACCCCGCAGGTTATATCAAGCAGATCCTGCCCCATGGCTTCGAGAGCTTCCAGATTACATTCTGGCAGACCATGGGAGATGCAAATCTGCCGGATATGGCCGCAAAGGTCAAGGATGTTATCGGCGACCAGGCAGTGATCAGTTCGCTGGCCGTCTTCGGCAACCCACTTGAGGGAACGGAAATCGATCTGGAGACCCTGCGTTCCTGGGAACGCGCCATCGACAATGCCCATCTCTTCGGAGCGGATATCGTAGCCGGTTTTACAGGACGCCTGCGTGGCAAGCCGATCCCGGAATCGATCCCCAGGTTCAAGGAAGTCTTCGGACCCTTGGCCAGACGAGCCGCCGATAGAGGCGTTCGTATCGCCTTCGAGAACTGCGACATGGGCGGAACATGGGAAGGCGGCGACTGGAACATCGCACATAATCCGAGCGCCTGGGAGCTGATGTTCGACGCCGTTCCCGGCAATCATGTGGGGCTGGAGTGGGAGCCGACCCATCAGATGGTATCACTGATTGATCCGCTGCCGCAGTTGCGCGAGTGGGTGGGCAAGGTCGTTCATATGCACGGCAAAGACGCGACCGTCCTGTGGGACGTCGTGCATCGTTACGGAGTGCATGGCCCCAAGCAATTCGCCTACCACCGAACGCCCGGCTTCGGCGATACGAACTGGACAGAAGTGATCAGCATCCTGCGCCAGGCCGGCTACAAAGGCTCCATCGACATCGAAGGCTGGCACGATCCCGTCTATGCCGGCGAACTGGAGATGACCGGCCAGGTGCACGGTCTCAACTACCTGAAGCGCTGCCGCACGGAGTTTGTGCCGAATCCGGTGTAGGGATGGGACGCACTCATCCATACAATGCTCGTACCGTGGAACTAATGCATTTTGCCAATTTAATAGCGCAATCGTCTCATGTTTCGCAGGCTCCCCTCCCCAAACCCCTCCTCAAAGGAGAGGGGCTTTAGGAGGCGCCCTGGTGTAGGTGTTTGCACGAAATTACGTCATTAATTTGGCAAAATGCATAAGCTCCCGGCTACATCATGCCAAACCTGCTGAAGCAGATTGAGGCCCTTCGTTCGATGGCGTTCCTTATCTTCCAGTGCGCTTTAGCGTACTTCGCATGATGTAGCCGGGAGTTTCAACTCCACGGTATGCCGACACAACCGCTCGATTATTGTGACGCTTCCAAAATCTTCTGGTAAACCCAGCGATTGGGCCAGTAGTGCTCGAAGAAAAACTCGTCTTCGCCCTGCAGCATGCGTGATATCGCTGCCGCAATCGCTGCCGAGCGGCTCATTCCAGCCTCGCACTGGCAGACGATCAGCTTTACGTGATCCAGGTTTTCCCGAACGAAAGCGATTATCTTCTCGGCGTCCTGTTCAGTCATGATCACTTCCGCTTCATCAGCAGATGGGATAGCCTCCAGTTCCGGCAATTTCACTCGCTTTCCCTTATCATGAAAGCTGAGCCGTAAAGTTGCGCGAAGGAATGGGCTGGGCTGAAGCGTGGCTTCGGGGCGTTCGGGATCGGTGATTGAAATGACGATATAGGGCGCTTCCAGGACGAACTTTCCGATATCGATCCGGCCTAGGACAAGTAAGTTAATCCGTGAACCATAGAAGATACGGTCAAGCAGCGGCACATCGTAACTGAACATGACTTTGCCCCTGTGAAAGTGTACCCGCCTCGAAATGCGTACAGCCCCGGCAGCAATGCTGCTGGGGCTGTACTATAGTATACCGAGAGTTTAATTAAGGCTCGACGCCGTGCATGGCGTGGCTGAGTTTGGCGTCGCGGGGCAGTTTGCTGCGAGGGATGATGATCAGTTGATCGCCGCCCTTGTCGTGCATACTGTGCGCCTTAGCGTAGTCTACCGAGTAATATTTGCGGTCCTTGGCATCGTAAGCGACCTTTTTTGCATGGCCGTGCGCGGGATGCCACGAATGAGGGCGCGCTAAGGCAGGAGCGCCGATCGCGACTGTCGACAGCAGAATTACGACGGCTGTGGTTGAGTGCCTGTTCATGATCCGCTCCTAGTTGTACTGGAAGTGCGGGAAGCTTGCCGGATCGCAAATGTTGGGCTCTCCTGCCGCGGATGAAGGGCCGTCGAATGTCTCGAAACCGGTGATCGGATAGCGGTAGATGAGCTGGCATCCCGTCAGGTCCTTGCTCTGCTGGATGTCGCCAGGTGTGAGCGCCTTGGAGTGACCGTCGAACATCACGCAGTTTACGCGTCCCTGGTGCCGGTTGCCGGCTTTGAAGAAGCGTGTCTTGTCGCCCCCATAATCCGGATCGAAGTCGCCGTTCTGCGGCTCGATCCAGCTGTCCGTAACGGCGCCCTGTGAGTTCTTGTCCCATTTGTCCATGATCACGATCGTCTCGACCGGATCATCCACCTGAGCCAGTGTCAGGTCTTCGGCGGCTGCGTTGGCGATATAGGAGCGGTTGATTTTAAGATTGCCATTAGAGTCCTTGCTTGGCGTTGCCCCGGGATCGCTCGGACACTTGAAGACTTCATTGCTCTTGATATAGGGCATCAGCACGTTCCACCAACGCTCCGGATTGGATAAGGCAGAAGGGACGGTTACCAGCGCGCGGGTTTGATAGGGCGCAGAAGACGTGGACGAACGGAAGAATACGCGTTCATCGTTATCCTGAACGTATTCCTGCAGGCTCATTCCTAGCTGTTTCGTATTCGAAAGGCAAGCCGTGGCGCGCGCTTTTTCGCGCACCTGGGCGAAGACAGGGAACAGGATCGCAGCGAGAATTGAAATGATAGCGATCACAACGAGAAGCTCTATCAGCGTAAAAGCGTTGGCTGACGTACGAAGACTGCGCCGGTTCATAGGTATCGCCTCGTGAACGAAATGTATTCGCAGAAACAGGATATGCCTGCGTTGATTAAGATGGTACCTTCCGCTTGATTAAGGAAGCGTTATCATTGTGTTAACTTTGGAGATGGAATTATAATTCCGCAAAATATCTTTGGTTGGCGTATTGCGACACGGCAGCGGGTATGTCGTGTCTTGGTACGCTAACCAGCAACACAACATTAAGATAATATAATACGATGGAAAAGCCTGTTAAAGTAAATGTGCCTTCCTGGGCGGAAGTTCTAGACATGTATCATGAAGACGAAGCGCCTATGGGATGCGGAATGAAATGAAGGCCCGGCGAACCATAGGCCTCAAATAACGCTAGACACGCGCTCCTGACCGGCTTGTGATCGGCGGTGCGGTATTATCTTCGGCGTCGGACGCTGGCCGGCGGTTGCCGGGAACTTTGGGCGTGTCCATGTAGTACGGACGAAAGTATAGATCGGGTTTCCCCGGAAATCTCGTTGGAGGTTCTATGATCAAGATGACCGAAATCGGCGCTGCGCGGCGTCGTGGCATAAGTGTTGTGGCGGCTTTGGCTGCAGTCGGCATGGCGGGCGTTCCGCATCTCGTGCGGGCTCAAGGGCCGGATCTGCCTCCTCCTCCGCCGACGCTCGAAATACCGAACGGCAACGGCGGCGGAAACGCAGGCGATGGCGGAGCTGCTGCTCCCGTGCCCAACGGCGGCGCGATGGATAACGGCGGCCAGGCGCCTCAGGCCGCGACGCCCGATGTGGCGATTGCCGAAGTTACTCTGCCGGTTGTGTTGCAGGGCAACGTGAAGTCTGTCAAAGGCAGTGTCATTACCCTGAATGTGCCGAACGGCACAGATTTCAGCATGCGGCAGGTGGACATCTCCGATGCCACATATGCGAAGGCAAACGGCGTCAAGACGGATAAATTTACGGTCAAACTGGGCGATGCCGTGATCATCGTGTCCGAAGCGCCGAAGGCGGAAGATTCCGATAAGCCGGAGCAGCCGCTCAAGGCGATGGTCGTGGAGAAGAACGTCGCAGCCGGAGCGCTTGCCAAGAAGGCAACGAAGTAGGGACGTCATTTCCTATCGTCGGGGAGGCTTGTGTATGAGCCTCCCTTTTGTTTCATCTATGCCGACCTTGGTATACTGATGCCGAGGTGACGATGATGAAACAGCGGGTGTTTGGTCCGACGGGACGCTCCGTCGGTGAGGTGGGACTGGGCTGCTGGCAGCTTGGCGGCGCGGACTGGGGCGATGTCAGCGATGAGCAGGCGATGCAGACGCTGCAGGCCGCCGTCGATCATGGCGTCGACTTCTTTGACACGGCCGATGTCTATGGCTCCGGACGCAGCGAAGAGCTTATCGGGAAGTTTCTGAAGACGGCGACGGCAGACATCTATGTCGCCACGAAGCTTGGACGTGGCTCCGATCCGGGATGGCCCGGCAACTTCACGCGGGATGCCATTCGGGCGCACACAGAGGCTTCGTTGCGGCGGCTGGGTGTCGATGCCCTCGACCTCACGCAGCTTCACTGTATTCCCACCGAAGTGATGGCACAGGGCGATGTCTTCGAGTATCTGCGCGAACTCAAGACCGAGGGCAAGATCCGCGCGTTCGGCGCGAGTGTCGAATCCATGGATGAGGCGCTGATCTGCCTGGAGCAGCAAGGGCTGGCGTCGCTGCAGATCATCTTTAACATCTTCCGGCAGAAGCCGATCGGCACGCTCTTTGACCGGGCGCAGTCGGCGGGCACTGCGATTATCGTTCGCCTTCCTCTGGCGAGCGGACTTCTCTCGGGCAAAATGGGCAAGGATACGCATTTCGCTCCCACCGACCACCGCAACTACAATCGCGACGGCCAGGCCTTTAATGTCGGCGAAACGTTTGCCGGGCTGCCCTTCGAGGCCGGAGTGGCGCTTTCGGAAGAGCTGAAGGCTTTCGTTCCGGAAGGCATGACGATGGCTCAGATGGCGCTGCGCTGGATCCTCGATTTCCCCGCGGTGAGCGTCGTGATCCCGGGAGCTAGAAACGCGGAGCAGGTGGCAGGCAACACATCGGCGAGCGATCTGACTCCGCTGCCCTCCGATCTGCATGCCCGTCTTTCGGAGTTCTATAAGCAAAAGGTCGCGGACAATATACGCGGGCCATATTGAACATTGCCGGCGGTTAAGCAACTCGCTCCATGGACGCTTAACCGTCGGGCCAGCCTCGCCTCGCTCTGCCGGCTCTCACTCTCTCCAAAACCGGTGTTGCGGCGGCGGGTATAATCAAGGCCGGCTCCCGTGATTTTGCGACCCACTGAAAATCCACTGCCGTGTAGAGCCAGAGCTGCTTTGCGCCGGCGGCGGACAAAATAGAACGTTTCCTCGCACCCTCGCCTGCGATCCTACCCAGAGAAGTCGGCGTTTTTATCAAACCGTCACGGGCGATGTGGCGCAGGTCACTTTCAGTGAAGAGCCTGCGGTCTGCCGTTTGATTGGCAAGAAAGTGAGCGCTGACTGGTGAGTGTTGCTGTTGATGCGAATCGCGATGCGGCGGTTTTGCGGCGTGATTGGCGGCTTTATACGGCCGTCGTTTTCCTCTTTGGCTTTGGATTCTCCGTCTACTCAGGTGTATTTCAGAACTTCCTGCGTGACCAGCTGCACGCGGGGCCGTTTCAGTTGGGGGAGCTGGAATCGCTGCGCGAGGTGCCGGGACTGCTTGCTGCCATTACTGCCGGGACGCTGATCGCGCTGGCGGAGTCGCGGATCGCCGGGCTGGGGTTGATGCTGACCGGAATAGGCATCGGCTTCACCGGACTTGCCGATCACTACTACTTCCTCGTCGCCATTACGATCTTCTGGTCGATCGGTTTTCACCTCTGGGCTACGGTATCGTCGGCGATCACGCTGGCGCTTGCCAAGGGCCAGGAGGGCGGGCGTCATCTGGGACGGATGAACGCCGTGGGATCCACAGCGACTCTCGCCGGCCTTGGCCTCGCCTGGCTGCTGGCATCGGCTGTGGCCAAATTGAACCTCGGCCTGAAGTTCGGCTATAACCTGAACTTCGCCATTGCAGGCATCTCCATCTTCATCGGCGCAGCTCTGTGCATGCTGCTCTCGCGCCATGCCGAGGGCGCTCCACGGCAGCGGATCATTCTACGCCGCGAGTACAGCCTCTTCTATCTGCTCACGTTCCTCGAAGGCTGCCGCCGTCAGATCTTCAGCATTTTTGCGTCATTCGCCTTGATAATCGTATACAAGGTGCCGGTGCAGCACATGCTGATGCTGCAGTTGATCAACGCCGTTCTCATTTCGCTGACGGCTCCGCAAATCGGGCGCTTGATCGATAAACAGGGCGAGCGCAAGCCACTCACCTTCTACAGCATCGGCCTGATCGTCGTGTTCCTCGGCTATGCGACATTCAGGAGCGTCTATGCTCTGTATGCGCTGTTCCTGCTTGACAACGTTCTGTTCAGCTTCGGCGTTGGCTTTACGACCTATCTGCACCGTATCGTTCGCAAGAACGAGCTGACGCCGTGTCTGGCCATGGGCACGACCATGAACCATATCGCCGCGGTGACAGTGCCGGTCGGTGGCGCATGGTTGTGGCAGCACTACAGCAACTATCAGCTGCCATTCTGGGTAGGCGTAACGATCGCCGCCGTATCGCTCGTCGCCACAAGATGGCTGCCAATCGGCGCAGCTCCGGCAAAGCATTCCTCACCGGCTATGACGCCGCCACAGGAAGAAGAGCGGCCGGTTGTTGTTTAGATTGTATACTTTGGGAGTCTTTTATTGGATAAAGTAAGATTGGTGAAGTGCATGTAGAGGCACTTCACCATATCACGGGAACTAAGGCAGAAGCCGTGATATTTATGTCGCATGTGACGAGCTCTGCTTTGTCGCCACCTGAGATCAGCATGAGAGCTGTTGCAGCAATCTGGCGATCATGCATTTCTCGAATGTCACTGAGGCTATTGCTTTTCTCTATTACCGCGCGGCTCAAATTATAAATTACAAACCGCGGATCATTATCGAGCGCATTCATTACGTCGGTAATCGCAATACCAAGGGCACGGTGTTCAATAATCCAGCAAACCTCTGCCAGCGCAGTTGCTGGCAACACTAGTTCACTCTTAGGATCATTCAGTATTCGAGAGGCATTGGGACCTAGCCGTGAATTATTTGCGAGGAACCAGATGAGCGTATGAGTATCGATAACATACTTCATGCGTTGTATTCTGACTCGTCATCATCTTCCATATGATACTCAGCGATTTTGAAGTCTTCGTCTTCAATTCCTGCTAGCTGTGGAAACATACCCTGTGTGATCATCTTACCTGAAGCTGCCGAAGGTTCATCCGGCAGAATTACGACACGAAGGCGATGCCCATTAAATTCGGACGCATGGCGAGAAATTTCTTCCCACGTGCCTTCTATAACATCCATATTTGCTGTTGATGGCATAGGATCACCTCCTGTAGTATGAAGATCTATTGTCTGAAATTATAGCAGAAATCCGTGTTGTATCACAGTCTCGTTCGTGGTCGATTGTGGTGTAACCTCACGCCGCAGCTCTGCGGTACTTCGGCATTAGCCGGATAATGCCTGGTGTTAGGATCTCGTAGACGCCCCATAGTAGCAGGCCAAACAGCACCACGGTGATGGCTAGGCCGGGATGGTGGAAAAGTTCGAGTGTGCCGTGCGCGATGCCTCTCAGCGTGGACAGGCGGACGATCTCGAAGGAGTTCAGGCGCAGCACAAGGCCGAGGTAGGTGCCGAATGAGCAGAGGATGAACGCGCCGGTCTTGAACCCCTTGCGCAGCTTCTCGGGTACGACGGCTTCCAGGGGATGCACCGCCAGACAGAGCGTTACAATGCCGAAGCTGCTGAAGAGGAAGAAGCACAGGGCAAGCGTGAGCAGGCTGGCGGTCGGTCCCGGCGGATACTGAGCGTCGCGGTAGACTTGCTCGTACTGTGGGTTTGCGTTTACCCAGTCGAGAAAGTGCCGCCACTCCGTGAGCAGGTAGGATGTGTTCGGCAGAAACACGATCCATAGAAGCAGTAGGGGAATGATTACGGCCAGGCGTCGTGAACCCTGCTGCGCGGGTTTGCTGAGGTTACGGACCAGAAGATGCGCAAACAGGATCGGGCACAGGGCCAGCAGACTGTTTCCGCCGATCCAGATTACAAGCGGCAAGATTTCCATGGGCATCGTCCTGAGAGATTGTGCGTCTGAACGATATCAGACCAATCTCTCTCTACGGTCCCACAGGTCGCTTGGTTCCTCTCTCATTATGGTTTTGACCGATTTCGTTGCCGGCGCGTAGACTTTTCCGCGGTTCCACTGATAGTCGATGGGATCGACCTCGTAGCAGATCTCCGGACGTATCGGCAGGTTTTCGAAGAACGCCCATTCCTGGTTATCGACGGGCACGAGACGGCTGTGCCATGCCGCTTCGTCGCGGGTTATGGAAACGACATTGGCGCTTCCACGCTTATCCACCGAAATCCCGTACGGCTTGTACTTCAGGAACGCAGCGGCTTCTTCGAGGTTGTCGAACGCCGAATAGGCGGGAAGCGCAGGCGCTTCTTTGCGCCGCAGCCAGGCGCTGCCTTTGCCGCCGGGAGCGTCGATATTGACCGCCACATTGTCCTTGTCCGTGTTGACACGGATGCGTGCTGAGTGAAACCGGAAATCCGTCATGATATTTCCCATGACGGCCATCAGTGGACTGCTGCAGTCGCTGCGGACGAAATAGAGACCTTCGATAGGGGCTTCTCCCGGCGGCGCGAAGTTCACGTAAAGCCGGTAGGCGACGTGCCAGTAGCTTACGCCGGTCCACTTTGGGAAGCCCTTCGGACGCATGCGGTCCACATGACAAACCACGACGTTCCAGAATGCATGGCCATTATGCAATACCGGCGTAAGCGCATCCGGAAGCCAGGCCTCCGCCCATTCGGGCGGCGATTGAAATGTGAAGAGCCAGCACCGGTCGATTGTTCCGGTCATCGTCAACGGGTTCTTTTGAAACATCATATTCCTCCGATCCAGCCTCGCAGCTTCCAGAGCAGCAGAGCGGCAACTCCGTTAAGCGCCAGTATCCACAGCAGCAGCGCCGTCTTGGGCGATACTCCTTCCGTGCGAAGCTGCAGGGTAAACACTGCCGCCATCACGACATCCGATATCAGCACACAGGCGATATTTGCGGCAGCAGGCGCTGTTGTATACGTTCCTATCAGGTTAAGGACTGCGCCGATGCACAGCACCGCTTCACCGTAGGCCATACTGACCAGGCAGATATGAGCGCAGCGCAGGATGGGCAGCCGTGTGATGGCGATGAGCAATGGCCCGAATACACACCATGCGAATCCTGCGCATATTGCCACCAGGAATGGGCCTCCGCCTGTCCGTAAGGCCGGCATCACTCGCGCAAGAGACTCGCCGTAGAACAGGGAACCTCCCACGGCAATGGCTGCAAGCCCTGCGGATTGCAGCCACCAGGCAGGCCCGTAAGGGTTAGATTGTGGTTGGGTATTTATTTGCATCTCAGCGGCCTCTTAGCAATCCGGTCCCAATCATCGGCATGGCGGAGACAGGGCGGGCAATCGAACATCAACGGCGCCTTCCGAAAAGTTATTTTCCGAGTGCTGCTTCGCATCCATCGGCCGCAATCCGAGGTACGTCCATTCGTATAGTCCTTCAGTTGTTCGAAAGGCGGAATCGAGCACTCCTCCCATTCGCTCCCATATATCTACGATCGGGCTGCTCACGGCAAGGACATCGAGAGGCTCATAGCCTGCATCGGTTTTAGCAAGGTCGATGCGTGTCAGGAAATTATCTTTGCTGCAGCGCCCATAGCTCGTAACACCCTGAGAGATGAAGCCCGCGAAGGCGTCCCCGTTGCTGAAAAGGCGTGACGAAAGAGTGCCACCGCGCTTTACCCGGGCCTGGAATGAGGCTTTGCCGCCTGTGATTTCCAGTGCGATCCTGCGGCCTTCGCGTGTGATGCTTGCCGGCGCGTGCGGATGCGGGGCAATGCAGCTGAGCCGGGTAAGACAGGACCCGAACGCTGAACTGGTGTAGCGTTTGTTGACATACACCGCGGGATGGGCAGCTCCCGATGACGTATCGCAAACTGCGTATCGCGGAGCGCAGCTAATGCTGCGGAAACCCGCTACAGCCGGCATCGGCGCGAAGGTAATGTTCCGCAAATCAAGGGCGCAGAAGGATGCCACGGCATATCCGTTCACTTCCTGCGGTTCCAACCACTCAACCGGGAGCATTTCACGCAATGCTTCAACCGGCAGTCTATAATTAAAAATCAGCCGCTCTGCGACGACTGCGCGGATCGCGGGATGGTAAGACATGATGTCCTCCTACTGTCCGTAAGCGCGGGCAATGGCTCGCTGTCTGTTTTCGTTTACCGCTATGCGGTGGCGGTCTAAATGTGCCATCACACAAATGGTCAAAACCAGGTAAATAGCATATGCATTCACGACCACTCTCCTCATAGGCCTTATTGTGGTAAAATGAACGCGTTCATTTGTAAAGTGAGCATACCATTCTGAGAACGCAGAGTCAATAAAAAGTGAACGCGTTCAAGAATATATTTTAGAAAGATCAATATGAGAAGCCGTGGCAAGAGTTCGGACACTGAAATTGCTGTAATTGCCCCAGAGAACGAGACGGCCGGAGGGGCTGCCGGCGAATTGACCCCCAAAGCGCTGCAGACGCGCGAGCATATTCTGGGCACGGCTCTGGAGCTGTTTTCCGAGAAGGGTTATGCTGCCACGACCATGCGCGATATTGCCGCTCGCGCGGAGTGTTCGCTGGGTTTGACGTACCGGTATTTCGGAGCGAAGGAAGACCTGGTGCTGGCGCTCTATGCGCGTTGCGCAAACCAGCTGGTTCAGGAAGTAGAAGCGTTGCCGGCGGCATCATTGTCTGAGCGCTGGTATCTGGCTGTGCGGGCAGATATTGGCCGGCTTGTTCCGTACCGTGAGACGATTGGCGCTTTGTTCGGTGTGGCGCTTGCGCCGGGGTCCGAGGTAGCGGTTCTGGGATCGCGCGTCACGGAGATCCGGCATACGGTATGGGGAGCTCTGCTGGCCGTGGTGACAGGTTCAAGCGATGCGCCGAAGCCAAAACAGGCGCATGATCTGGCGACAATCGCCTATGCGGCGCACCTCTCACTGGTTCTCTTCTGGCTGCAGGATACGAGCCCTGGGCAGCGCGCTACAAAAGAGCTGCTCAAGTTTGGACGGGAGACGCTCGGGCGTATTCGGCCGTTTCTGAACCTGCCGGTTGTATCGCGCAGCTTTGCCCGCATCGCGGATATCATTGAGCCCATGTTCGGTCCGGTGAGCGAGGACGGAAAGAAGCCGTCAAAGGAGAAAGACTTGCCGGAAGATGACTTCGATTGGTAAGACACGTGAAAAGGGACACACGCAACGCATGTGCCCCTTTTGCCGGCTCGGCATTGAGCCGATTCTTCAAAATATACGCTGAGCTTATAAAGCGTTGGTCCGCCTTATCGCAGGTATGGGCCGTTGTCATGGTCGCGATGATCACGATCGCGGTCGTTGTGCCGATGCTCCCACCGGTGGCGCGCTTGCCAGGCTCGGCGGCGCTCCTCTTCACGGCGGCGAGCTTCCTCGCGGCGGCGGCGCTCACGGCCCCAGTCAAAGCCGTTATCGCCATGGTGGCCACGATGATCATTATCCCAGCGATTATTGTCGTCGTGATTACGCCAGCGATGATCATCATTGTCGAAGACGCCCTGAGTTAAGGTGCGCTGGATATGCGGCGCGGATGCTGCTGCAGCCGGTGTGATATTCGCTGAACTGAATGTTGTAAAAGCTGCTAATGCCGCACAGGCCGCGACGATCTTCACTACATTGTTGGCCATTATCTTCCCTCGATATTGCTGGATCGGATGTGGCTTCGACCGCCACTAACAATTAGACGGCTTGGGAGAAGCGAATGTTCCGCTTCTCCCGAAAAGAAATCGCGGTTAATGCGCTTTGCGCATGCGATTGTAGGTGTTCTTGGTCGCCACAACCTGGCGGCGATGAGCGGCGACAGCTGCTCGCTTGGCGGCCGCAAGACGCAGTTCGCGCTGCCGGTCAGCATGGATATCTCGCTGCACGATCTTGTGGGCGCGCTGATTGCGGACCTTAGCTACCTCTGCCCGCTGGCGCGCTGCTGCGCGCTGGCTGGCCGGTGAAGCCGAGGCGCTCTGCGGGGCTACAAGAGTCGAAAGAGCGATTGCTGCGATAGCAGCTCCGCCTACCAGTTTTGTAATCAGTGTATTCGCCATTTTTGTCTTACTCCTTGTGTCAGTTCACTCTCGTCGAGTTTTGTTCACTCATGAATTGACTGCGTGTATGTAGCAATTGTTCCCAGGGAATGAGAAAGCTATGCATGCAAGGGGGCATTATGAGGATAAAAGAAATCGCTTTGAGAAGCCTCCCCCGACACGAAAGCGTCGGGGGAGGCAAGAATAACAAGATTATCACGGAGTGATACACGCAGGAGTCCACGAAGGTGGACTTGTCACCGTAGGTGATCTCAATGTAGCCGCGGTTTTAACCGCCGGGACGTGTGGACTTGTCACCAACGGTGATCTGCGTCTCACGGGTGCAGGCTTGTGGGCAGTTTAACCGCCGGGAGATCTTGCGGTACGTTTAAGTATTGCCCGGTGACAAGGAAGAGTTCTCTATGTGAAACTCCTAATCCCGGTCGTAATCTTCCTCGTGATGCTCTTCGCCGGCGGCTGCCAGGAGCTTTGTGAGAGATTCGACGATGTTGGAATAGTCGTCGGGAGTAAGGCGCGTCAGGGCGCGGCGCACCTGGCTGCGGCGCATGTCGCGGCGAGTGCGCATTACCTGGGTACCGTGTTCGGTCAGAGAGACGAGACGGATGCGGCGGTCGGACGTGTCGGAGGTGCGTTCGACGATCCCCGTCTTTTCCAGGCGGTCGGCCAGCTGGGTCGCGGCGCTGACGGAAATGCTGAGCTCGTCGGCAATCACAGTGATTGCCGACGGTCCATGCTGCAGGAAGGAGCACATGCGCAGCTGCGCGTTGGGAAGTTCCCCGGCGGGGTCGTTCGGATATACCGTAAACAGTCTGCGCGCAAGACGGGGCATCATCGATTCAATCGCTTCTGCCGCCGTCTCGAGTGTGCAGGCTTCACGGGCAATGTCGGTCATTATACGTCATTCCTTTGTCGGCTTAGTCTACGCCAACGCCTGCCGGGGTGGGCTCAACGAGTACCGGCGATTCAAGGTCTTTATCATTATGCCGGAACTTTCGCCCAAGATCATCAAAGAATGTGTAGACGACCGGAACAATAAATAGAGTCAGGAATGTCGATGTCAGCAATCCGCCGATGACGACCGTAGCCATCGGGGCGTTTGTTTCCGATCCTTTGCCGATTGCCAGAGCGATCGGCATCATGCCGAGGATCGCTGCGCTGGATGTCATCAAGATAGGTCTTAAGCGCGTAGGTCCGGCCGTTTGGATGGCTTCATCGCGCGCCATCCCTTTTCGCCGCAGCAGATTCGTATAGTCCACGAGCAGGATCCCGTTCTTGACAACTATACCCACAAGCATAAGCATGCCGATCAATGCGGTAAGGCCGAATGACCTTCCGGTGAGGAACAGCGCCAGCAGGACACCCGTTGCGGAAACGGGAACCGAGCACAGGATCGTGAGCGGGTGCACGAACGATTCGAACTGTGCTGCAAGCAGCATGTAGATCAGACCGATCGCCAGCAGGATGGCGACGCCCATTCCGGCGAACTGATCCGCTTGCTGTTTCTGCGAATAGCCCCAATCCCAATAATAGCCTTCGGGCAGCGGGTACTGAGCCAGCTTCTTCTGGATGTCTTTCTGCAAGTCACCCGTGGAGCGTCCCTGCGGTTCGCCTGTCACGGCAATATAGCGCTGCCGGTCCTGGCGCGTGATCTGCGCGGGGCCAGTAGTGAACACCGGCGCTGCCACTTGCTGGAGCATAACAGGCTTTGTTCCGGCGGATGATACGGACGGGTATATCGGCAGCTCATTCATCTGCGACGCCGTTCGGCGCAGATCCGGCGGAACTTCTACGACGATGGCGTATTGGTAGCCGCCTTCCTGATAGTAGCTGGATGTGGTTCCGTTCGTCGCCGTATTGATTGTGTCGGCGACATCCTGGAACGTCACCCCATGGTCCACGGCCTTGGTCCTGTCGATCTTCCACTGCATTTCCGGGTCCGGGTCCTGCAGGTTGACATCGACGTTTGAAAGGCCGGGCACATCCTTGAGATTGGCCACGAGTCCCTGGCCGAGGCTGGTCAGCTTATCGAGGTCCGGACCGTAGATGTCGACCTCGACATTATTGTTGCCGCCGCTCAAAACGCGAGAAACGACGTCGACATTGGAGACGCTCAGGCGAGCGCCCGGGATACGCCCCAACTTCTTCTGCAGGTCTGCCACGATCTCCTGTGTCGACTGCTTACGGTCATCCTTAAGGCGTACTTGAATTGCGCCCTGGTTGCCGTTGAGGGACACGCTCGTGCCGCTCAAGTTGAGGCCTGAGCCGGATGCCGCAAACACCGTTGCGACATTGGTATTGGCCATTACGACGCCTTCAATCTGCTTGACGACCTTGTCGGTTGTGGCGATAGCCGTTCCAGGCGGAAGCTTGAGATTGATCTGCAGGTTGCCGCTGTCCGTTGTAGGCAGCGTTTCCGAACCGATGAATGGAAGCAGCAGGAAGCTGGTCGCGGTGACACCCACGGCAAGCACGACGACCATGACGCGATGTTTAATGGCCCACTTGAGGCCGTCGCGATACGAGTTGTCGAGGCGGTCGAACCAGCCGCCCCAGCGGTTGAACTGGCGCTGCAGAAGGCCCGGATTGTCGTTTGGGTGTTCGTGTCTTATAACGCGCGATGCCAGCATGGGAACGACGGTGGTGGCATCAAGGAGCGAGATCGCAATGGAGAAGATGACGACCAGGGCGAACTGGGTGAACATCTGACCTGCCTGGCCCTTGATCAAAAGCAGCGGCAGGAACACGACAATGATTGTTACGGTCGATGCAACGACGGCTGAGAAGATCTCATTGGCGCCTTCAATGGCAGCCTCCGCCGGCCGAACTTTCTCTTTTTCAAAGTGCCTGTAAATATTCTCCAGGACCACGACGGCGTCGTCGGCGATCAATCCGGTAGCAAGAGCCAGGCCGCCAAGGCTCATCGTATTCAGGGTGAAGCCGCAGACGTACAGCAGGGCGAATGTCGAGATGATCGAGATTGGAATGGAGAGCGCTACGACCAGTGTGCTGCGGACGTTTCGCAGGAAGAACAGCAGGATCAGAACGGCAAGAACGCCACCGATGACAGCGTTCATCTTGAGGTCGTCAACGGAGTTCTGAATGAACTGTGACTGATCATAAGCCAGCTCGAAGTGCAGGTTCGGATACCGCTTTTCGACCTCGGCAATCTTCGCTTTTACGGCGTCGGCGGTATCGATCGTATTTGCCGCGCTCTGTTTCGCGATGATCAGACCGGCCGCAGGGCTTCCATCCAGACGGGTAAACAGGCGTGGCTCCTGCTGAGAATCAACGACATTTGCGACGTCGCCCACGGTAATGACGCGTCCGTTTGTCGATGAAAGGGGAACCTGAGCGATCTCCTTAGGCGATGTGAACCATCCAAGGCTGCGCACCGTGTACTCGCTGTTGCTCTGTTTGGCGATACCGGCAGGAGAGTTCTGGTTCTCCTGAGTGATGCGGTCGCTCAGCTGAGACAGCGAGACATTATATGCCCGCAGTTTATTGGGATCGGCATCGACGAGGATCGCGCGGTCATTGCCGCCGGTGACGCTCGCCGAAGCAACGCCGCTTGCCGATTCGATAAGCGGGGAGATATCGTTATCGAGTTCGGTGCGCAGCTTTACGGGATCGTTTTCGCCGCTGATGGCATAGGTCAGGATCGGAAGCTGCGACGGGTCGAACTTGTAGACGATGGGCGTCTGCAGGGTCGGGTCCGTTGGGAAACCGCGGCGGGCCTTCTCCACAACCTGTAGGACATCGATGGCCGCCTGGCCGACATCAGTGCCCCATTGGAACTGGACACGCACCGTAGAAACGCCGACACCGGAGGTCGACTGTACGGTGTATACGTTCGGCGCGGCCGATACGGCTTCCTCGACAGGCCGTGTAACCTGGGTCTCCATCTCTTCAGGGGCGACGTTGGGCCACTGAGTGATAACGGAGACCGTGGGCACCGAGACGTTCGGGAGCAGGTCGACGGGCAGCTTTGTCAGACATACTCCGCCCATAAGCACCAGTGCGGCGATGCGCATGGTGACGGCAACGGGGCGAAGTACCGATCCTCGTGCTAAGTTCATCGTAAGACTTTCTACTACTGGTTCTGAGATTGCGGATGGCGCTTGCCATGTCCGCCTTTACCGCCCTTGCCGTCTTTACCCGCGCCGCCGACTCCGCCAAGGGTTACCTTCGCGCCGTCTTTGAGACGTGTTCCGCCGACAGTCACAATCTGATCTCCCGGCTTCACACCGGAGAGAACCTGGCTGCCGTTGTCGTCGCTTGCGCCGATGGTGATGGCCTGGCGATGAATGGTCGAGTCCGCTGCGTTAAACAGCCATACATATGAGCCCTGATCGTCCTTCTTGATCCCTTCAAGCGGGACGACAGTCGCTCCTCGAATGTGCTCCGTGTCAAGAGAGATGCGGGCGAACATACCGGGCTTGAGCTCAGCCTTGTCGTTGTCCAGGGCAACTCGCACCGTAAAGTCGCGGCTGGAGGGATCGCCGGAGGGGTTGATCTGGAAAATGCGCCCGTGGAATTTCTGCCCCGTCAGAGAGTCTATCGTCACCGTTACGTCCTGTCCCTGGGAAATCTGTGCGATCTGTTCCTGAGGAATGGGGACGTTCACCCACACCTGCTTGAGAGCCTGCAGGTTCATAACGGGTGTTCCAGGGCTGGCGAGCGTTCCGGGATCGGCCAGCCGGCTGGATACGAAGCCGTTGATCGTAGACTTTATGACCGTTTGAGACAGCTGCACCTGAGCCGTAATCAGGTCGGCCTGCGCCGATTGCACATCGGCCTGGAGCCCGGCGACAGTGGCGTGGTAGGCGGCTCGCTGGTCGGTATTCGCCTTGGAGTTTTTGAGCTGCTGTTCGGCCTGAACCAGGGACGCGTGCGCGGCGGCGATATCGGAACGGCTTTTGCGCTTGGTGATGGTGGCCTGGTTTTGCGCGGACTTGAGCTGGGCCTGGGCGGACTGCAGATTTGCCTGTGCGGCATTGACCTGGGCCTTGGCTACGCCTACGCTGCCTGCCTGAACGGCCGCTGTGGTTCTTGCGTTATCCACATCCTGCTTGGCGACAGCGCCGGCATCGAGCAGCGCAGTCTGGCGGGTCAGAGATGTATTGGCGTTCGCGGCATTGGCCTCAGCGCTCGTCTGCGCTGCCTGCGCATTGACCACAGCCGCGGCGGCGCTGGCTACCTTGCTTTGAGCATCGGTTACAAGGGCGTCTGCGGCAGCTACCTGTTGAGCGAAGGTGTCGCTGAGCTGATTGTAGCTTGCCTCGGCGGAACGAACTGCGGCCTGGTTCTGAACGATCTGGGTTGCCAACGGGGTCAGCGTAGAGGATTGAGTCGCCTGCGTCTGCAGAAGGTGGGCTCTGGCCACGGCCAGCATTGCCTGGTTCTTGCGGACCGCAGCTTGAAGTTCGCTGTCGTCCAGCTTCACCAGGACCTGGCCGATTTGGACAGGGTCGCCCTCTTTGACGGTAATCTGTGTGATGACGCCTGCGATCTTCGGGGAGAGTTTTACAGTTTGGGGCGATTCGATATTTGCCGTCGTTGAGAACGTGTGCACGATATCGCGCATCTGCACTTTTCCGACGCTGACATTGGAAGACCTGTTTCCTCTGCCTCCACCGCCGCCTCCGCGTCCGCCCCCACCGCCGCCATTCGTCTGCAGCGCCTGAGCTGAGACCTTGTTAAGGTGGACCCGCCAGCCGATCAAGCCTGCTAAGATCAGCACGGGGATCAAAATCTTTACGATACGTCGCATTCTTTCCTCAGTGTTCTAACTTCGATTATTCATGCAGATTATCATTGAATACGCATTAAGTATTTCGTTTGACGCCAGGCGGGGCAAAAATGTTCAGATCCCCGTTCGGGCATGTCTGGAGAATCAAATGATCGCCTGTTAGGATACCCGGCAGGCGGGGGGACGAAACGCCTCATGAGCCGCCCTGCAATATCATTAGGGCAACCTAACTTCCCGTGGAGCAAAAGCTCCACGGAGGGCGTGCGCGATCTACACCAGCGCCAGGATTTTGCGCGCGAGCTCTTCGGTGGAGGCTGCGAGGATCGGGGTGGGATTCCATGGGTCGTAGGGTTCGCCGAGATGATTCCAGTAGACGCCGCCGGCTTCTTCCAGGATTAATGCGGGCGCTACCGTGTCCCATGCGGCCTGTTTGACCTTGTCTGTGCTGTTATCGTGGATGGCGGCGGATACCCATGGCGCGGCTTCTGCAATGCGCATGGCGATGCCGGAGTGGGGGAAGTGACTCGTTACCCGAAACGCGCCGCGTCCGGGTGTTCGCAGCTGCTGCCATAGCTTGCTGAAGAATGCGCTCTCAAGGTCTGCAGGCTGGTGATTCATGTCGACGATCACTTCGCCCAGATCCTTCGGGGCGGTGTCCGTCGCGATTTTCTCCCCGTTTTTGTACGCGCCGCCACCTCGAACGGCATAGAACCATTCACTCGTCAGCGGAAAGTGCGCCACGGCGACGGTGGTGACGCCGTCGATTTGCAATCCGGCGAGCACGGAGCAGTAGCTTTCTCCGGCTGCGAATTTCATGGATGTCGTGGAATCGAGCGGATCTACAACCCAGCGTCTGCCATTGATATCGTCGTGGTCCGTAGCGGGAGTCTCTTCGGAGAGAATTCGATCGCCCGGCGCCAGCGCGCGGAGCGTGTTGTGCAGGATGATGTCCGCCTCAGCATCGACGACCAGCGCCACATCGCCGAAGCCTTTTACATTGTCGCTCTCGTGGATCTCGCCATATGCCTCCCGGACGATACGTCCGGCGGCCTCTGCGGCTCGCAGAGCGATAATCAGATCCTCACTGCCGAGCGCGTATGCTTGCTCGGGAAATGCCATAAACACTGCCGTCCTTTTCTCGATAAATCGCCTCACAAGGGCGGTCGAACCGTGGAGCTAATGCATGTTGTCGAATTAATAGCGTCTGCAAGCCTCTCCCCCCGCCGCTGTCGCGGCTTACCCCTCTCCGAAACGGAAAGGGGCGTCCGACTATCGTAAACCAGACGACTCTTACATTTGACGACCTTCATTTAAAGGCTATCCACATTTAAGAGTCGTCTGGCAAATGAACTTTGGACATCCCTTTCCGACTTGTCGGAGAGGGACAGGGAGCCTTAGCGACCGAGGGAGAGGATTCTGAGAGGCTTGCCTAAGATCACGAAATGCCGGCAAAGCTACCCCACAGACTTTACCCTGGCGACAAGCACGGTGACGTCGTCCCGTGCGCCACCTCGCGCGAAGTTATCCACGCCGGTGAGAAGGCGCGTGACGGTATCTTCGGGCGTCTCTTCGTCCTTGTTCTCAAGAAGAATCTCCGAAATACCGGAAACTCCCATCAAATTCAGGCGGTTCGGGCCGGCTTCAGTAAGGCCGTCGGTGAAGAGCGCAAGCGCGTCGCCTTCATGCAGCATGACCTCGCAGTCCTCGTACTCCGCCAGATCGAACGATCCCAGTACAGGGCCGGTTGGTCCCAGCTCTTCGCATGAGCAATCCGCGGCCCGCCGTATCAGGCCGGGTTCCTGGCCGCAGTTTACGTACTGCAGTATGCGGGTTGTAGCGTCATAGCGGCCTACAAATAGTGTCGCGAACCCGATGAGCAGTTGATGTTCGACAAGTGTGCGGTTCAGCGCGGTGATTGGTCCGGCGAGGGTGCGGCCGTTGTAGAGGGCATAGCGGAGCATGTTGCGAACGATGGCCACCTGAGATGCCGCCGCGAGGCCCTTTCCGGACAGGTCGCCGACAATCAGGTATGTGACGGTCTCATCCTTCGAGAAGACATCGCTGAAGTCTCCGCCGACACCTGCCTCGGCCAGAGCCGGACGATAGAAATCGGCGAGTTCGAGTCCGGGAACCCTGCGGGGAATGGCCGGCTGCAGGGCTTCCTGCAACTGCTGCGCGATAGTGTGCTCTCTCTGATTGACGCGCGCCGTTTCCACTGCGGTCCGCGTAAGAGTTGCGATCTGCTCCACAAGGTCCACTTCGGCGGGCGTCCAGTCGCGCGGCTCTGTCATGCCCAGGAAGAGGGCAGCAACGAGGTCGCCACCGCTGAAGAAAGGCACAGCCAGGACGGCGCGCTGCCCGAACTTCTCCTGAGCATCTGCGGCACCCTGAGAGAGGATGCTTGCCCGTGTGTCTTTGATGACGGCGGTGCCACCCTGGAATAGCTCGGCAAGGACCCACGCGAACTGGCTTGCGTCGTGCTCTCCGGCTACGGATCGCAGGTCGGAGCGCCGCCAATCGCGCCCGATGCGCATAATATCCCGATTCAGCTCATACGTGACGTAGTAGCATCGGTCAGCCTTCAGCGCCGCTCCGAGAAGCGACGAGACCGTATCCTGCATCGCAGAGGGATCGAGCGACGCCCGTATTGCGCTGCCGACCCGGTTCAAGACACTTTCACGCTCGGCTCGGGTCCTGAGTTCCGTTTCCGCCAGCTTTCGCTCCGTGATATCGGTGAACAGGCTGAATGTGCCGGCATATTGTCCGGCTTCCATGACGACAGTCACGTTCGCGACGGTCCATATCTCTTTGCCCGATTTGTGCCTTAGCCGGACCTCGTACTGCTCCCCCTCGCCCAGGCGGCGCTTAGCTCGTTTCGCGCGCGCGGCCTCATGGTCCTGGGGGAATATGATGTCGTAAATGGATATTCCTCGCATCTCCGACGGTATATAGCCAAGCATGTGCGCCATGCTTGCGTTGGAGGATGAGATACGGTCTTCGGGATCGATGGTTATAATGCCTTCGTTGGCAGTCTCGATAAGCCGCCGATATCGCTCTTCACTGACCCGCAGGGCCTCTCCCTTGCGGAGGGCTTCGTCTGCGGCGCGCTCCGCCTGCTCCTTGGCGTTTTTTTGTGAATTGGATATCTCGGAGATGCTCAGCCCGACAAACAAGAATACAAACAGCGTAACGGGTTCCGGCGCTTTCGTGACGAGCGCGCCGTGTGCCGGAGGCGAGTAGAAGAATGTTCCGGCGATCGTGCTGAGGGCGAGCGCCAGCAATCCGCCACGGCGGCCGCCGATCCAGGCGCTGAAGACAAGAGCCGGGAAATACGTGATAAATGCGAGCCTGCCTCCGAAGAGGGAGTTCATCGTGTAACGGAAGAGTGTCGATACCAAAATACTCGCAATAACGAGCAGGTAAACGGTGGAGGCAGAGGTTCGTTTCGCGGATTCCCGTGGGCTCTCAGTCGGCAAGTCCAAGCCTATCCTTATCTATAACGGGTACATCCGTGCACCGGCGGCTACATGAGAAATCGGACTCTGTTTTCCGCAATCTCGCATTCTGACTCTTAGATTACCCAATACGGCTTTATAAGCGCAATGCGCCGTCATAATTGTCTGCTTGGCAGGCAAACTTGTAAACTTCCGGCAAACTCGGTGAGTTTGGAATGGTCGATATGAGTGCGGTAAGCTTTAGGGGGAATCAAAATGGCGCGGCCAACGAATCCAAGATTCGTTGGCCGCGATCGCTCTCGTCATTGAGAACTGCCGTACGTTCAATTTCGGCTGCGCTTAGTGCTTTTTGGCATCCTTCACCGCTTTATCGTGCTCGGCTCGGGCTTTAGCCGCGTCGGCTGCCTTCTGCCTTGCCAGATCCGATTCCTTTTTGCGCTGCTCGGCGAGGGCCTTTTCCTTGTCTGCTTTCTCCTGATGCAGCTTGTCGTTCTTAGCCTTGGTTTCGGCTTCTGCCCGCTTCTTCTGGGCAAGCTGTTGCTCGCGCTCTCTCGCATCCCTGGCCAACTTATCGGCCTTCTCTTTTGCGAGCTGCGCCTGACGGTCCTCATGGAGCTTGATATTGCGTTCCTTGGTTGCATCCATGTCGCGTTTTTTCTGTGCAACTTTTTCGTCACGATCCTTGGCTTCCTGCGCTCGCTTCTCGTCGCGCTGTTTTGCAAGGTCGCTCTGCTTCTGATCATGCAGTCTCTTATCAGTGTCCTTATTGCCGCTCGGCAACTGATCCCTTAATGGATACATATGGGCGCTGGTGAGCTGTGGCGCGCGTGGCGCAAACGATGCGGCCGATGCATTCGTTGTTGAGGACAGAGTAGAGAGGGTCGTCGCTGTTACGGCGACCGCGCCGATGAGTTTCTTCAAGTTTGTGTGTATCATTGTTTCCTCCTGCAAATCTTTTGTCTTTACTTTTCTTCAGTAACGAAATTTCAGCTATTCTATGTAGCGGTAATATTCTTACCATCTAATTCCTCCGGCATTCGCGACCGGACTACCTTGCAAAGTGATCAGTAAGCAGCTTTGAAATAGGCCGCATCATGTCGTTTCTACAGCATGGACGATATAACTTACCGGCATGTTCCACAGACATGATCGACGCGACACATAAATGAGGCCGGCCCTGTAACGATTACTACAGCGTATGATACGCGCAGTTCGTTCCCGGGGCCGGCCTGAAATGCATAAATAGCAGGTTTACTGTCTTGGAGACGGGGTGATATCAGCCATCCTGCAGGGGAGCCGCGGTACGCGCGGCGCTGAGGGATTGGCCGTAATGTCGGGAGCACATGCCGTTGGTTGTGGCATGGGCGAAGCATCCGTCCTGAGTGCAGTCGGTGCTGAACTTCACGGCGGCATCAAACAGGGTTTCAGGCACAGCTTCGAGCTCGGATGAGACGAAGCCTATCTTACGCCCGTGCCCGAAATCGAGCATGCGGAGTGGGGGGCGGATATCCGACGAGGCGTCGAGCCGTCCCACATGTCCGACATATCTCTGCAGCCTGGCGCTGACATTGTCTTTGACGCGATAGTACGTGGACATTATTCTCTATCCTCTCGATTGACAGAAGGACTTGTCCTTGCAACCAAACACGCGATACTCTGCGGTCTTGCAACTTGCCCGTATTTATCGCTCCATGGTGAACAATGAAGCGTTTATTTTAAGGCCTTGCCTTAGAATTTAATTGTGGATGTATTGTCGCAGATATTGTATTAAACACCAAAATCGTGGTCATTTGGATCGTTAACGATATTTTGTGTGAGAAGTCTCACGAAATCAGAGAGATTTTTGCCGATAAGCCTTGCGATCGATATCGCCTTTCGGAGTACGAGCCCATTCAGAGCGATCCATTTTTCGGATCGCATTGAGCCGGCAGCCAAGGGGAGCGAGGACGTTCTCGATTTCCGCTTCGACATTCGATGCGCAATCCATGTCTGCCGATGCAGACCAGAGCATGGATACGCTGCGACCGTCTTCCGAAATGAGAAGAGCATGCTCGACATCGGCGCATCGTGACCGGACGGCATCCTCGAACACTCCGCAGTCGATCCATCTGCCGTTATCGAGCTTGAAACGGTCATCGGTACGGCCTGCATAGAACACCCTGCCGTCTGCCTCTCGCACGATATCTCCCGTGGGAACCCAGCGATCAGATGCAAGAATATCAAGACCTGTGGTGGTCCAAAGACCCAGATGCGCATTCGAACCGCGAAAGTGCGCTTGATTGTCCGAGCCGATCATGAGTTCACATCCAAGCGGCTCGCCTATGGAATAGGGGGCCAATGCTCCGGGCGCGCCCAGACACACGCCAGGCGACGCCTCCGTCAGGCCATAGCCGATGCGAAAGCGGGTTCCACGAAGGGCGGCACTGAGGGATCGGTCGACAGGCGCTCCGCCGATAATTCCGCCTTCAAGCTGCCTCAGCAGGTTAATGCCGCCCGGAGAATCGGCAAGACCACGAAAGAAATAAGGAACGCCCGATACATGGGTCGATTGCCATTCCTGCATTGCCCGGATCGTTGCCGCCGGATTTCGTTCCGCCGTCGACTCGCGCACGATTTCCGCGCCGCTGAGGAGCGACACAAGGAGGTCGAGAATGAGTCCGAACACGTGATGCCACGGCAGCGCTGAAAATACGCGCGCTCCCGCAAGACCGAGCGCGGGCATGTGGCTATCGAGTACGGCAAAGAGATTACTGTCCGAAAGGGCGATCCATCTTGCTGCTGCCGTGGTGCCGGATGTTCGCTGGAGCAGCCGAGCCTGTGGCGACGGCGGCAGCTTTCCCGGCTGTGGAGGCTGGCAGGTGGCTGACGGACCATTTGGTCCGACGGGAACCCACACTGCCGGACCAGGAGGATCCGAGATGGTAAGGCGAGCATCGACTTCGCCGGCAGCGCTTTGGGCATCGCGCGGCGCGACGACGGCCACCGTTAACCCATTCCAGAATGCCGCCAGGAGCGATTGGACGAATGCAGCCGATGGAGGGAGCGCAATGACGATGCGATCGCCTGCCTCAAGGCCGGCTTCCCGGAAAGCCGCTGTCCAGAGCCGCATTCCGCTCCAGATCGATGCCGCGGGCGTAATCAAGCCGTCGAAGACAAAGAGAGGGTAGGGAGAGTCTGGCAGCAGAGAGTGGAGACGGCATCTCCACTCATGCGCGGGCGTGCCTTCAGATGACGCCTTACTGTTATCCGGCAGCGTAATCGTCGATCCACAAATCAATGGGCGCCGGCCTCTCTACTGTGGTGTTCCGACCCGTTTTACGAGCACAAAATTTGCGTGCGTTTCCGGATCGCGATATAAGCGTATCGATACCAGAGTAGGGCGCATTTTGTATGTGAATGTGTAGCGCACCGAGATATCCATCTCATCGTTCTCGACGCCCTCTTTAAAACGGCCGTAAATGAGGCGGTTGTTTGTGCAAGGAGCTATCTGAGTGAAGAAGTTTTTGCCCATCGCCGTTTGCGGAGAGATGTTGGCGAACCTGGTTTCGTACTCGTTGTAAACCTCGACACGGCCGTAGTCGTCCACACGAACGACACCGAAGTCGAGGGTGTCGATCTGTTCAGGCGACATTCGACTGAGCTCTCGAAGGGTTTTATCATCGACAAAGGACATTATATGTTGCTCTCAGCCTAATCTATCCGCTATTTAAAGGAGACTTCGCGTTGTACATCGCTTGCCAGTTGTGAGATCCGCTTAAAACGCGCGACGATCTCTGCGGCATCAGATAGTCCAAGCTCTTTTTCGAACGTTTCCCGTGTCGCATACATCGTGACAAGCTGGGAATCGAGGCTTCGGAACATCGTGATGATCTCCTTGGCATCAGATACCCCAAGCTCTTTTTCGAGTATCTCGCGCTCCGCGTACAGCGAGTTCAACTGGTCTTCCAGGCTTCCGATATTGCCGTTGAGGTTTTTAATCTTCGAAGCAAACCCGGTAATGCGTGTTAATAGCTCCCGAGGCTCCATGGCGGCGTCTGCAATTGCATCGGTATCCGTTGCGGTTTCCGCTGCCGCCTTTTGAGCTGCCGATTCGATCTGCTCCTGCAGCGCCGATATTTCCTTTCGCATGGTGTCATTGGCCTGCTCTAAACTATGGACCAGGTCGATGATTTCTTTGGAATCGCTTATCCCAAGTTTCTCTTCGAGCAGGTGTTTTTCGGCTGTAAAGTATTTTGCCTTCGTTTCGAGCGCTTCTATTTGTTCTGCGCGCCCCCGTGATACGAACATCGCTTCCTGTGTTTCTAATGCCGCTATGGCGGCATGGTATGAACTGCCGACTGCATTGGGCAATTAGCGCCGGCTGACTCAGCCTCTATAATGCGCCGCTTGAGTGATCGATAGGCAATTGTGCAACGCGCTCTTCGAGACGGCTCACGAGATCGTTTAAAGACCGGACCCGGGAGACAATTGCCAGGGGATCGATCGTGCCGAACTCTCGTTCCAGTATTCTGAGCACGCGGGCATTGGCATCGACTTGAACTTCGAGCTGGTTAATGCGGTCGTTGAGGTTGCGGAATATGCTCAGGATCTCTGTCGCATCCGATTTTCCAATCTCACGCTCAAGCGAAACGCGTTCTGTGTACAGACTGACCAGCTGCTCTTCCATGCTGCCGATCGCTTCATTGTCCGAGGTTTGCGGCTGCGCAGCCGCAGAAATATCTTCCGACGACATAACGTTAATCTCCAGTGCTAAGGCCTTACTCAAATATAACCGCTTCATTTATGAAGGCGCACTGAGAGAGAAAAGCGCCGGCGAAAGAAGTTATAAATGCCGCGGGCGGCCTAACGCGCGGCTGCCTAATTCTCAAGCTCGGTCAGGTCGCTCTCCATGCTGCCGATCAAGTTGGCAAGGTCGCCGTACGTGGCGGCGTTGTTCGTCAGGGAGCGGATGGTTTTGGCGATCTGTTCCGGATCGTCGGAGCCGGCTGTCTTGCGCAGCAGTTCCCGGTCTTCTTCCATTGCCGCAACATGTTTGCGCAGAGATACGTTTTCGTCGCTCAATTCGCGTATTTTATCGATAATCGTGCGTGGCGCCGCATCTCCTAGCTCTGAATGCAGTTCACTCGAATCCGAGGCGGACTGTGCAATTCGGCGAAGCATCTCGCTGATGACATCGTTGTAGCGGCGGATCTGCTCCTCGATGTCGCGTGCCAAACCGGACCCGGCGACAACTTCCAACCGGTCGCGATTGGATTTTAAGGTGTCGACCTCTTTTTGCAGCCGTTCGGCTTCATCCGCGGTATCGCGCAGGTGCTGAATTACGGCATTGATATCGGGCCGGCGTGTCTCACGGAAGACGATGTCCAGGTCCGCCTCACGCTGTCTCAGCATGCGGTTTTGCGCCGCCACTTCATCGCGCTGAGTGCGAATGACGGCAACGATGTTCTCATAGTCGCTGTGCCGTGTTTCCCTGGCGATCGCATCCAGAGTGATCTCAAGCTGCGAAACGCGTTTGCGCAGCGTGCGCCGCTCGGAATAGAGTTCGACGATACGCGCTTCTTGATCTCCGGGATTGGCGGATGTCAGTTCCATAACACGGGCGACAATACTGTCCAGGGCATTTTCGTTTACGAGGCTGCCAATGGATTTGACGGCAGAGCGCAGTGCAGTGATTTCTTCATTTTCCTTACCGTCCTCGGATCTCGACATTTTGCGCTCACTGAACAAAGGCGATTCAAGAAGGCGGAAAGGATCGTCAAATAATGGAGACAGGCGTGAAAGGGAGCGTTCGCTGAGAACTGGTTCAAGCGCTTCGAGTAGCGTGGTCAGAAGGCCCGTCTCATAGAGGAGACGCTCATCCATCTGTCCGCGGCTGGTTTGATACTGGAGCTGAAGATTGCAGGCGGTCCACTCATGTCGGAAACGCAAGTACAGGTGCGTCGCAGCCAAACGGCGGTCTTTTGGGTCGTCAATATCGTTGAGCACAGCCAGACAGCGGTCGCGCGTTTCCGTAACATGATTGCGGGCATCGATCGCTTGTGGGTTATTCTCGGATTGATCGTGGAGATATTCATCCCACTGAGAGGTAAGGGCGGGTGATGTAAGCTGTCGCGTAAGATCGTCGACGTTCATCTGAAATTGTGTTTTCTAATGGTGATCACGCCACCATGGTCATAAGGTTTTTCGAAGAGGAAGCGGCATTCCCAGCAGAACCTGATCACGCCGATCCGCTTGCTTTGGTTCCTTTTGTATTGTGCCTACATTTATGTTGTAGCTAACAACCATTAAGTTGCAGGCCTGTTTCATCACTATTGGACGCGCACAACGTAACGCCGGGAGATCCATCGCACGTTCCCAACCACTTCAACATCATTTCTTGAGATTCGTTCCATGCTTTTTGAAAATTATGGGGCGCTTTGTCCAGTCGTGACGAAGGGATTTGTCGTAAAGTCGGCAACAGTGCCGTCATTTGGAGAGCCGATTGCGGTAAACGGGGTAGGAACCACGCGCATCGGTGTCGAAAGGACTCAGCAGCGTTTTGCAGGCAGGGTGCGCAAAACGCGCTGAAGGAGATCTACTGACTATGCCGAATGTTTTCCATCCGCCGAAGGGACCGTGTTTTACAGACCTCAAGGGCAAGGTTGCGCTGGTGACCGGCGGCGGCTCGGGAATAGGCCGGGGAATCAGCCTGCGTCTGGCGGCAGAAGGCATGCGTCTGTTTATCTGCGCCAAGTCCATGGAGCCGGTACACGATGCGGTTCGTGAGATCGAAGCTGCGGGCGGAGAGGCGACGGCCGTGCATTGTGACGTTGCGGACAGCGACGACATCGTTCGGTTATTCGAGTTCATTAAGACGAAAACCGATAGGTTCGATGTGCTTGTGCACAATGCCGCTCTTATGGCCGGCAATCGCAAGATCGTCGATACGGACCTTGAGTTCTGGCGGCAGATCTATGCGACCAACACCGAAAGCGCATTTGTGCTTGCGAGAGAGTCCGCGAAGATCATGATCCCCCAGGAATCGGGCAGCATCGTTTTCATCTCCACGATCGGCGCTCAGCAGGCTCATTACAATCTGGTTCCATACGACAGCAGCAAAGGCGCGCTCGATTCGTTCACGCGCGGCCTTGCCATCGAGCTTGCAGCGCACAACATCCGTGTAAATGGTGTGGCTCCCGGCGCAATACCGGGGCTGTCGGCTCACAAGCACGGGGTAGAGCCTTTCAAGCGGGACGTGCTTGCATTTGCTGACGAGATTCCGCTGGAGGATTTCCAGCAGAAATACATTCCCGCCGGAAGATATGGAACACCGGCCGAAATCGCAGCCGCGGTCGCGTTTCTCGCCAGCACGCAGGCGTCTTATATCACCGGTGTGACACTCAATGTCGACGGCGGCGCGACAGCGCAGCTTTCGCCTAAAGGGATTTGGATTTAGAGGCAGGACTACGATGTCTGAATTGAAAATCACGAATGTAAGAACGATCCTTACCGCGCCGGACAAGATACGGCTTGTGGTGGTAAAGGTTGAGACTTCGGAGCCGGGCCTGTACGGCCTTGGCTGCGCGACCTATACGCAGCGGCATACGGTGGTGCAGACGGCTGTTGAGGACTTCTTGAAGCCGTTCTTTGTGGGCAAGGATCCGCAGCGCATTGAAGACCTCTGGCACACCGCGCATGTCAATCCGTACTGGCGCAGCGGTCCCGTGCTGAACAATGCCCTTTCGGGCGTGGACATGGCCCTGTGGGACATCAAAGGCAAGCTGGCCGGAATGCCGGTGTATCAGCTGCTGGGCGGAAAATGTCGCGAGGCCGCTCCCGTCTATCGCCATGCCGACGGTAGGACGCTGACTGAGCTTGAGGACAATGTGCGCGCCTGGACGGAACAGGGCGTTAGGTATGTCCGCTGCCAGATGGGAGGCTATGGCGGACCGAAGCAGGTGTCGAACCGCCCGGACAACGCGCAGCCCGGCCATGTCTTTGAGACACGCTCATATTTACGCAGCGTTCCGCGGATGTTTGAACATATTCGCAATACAGTGGGCTATGATGTGGAACTGCTGCACGATATCCACTCGCGTCTTGCGCCCGTCGATGCGGTGAACCTGGCTAAGAGCGTGGAGCCCTACGGCCTGTTCTTCCTTGAGGATGCTCTTCCGCCTGAGCAGCTCGCATGGTTCCGCTCCATTCGCCAGCAATGCGCTACACCGATTGCAATGGGGGAACTCTTCGTAAACCCGAACGAGTGGACGCCACTTATCACCGAGCGCCTGATCGATTTCATTCGCTGCCATATCAGCGCTATCGGCGGCCTGACCCCAGCCAGGAAGCTGGCGATACTCTGTGAAGCCTTCGGCATCCGCACGGCCTGGCACGGCCCCGGCGACGTCTCCCCGATCGGCCATGCCGCCAACGTTCACCTGGACCTGAGCAGCCGCAACTTTGGTGTCCAGGAGTGGAGCGGCATATCCGAAAAGGTGCGCGAAGTCTTCCCGGGTTCTCCCGAACTGCGTAACGGTTATGTCTACCTGAACGACAAGTCTGGACTTGGTGTTGATATCGACGAAGCCGCAGCGGCAAAGTACCCCTGCGACGACCACGTTCCTTCATGGACGCTGGTAAGGACGCCGGACGGCGGCGCGATCTATCCGTAACCTGTTGCCGTGGAGCTAAAGCTCTTTGGCGGCAAGCCACTGATCGATGGCGGTGTTGACCTCTGCCGGGCGTTCCTGCATCAGCCAGTGTCCGCCGTCGATTACGGCTTCGCTCAAATCAGAGCAGGAGGCGCGCATTGGTTCGGCAAGCTCGCTGTGTGTTGTGGTGCAGACGGGATCATAAGCTGCGTGAATGAATAGCACGGGCAGTGTCAGACGCCCATCATTTGGAGCCTGGGCAGCATAGGCGATATTGGCTGCGTCGTTCATGTAATAGGAATCGGGGCCGCTGAAGCCGTTTTTGGATAACGCGGCCACGATGGCGTCGTAATCCGTTTGCGAGAGCATCGACTCGTCTCTCGGATCAGCAGGAGCGCGACGAGCTTGACCAAAGCGGCCGCCTCTGGCGCGAACGGATGCTGTTGGCGATGGTTTGCCGACTGTCTCAGGCGACCCGGGCCGGAATATGCCCGCCACTGTTGCCGCTATATCCGCCTCATAGTCGGCTGCCGCCTGATCAAAGCTCTCCTGGTAGAACTTGAAGTAATCCCACTGTCCCATCGGATATTTGTCGATCGGGTAGAGATCGCGGTCGACCAGTTGTAGCAGGTTCGGCAGGGCAAAGCCTTTCGGGAGATAAGGTACGCAGATGTTGACCATGGCGCGGCAGCGGTTTGCGTTGCGCGATGCCATCGAGGAGATCACCGGGCTTCCCCAATCGTGCCCAATCCATATCGCGGGAGTGCCGCTGAGCGCATCGTGCAACTCGATCATGTCGGTGACGATCTCCCGAATCTCGTAGGAATTGGTCGCGGTCGGAGCCGACGAGCCGCCATAGCCTCGCATGTCTGGAGCAACACATCTCCAACCAGCTGTGGCGAAATGATCGAGCTGGGAACGCCAGACGATGCTTAGCTCCGGCCAGCCGTGAACTAAGATCATTAGCGGCCCGCCGGTGGGACCGGCTTCGATCCACTGAGTGCGATGTCGCGCTGTCTCAATACGGTGCGTTGCGAATTCAGTAGCGATCATATCCAAATTTCCCCTTGTGTGGCGGTTACAGGGAGCCGAGAAAATCAATCAGAGCGCCATTTACGGCATCTGGCGCCTCATGCTGCGGCCAGTGCCCAACGCCGTCAAGCTCTATAAATCCGGTGAGACCGGGCAGACCGATACGCAGTGTCTCAAAGGAGAGCCGGCGAAACTCGTTGAGCCCGTCCGATTTTCCGATCATGAAGTGGGAAGGCTGCCTGATCTTTGCTCCTTTGAAAGCTCCTGAGAGTTCGAAGAATGGGTCGACAGCCCGGTAGTAGTTAAGAGATCCGTGAAAGCCGGTGCGTTCGAACTCGGCGATGTTATAAGCGAGGTATTCAGGATCGGCAAACGAGGGCTCTCCATCCGGCGCTTGCCGGTTTAGCCCCCGGGCAGGATCGAACGGACTCCAGCGCGTCTCTTCGGATGGCAGGCCGGAAGCCCAGTAGATCATGCCTGGGATGGAGCGCGCGGCATCCGCCCACTCCTGATCGGCTTTCGGGTCAATCTGCCGGAACATGTAGAAGCGCTCCTGAAGTCCCGCCGCGCGCATGTGGTCCAGCAGACTCTCATCGCCACGCGGAGTGTAAGCCGAACTGAGGCAGAAAACCGCCTTAAAGCGGTCCGGGCGCATCAAAGCCGCATGGAACGCTACAACAGCGCCCCAATCGTGTCCAACGATAACGGTATCAGGCAGATCGAGCGCATCCAGCAGACCCACCAGGTCGCCGACCGTATGGAAAGGCGTGTAGAGAGCCGCATCTTCCGGCGCGGAGCTGCGCCCATACCCGCGCATATCCGGCGCAATTGCCCGATATCCGGCCGCTGCCACTGCCTCCATCTGCCGCTTCCACGTCCGCGCCGTATCGGGAAAGCCATGGCAAAATAGGACCGGCTCCCCTTCGCCTATTTCAGTCACGTGCAGGGCTATGTTGTTGACAGCAACGTCGAAGTGTTTCATCTGTAGCTCCGATTGTTTATTCACGGTCTATCCTTCGCGAGCGGATGACGCATAGCGTTTTCTATATTCCGCGGGCGTCACTCCCACATGGCGCAGGAAAGCCCGGCGCATTGTATTGGTGTCGCCGAAGCCGCATCGCACAGCCACCTGTTTGGGTGACTCCTGTCCCGATTCGAGCGATCGCCGCGCCGCCGCCACACGGGCAGACAACACCCAGGCGGCCGGCGTGACGCCGATCTCGCTGGTGAAGAGGCGCGCAAAGTGCCGGAGGCTCAGTCCGGTGCGCTCAGCAAGTTTGGCGATGCTGTGATCGTCGCCAGGATTGGCGGTGATCCAGCGCTGCACCTCCTGAAGCGCCGCGCGTCCCGCCGGGATGGTTTCCCCACGCCTGCTGAACTGCATCTGGCCACCCGGCCGTTTGAAAAACATGACGAGTTGCGCGGCGACCTTCATCGCTACTTCTCGTCCCAAATCTTCTTCGACCAACGCAAGCGCCAAATCCAGTCCGGCTGTGACACCCGCCGCAGTGCGGACGCGTCCGTCTCGGACGTAAAGCGCGTCCTCATCCACTTGAACCTTCGGATACCTCTGGGCCAGAACCTGCGACACCGCCCAGTGTGTCGTAACACGGCGCCCATCGATCAAGCCCGCTGCGGCAAGCAGGAATGCGCCGCTGCAGACGGAGCCGTATCGCCTTGCGCCTCGTGATGCCAGCCGCAGCCAATCCAGAACGGCAAGCTCCGGGTGATCGTGCGCCGCATTGGGCGAACCGGCGACAAGGAGGGTATGGATGCCTTCGTATCCCTCCCATACGGTGCAGTCCGCCAACAGCTTTACCCCTGAAGAGCTGCGAATGGTTCCGGCTGACACCGCAGCTATTTTGAGGCTGTACACCTCGCGCCGGGCCTGTATGTTGGCTTCGGCAAACACGTCCAGCGGACCGGCAACATCCAGCAGTTGCACGCCCTCAGTGGCGAGTATCGTGATGTTTTTTGCCATGATTTTTCTCTGTGTCCTTCTCAGACTGATTATGGCAGTTTTTGATATATCACATCAATTGCAGACATAAATGAGAAGCGGTAAAGTCTCCTCATAGATTTGAAGAGGAGAAAAAAGATGTCAAAAACAATCGCGGGGATAGAAATCCCTGACAGCAAACTCGCTCGTGAGATAACCGACTTGGTGCGGGATACGGCCTCGCCCTTGCTATTCCACCATTCCAGCCGTGTCTATTATTTTGGAGCGCTGGCGGGAAAACATCGCGGGTTGAAGTTCGATTCGGACTTGCTCTATGCAGGCGCAATGTTCCACGACATGGGGCTGACAAGTGCGCATAGCAGCGCCGATGAGCGCTTCGAGGTAGACGGCGCTAACGCAGCTCGCGACTTCCTGCAGCGGCACGGCATACCCCAGCAGGGCATCGATACGGTATGGACGGCGATTGCCTTGCACACGACACCCGGCATCCCGCAGCATATGCATCCTGTGATTGCTCTTGTAACCGCCGGTGTTGAGATGGATGTGCTGGGGTTGACCTACGCGGAATACAGCGACGCCGAACGTGAAGCCGTAGTAAGCGCACACCGGCGTGAGGGAGAGTTCAAGGAGGAGATTATCCAGGCATTCTACGACGGCATCAAGCACAAGCCGGAAACGACGTTCGGGAATGTAAAAGCGGACGTGCTTGAGTTAAAGGACCCGCACTTCAAACGTGGCAACTTCTGCAGCGTAATCCGCGCCTCACGCTGGACCAGGTAATGCGTCAAATCGCGATATTTGCTTTTGCCGCAGCCGACCGGATAAACGCTGCGGCTGCGTCGTATTCTTCCGATGCCGGGAGATGTTCGAGAATTAGCGGGATGTCTCCTGGGAGGCCGTCTAAGCGTCGGAGCAGAGTGGGCCATTCTATTTCGCCGAGGTCTGGACGGACTTCATCAATGTGGACGGTGAGCTTGCCGGAGATGGTTACGTCCTTGGCGTGGCAGCCTTTGATGTGTGGGCCGAGCAGATCGAAGCAGCGATTGATCAGGTTTGCGTTATCGAAGAGCAGTTCGGGGCTATAAGCGAGGTTGACGATATCGAGGTGGACAGCGAACGCCTTGCGGTCGATGGCTTCGATGAGTTTGAGATAGCTTTCCGGCGTATGCGGAAAGATCCACGGCATTGTCTCAAGCGTGTAGAAAGTCCGTGACGGTTTAACGTTGTCGATGATTTCGCGGACAGTATCGACGATCATCTCAAAGGTTTCCGGCGTTAGGTTATCACGGTGCGGGCCGTCCCACTGAGCGCCGCGTGAGCCTGCGATATTTACGCAGCAGAGAGCGCCGATTCTGTCCGCAAGGTCGAGCATTTCGCAGCACCGCCGGATTGCCGCTTTGCGTTCCTCCTCATCCGCGCTGATCGGATTGCTCCACGCTCCCACCTCCGCAATGATGAGGCCGCCGGCCTTCGCCGCTTCCGCATAGGCGTTTACGGTTTCTGCCGAGGCCGAGACGTCCACGGGGCATAGCGCCGCCGTATAGCCGAGCTTACGGTGGGCATTTACCCAGCCTTCGGGATCGTTGGGTGCGCCAAATATGGGACCACCAAGTTTGATCATGGTTTTGTTTCGTGTTGGATAGTCGTACGCGGTATTGGGGCCGGGGGGCATTGCCCTGGCGGTTGTTTGCCCTGGCGGCCCTTTGCCCCGGCGGCCGGGTACCCTCCGGGTGGCCCTTTGCCCTGGCGGCTAAAGCCACGGGCTAGAGAGTACACATGTCCGCCTTCGCGGACCAGGAATGGAACCTATGGCCCCTCTTTGTGCCCGGAGGGGCACCTTTGTACTCTCTAGGCGCGGTTTTAACCGCCTGCCTCATTGGGGCACTTGCGGGGCCATTACCGCTTGCCTCCTATGGGCTTTCGGGTGATTTAATCGCCTCCTGCTTACCCCTCGCTCGCCTCATTCAGCAGCGAGATCGCCTCTTCGGACAGCTCCAGCTTTGTTGCGGCGATGAGATCCTGAAGCTGTTCCAGGCTGGTGGCGCTGGCGATCGGGGCCGTAATGCTGGGGCGGGCGATCAGCCAGGCTAGGGCGACCTGGGCCGGGGTGGCGTTATGGATGTCGGCTACCTGATCCAGGGCATCGAGGACGCGCAGTCCGCGGCCGTCGAGATACTTCTTGACGCCACCGCCGCGCTGGCTCTTACCGAGGTCCTCTTCGGAGCGGTACTTGCCCGTCAGGAAACCGCTGGCCAGGGCGAAGTAGGGGATTACGCCGACACCTTCCGCCAGAACGGTGGGCTCAAGGTTCGTCTCGTAGTCGGAGCGGTCCACGAGATTGTAGTGCGGCTGCAGGCTTACGTACTCGGGATATCCGTGCTTGCGGCTGATCTCAAGGGCGCTCTTCAGACGCTCTGCCGTGAAGTTCGATGCTCCGATCGCGCGGACCTTGCCCTGATCGATCAGCTTTGCGAACGCCTCGGCGGTTTCCTCCTGCGGCGTCTTGTCGTCGTCGCGATGCGCCTGGTAGAGGTCGATGACGTCGGTCTGCAGGCGGCGCAGGGATGCCTCGACGGCTTCTACGATATACTCCTTCGAGAGCCCCTGCTTTCCCTCGCCCATCGGGCTGCCGAGTTTGGTGGCAATGACAACCTTATCGCGTTTTCCTGACTTCTTAAACCAGTTTCCGATGATCGTTTCCGATTCACCGCCCTGGTTTCCCGGCACCCATGCCGAATAGACGTCGGCGGTGTCGATGAAGTTGAGGCCGGCCTCGACAAAGCCGTCGAGCAGCTCAAAGGACCGGGCTTCGTCGATGGTCCAGCCGAAGACGTTTCCTCCAAAGCAGAGGGTAGAGACTTCTAAATCCGATTTCCCCAGTTTGCGTGTTGACAACGAGAGTACTCCTTGGTCGATCTATGTAGTTGCTTCGGTGCGTAATCTGTGATCTTGTGCGGGCGGCTCCACTGGGAGTCGCATCACTTCGGCAATGTACCCAGAGTATGGGCCTGCTGCGTGTGCGATATCAAGAGGGAAGGGAAACTCTATCCATTAAGGGGCGGCATTGAAAATCGTCAATCGAATTTAATGGTCGTTACATTCGTATTGCCCATGCCGTCTGATGACCGCTCTGAGAGATTGACTTGCAACCAGCGCCTCGTTGCGCTGGCTGAGAATGCGGCACTCAGGGCGATGATGTTGGCTAAGGAGTAAGGATATTCTCGTCGGGCAATGTCTCGCCACGCACTCCGATGTAGAGGGCCATGCCCATCAGCCCCTCTTCGTCGTATGTTGCTTCAAGACCGGCATCTTCCAGGGCTGCCATAAACTCACTTCCGTAAAAGAGACCTATCTCATGCTTTTCTGTGAACTCTTCTATGCCGGAAGCCCGGCCGACCATGTAGTGAACATCCGATATGCATAAGTCCTCTTCACGTTGGATCCTAATCATTTGAGCGATCTTGATCTCCGGCCGGTTGATGAACTCGGCATAGACCGTGCCGGGCCTGTAATTCTCTTTTCGAATCCACGGCTCCATGATAAGGACGCCGCCTGCTTTCAAATGGCGAGCCATCATGGCAACCGCTTGTCGCATCCGGTCAAGTGTCCTTGTATAGCTGATCGCGCTGAAGAGACATACGACAACATCGAACTGTTTCTGCAGGTCGAGTTCGGTCATATCGGCCTGGGTGAAGATAATATCAGGATGGCGCTTACGGGCCAGTGAAAGCATGTCCTCATTGAGGTCGGTTCCCTCGGCGGCGTACCAATTATTAAGTGTGATGAGATGAAGGCCTGTACCACAGGCAACGTCGAGCAGCGTGTTTCCGTTTGATCGTTTGTATTGTTGAATTAGCTCGTGAAGCTTTTCGGCTTCCTCAGCGTAATTCTTCCTGTGGCTTATGATGATATCATAGATTGCCGATCCCTGGCTGCTATACATGCTATCTCCTTCTTATATGTTCAGTCTGCGGGGCTAACCTAACTCTCCGGCCCGGAGCGTTCCGTTGTGCTCAGGCAACTGATATGTTTTGCATCAGGAACTCAGTGAACGTCACATAAATCGATGTTTGCTGGTTGTATCATTATTTGATTATACCAAGCGAGCATGCCCATATGATAAATGTATTATTAGATATAATTGATATTCAGTTGAACGGCCTCTTGTCTTACTAAAGAAGAGCACGCCATGACTTTCGTTGGCTGCTGAGGCAATCGGTATACTGTCTCTACAGTTGATGGTTATGTATCTACCAAGGAGCATTGTTTGCGGATGACGGATCTCAAGCTTGTTCTGGCTCTCCTTGCCGTGGTCGCCTTCTTGGCGACGGTCGGCCGCCGCTATTCCATTCCAGACCCGATCTCGTTTGCTCTTGGCGGTATTGCGCTTGCGCTCATTCCGGCGATGCCGCAGGTGGCCCTCTCTCCTGAGATGGTGCTTGTCGTTTTCCTGCCTCCCCTGATCTATGCAGCCGCCCAGGATACGTCGTGGGCCGAAGTGAAACAGAACGCGGAGCCTATCCTTCTACTGGCCGTAGGGTTGGTTTTGTTTACGATGGGCGCGGTGGCTGCCGCTGTGCATGCGCTCGTGCCGGAGATGTCGTGGGCGGCTGCATTTACGCTGGGGGCGATCGTTTCGCCGCCGGATGCCGTGGCCGCCAAGGCTGTTGCGGATACCATGCGGCTGCCCCGGCGGCTAGTTGCGGTTCTGGAAGGCGAGGGACTTGTCAACGATGCCACCGCGCTGGTGGCCTTCAAAATCGCGAGCGGCGCCGTCGTGGCGGGATCGTCGTTTCGGCCGGGGCAGGGTATAGCGCAGTTCACCTATACGGCGTTGATAGGAATTGCCGTAGGGCTGGTGGTGGGGTGGATCGGACGCTTCATACTCAGCCGTGTCGATGAGCCCGCGGCTGAGAATACGATTATCCTGCTGCTGCCGTTTGCGGCATACCTGCCCGCCGAGGAACTGCATGCATCGGGAGTGCTGGCCGTGCTCACCCTTGCGCTCTATCACAGCCAGTTCGGGTTTCTTTCCACATCACATACCAGCCGCCTGCAGAGCCGTTCGCTCTGGGAGATGATCGACTTTATCCTGACGGGACTCTCATTCGTACTGATGGGGTTGCAGCTGCGGGCCGTCGTCCAGGACCTGTCGCACCATCGGCAAATGCATCTGCTGGTGACCGGCGTCGTCTGCTTCCTGGTTGTCGCGGTGCGTCCACTCTGGATCCTCCTGGTGTCTCTTGCCAACCGCGCCGTGTATCGGCTCAAAGGAAAATCGGGCAACCCTCCCCCAAAACGGTCTCTGGTGATCGTGGCATGGTCCGGCATGCGCGGTGTCGTGTCGCTGGCCGTTGCCCTGTCGCTTCCGCTGACGACGGCGACGGGGCAGCCGTTTCCGGGCCGCAGCCTGATCATCTTCGTGACATTCGGCGTTATCCTGGTGACGCTCGTAGGGCAGGGGCTGACCCTTCCTTTCTTGATCCGACGGCTTCGCGTTGGCGTTTCCGAGAGCAAGTCTCAACTGACGGAAGTGAGCGCGCAGTTGCACCTTGCCCGATTGTCCTACGATCATATCGACGATCTTCAGAAGGAACTCAATCCGCCCGCCGAAATTGTGGATCGCGTACGCTCGTTCTGGGAAGGACGCCTTGAGAAGCTGAACCGGCAGCGCGAGATCCTTGATGGAGACGGGGAATTGCAGGAAGACGGAGCGCGGCTGCATACCTTACTGAGCGAGTTTGCAGGCAGGCTCATCAATATCGAGGAGACTGAACTCCAGCGAATGCGCGATGCCGGCGAAGTCGAGTCGCCTATGGCCCGAGGGATACAACAGCGCCTCGATCTGATGCGGATGCGCGGCGGGAAGTGATGGGAGGCCTGCGAACTCGTCGGCTATTATAGTTACGATCAATCGACATCGAAGACAGTCAGGCTGAAATCGTTGGGGCCGGCTCTCCTAACCTGAGGACCGATCTTTTGCGATACGCTAAAGCAGCTGATGTGTTTTTCGTCAGGTGACCAGCGAACATCGCATGAATCCAAATTAGCATGTCCAAATGCCGCCACACGATGTTTGTTGTGCTGATTTAGATCGCCAACCCAGAGGTCATATGCCGGTGGCGCGGGCAGAACATGATAGTTGCGCAGGATGCTTCGCAACGGGTGAAGTTGTTCGGCTGAATATGTCTCGACCCAGGCCACTTGCCGTCCTGTCGGGGAGACGGCTTTTGCCTCAAAGCCGTCCGCGCCGGTAATGTTAATAAAACGGTCGACAACCGGAATGCTGGGTGGCGTTTCGTCAGCCGGTTCAAATGGCGGGGGACCACTCTTAAAACCATAATTCGGCATCTGTATAAGCGTCCATACCGGCGGCCTGAGCTTTGCTTGTGATGTTATTGGAAATGCCGGAGTCGCAAACCAGAAATCGCTGTTGTCAATGACGATCCGAGTATGGTCCTTTGAGAATCCTATATATTGCCAGTAAGAATGTGCCGGGCTGTCCGGCTGAGCTAATGGACAGTCAAAGGCAGAAATCCGCCAGTTCCGGCCTGAAGGATATTCATAGACATCGCATTGCCTGGTAAAATTGGCTCCGCTGCCGGTTTTATATCCCTGAAAGCAGCAAACTATATGACCCGAATCAGCCCAGAATGACGTCACTGTTTCTGATCCAAAATTTGCGGGAAGTGGGTTTCTCATTGGAATCTCAGTGATTCCTCGTTGGGCGTCAGGAGCGTCGCCAGCGCAGTCTGCGAGGATAAGAGCAGCGAACAGGCTAAAGGCAATTGCCCATCTTTGCTGCTTGCCTATGCGCCCCATAAATCTTGCCAGCGATATCATAAGAGGATTATACCGAGCAGCCGAGGCGATTCATATACTGAGACCTTTAGCGATCGACGTCAAAGATGGTCAGGTAAGAGGAAAGCAATGCAGTTTTGTAGTCGCCGGCGCACCGACCTTTTAGCCGGTGCGCCATCAAGAATACTATGCGGGCTGGCGCAACGGCTTGAGGGCTTCTGCCCAACGAAGAAGCTCGGTCAGCATGGCGGTGCTCGATTTCTCGATCATTTCATTGGCTGTGAATTCGCCTTCGTCGTTGATGAACTGTGTCACGAAGGGGATCGTAACGGCTTCCACGAGCGGGACCATCTTCAGCGTCGATACGATCTGCTTGGTCATCTGCACGGAGCGCAGTCCGCCTGAGACGCCGCCGTAGCTGACAAAGCCGACGGGCTTGTAATTCCACTCTAAATACAGGTAATCCAGCGCGTTTACGAGAGTGGCGGGGGTGCCGAAGTTGTATTCGGGCGTTACGAACACAAAGGCGTCGGCTGAGTCGACCTGCTTGCTCCAGGCGATGGTGTGGGCATGCTCATACTGCTGGAGGCGCGGGTGCACCGGCTCGTCGAGAAGCGGCAGGTTGACTTCGGCCAGATCGACCAACTCGACATCGAAGCTGCTGTTCTGTAGGGCAAAATCGTTAAACCACTTTCCAACAGGCAGGCCAACTCGTCCGGGGCGTGTGCTTGTAATAACGACGTTGAGTTTCGGCATAATGCTCCTCGTTCTTCCAAAATGATGCCGCAGGCGGCGTCTGCGCTATTGTACCGTGATGGAGATCGATCGGGATAGTTGGCGTTGAAAGCGATATTTAGGTCGTATTGCCTATGCCGATTGGGCGGCTTGTCTGGTAAGCTTAGTTGTGCAAACAATAAATGCCGCTATACGTTATATCTGGCCCTCTCTCATGCCCAGACCATTATTCAGGTCGTCTCTATGGCCCACGCTGCTCCTGGCTGCTGCCCTGTGCGGTTGTGGATCCAAACAGCCACCCATTGTGGGAACGTGGAAGACGGACGCGCCGGGGCGCAACGGGCCGATCGGAACATGGTTATTTACATTCAATGCAGACGGTTCATCCGTGCAGGACATCAAAACTCCGTCACGAGCTATCCGTGTCCAGCAGACCTATACGGCGCAACATGGCGAAATCGATATGAAGTTTGGATCGGCTGTTGTGAACGGCTCCTCCCCAACAAGCAATTGGCCGCAAACCCAGATATTTATCTATGAGATCGATGGGAACAAGTTGAAGCTTGGCTTCCCTGGGAAAAAGTCACGGCTCGTCTTTATTCGGCAGTAGCTGCGCACGATCCATAACTCTGCCGTACTCATCTAAGATAGACTTATGGCTTAATCCCAAAGGAGTGGTATGGAGCATTTTTCTCTCGGCGCAAAGCAGCTTCTCACAACATATCGGAAGATCGCCATTGCGAGCTGGAACCACCCGCGCGATCCAAGCACCTATAGCTGGATCGATCTGCCGATGGAAGAGGCGGAAGCGTTTCTGAAGGCGTATCCGTCGGATGTGAAGCCATCGCTGACACACTATGTGGCTAAGATCGTGGCGAACTGCCTGGAAGAGCATCCTGACCTCAACCATCTTCTGCGCGAGCAAAACCTTTACCGACGATCCAAGACGGATGTCTTCATCACAACGCTGCTCAATACCAAGCGCGGTAAAGACCTCTCGGGGTTCGTCCTTCGCGACGTTCCGGGGCTCACGTTGGCCGAGGTGGCAGGTCTGTCGGAACAGGCTGTGGGGAAGTTAAAGCGCGGAGAGGATATGGAGACCCGCCGCATTGACGAACTGACGGCAAAACTGCCGATCTGGATATTGCGCTGGACGATGATTTTCCAGGATATCGCGCACTATACGCTCAATATCTCGCTCGCTAAATTCGGCATTCCGGACGATCGCTTCGGCTCCGTCATGATCAGCAACTTCGGCGTGCTTGGGATCGACAACGCACTCGTTCCGCTTTCGCCGTATTGCCGCTGCCCGCTGATTATCGGAATGGGCCGGCCCCGTCCGATGCCGATCGTGCGCAACGGCGAGGTGGTGGTTGCCGAGTGCATCACGATAAGCTTCACCTTCGATCACCGCTATGCTGACGGCGTCCACGGCGGTCTCATGATGCGCCGTTTCCAGAAGATCTTCCTGAAGCCCAACCGCTACGCCGCCATTTTCGATGGAATGGCCCCGAAGCCGGCGGCGGAACCTGCTGCGGAACCCGTTCCAGCGCCGGCTGTTCCGGTGGCTGCCGAGTAATTGAGGCGTCCAATGCCGTTCGTCCATAACTGAACACAATTCGGCCGGCTTCTTACAGATCTGTATGAAGCCGGCCGAATTAATGTCGATGGATGCCGCGTTTACGAACGCTATTTGATGCTGAAGGTGACTGCGTAATTACCAAGCGCGCCGGTGCCGGCTGCCGACGTATTGGTGGGAAGCGCTGACTCGTCAGCTGCATTTGGGCCTGGGCAAACCTGTACCGGCTTCAGGAACTTGACGTGACCGTCGCCCATCAGATAATTCGCGCCGTTTTTGTGCTGAGGGCTGTTGCTGTGGGTGGTCGCCAGGTTGGCGCTGCCGATATTGGTGGCCGCTGCCGCCGTGTTGCCGTTGCCGAGTACGCCTGTCGCGTAAGCTGCCGTCCTGGGGAACAAATCGCCGGCGTAGATGCCGTCGAATCCGTCTCCCACGCTATCCGTAGAAGGTGATGGGTTGGTTAGCGGGTTGATCGTAACGTTATAGGAGACGCCCAGGGCATCTGCCAATAGCACCGTGCTCGCCGGGGCGGAGAAAGACGCATCCGAAGCTGCAACATTGTTGGCGTCAATGTTGGAGTTCATAAAGTAGGAAACCGGAACAGCGTTATTCGCCCCGGCAGGAGTGGAATCATCCGGGCACCGGTAGACGCCGGTGCTCTTCACATAGGGATAGATTTCCGCAGACCAGCCTGCTCCCCACGGCCATGGCACAGCTTCAAGGGCCGGCGTGGCGCTTCCAGGCGGCGTCAATACGGTAGCAGGATTGATCTCGGTGGTCGGCCAGGTCTCATCATTGTCCTGAACGTACTGCTGGAACGCCAACCCGAGCTGCTTTTCATTGGAAGCGCACTGAGTTTGACGCGCCTTTTCCCGAACTTGTGCGAAAACAGGGAAGAGGATTGCAGCGAGAATCGCTATGATTGCTATCACAACGAGCAGTTCAATAAGAGTGAAAGCTTTAAAGCTGGCAATACGCATGATATTAGACGCTCCTAACAATTACGTTTATGTCTGCCGACGAAATCAGACAACACTCCATCATTGCAGGCCATATCATATTTCGTATGATAGCAGTATAGTATCACAAGCAAGCTTTCATTGTCAATGATTGTGTTAAAATTTTAACGAGAAAGTCCGGCGCCCTATTTCGGGGCGCCGGACTTTAAAGGCGATGCATGCGGCCATCGATTGTGAAGCTAATTCGGTATGCTTTGCCTAATTCCCCAGTTCCTTCGCGGCGATCGTAATCGCCGGGCCGCCGGGCTGGAAATCTTTGCGCTGGAGCACGACTTTTCCGTCGCGCCGCACCGTCAGCCCCTTGCCCGTTTCCGGCACGTTCCACAGTACATCGATCTTGTGACCGCGATATGGCGCTCCGTGCAGCGCATAGTGCGTCAGGCCCATGGGCAGCGGGTCGATTACCAGACTGCCGTCGTCCTGAGGCTCCATGCCGGCGGCATGGCGGATGATCACGTCGATCCACCAGGAGTGCATGTAATCCCGGAAGTCGCTGAGGGGCTGGCCTGTGAACGGATTGTAATGCTCGTAAAAGTCTGCGCGCGGCTGCAGGTGGAGGGCAACCACACGGTGGAACAGTTCGGCAACCTCGGGCATCTTCGAACGGTCCAGTCGCTTGGCCGTTTCCGCAAATCCTTCCAGCACGTGCGAATTGGTTGCCGGCCATGTCGGCCCTGCCCAGTAGCGCTTTACCGGATCGAATTCGGGGTCGGACTGGGATAGGGCTGGCACCGGGTACTTGGTCCAGTACTCCTTGGGATTGAGCAGATATCGATCGATCACTCCCAGACTGTCTTTGGTCGCCGCGCCCGCGAACATCGGGTAAAAGATCGTGATCGAGTTATAGTCGGACAGTTCTCCCGTATCCGGGTTGCGATCCCGATAGCGCTGAAGGGCCGGATCCCAGCAGATCGTCTGCAGCGCCTTCGCTGCTTTCTCGGCATAATCTGAATAGTAGTCAGCGTCCTTTGTCTTCCCAAGCACGCGCGCCATATTCGCCACGGACTTCAGATTCAAGATGGCGTAACTGGTGGCGTCCACCGCCTCGTAACGCTTCGGCCGCTCTGTCTTCCAGCGGCGGTGCAGGTCGTCCATGCCCGTTTCCAGCTGGTGATCGATGGTGAACAGGCCGTTGCCGTCCGGGTCGCGGTCGGAAATCCACCAATCGAGGTTCTTCTTCATTCCATCGTAGATCTGCGCGATCAAATCCTTGCGCCCATGGATCTGATAGAAGCGCCATGCCGTCCAGGGGGTAAGCGACTGTCCTGTGAGAGACGGGTGCTCCAGGGGAACGCGGTTTGTCTGCGGCGTGCTGTACCAGGGGAAGCGGCCGTCGTCATACTGCACCGTGAGCATATTGGCCAGCTGTCCGAAACCTGCCTTGGGATCGTCCTGCCAGTTCAGGTCGAAAGACATAAACGGGGCGCTGTAGCAGCAATAGGTCTGGAACGCCTGGCGTCCCTCCATATCCACGGGATATTTGAAGTAGCCCAGGTCGCCGCCGGACATCGAGAACTTGAGCAGGAACCAGCGAAGCCCATAAATCTCGTTCAGTCCCTTGTCCGACGACATGAAGCTGGGTGTTTCATTCGCGTAAAAGTCCGCCCAGTCACGGCGGTTTTGCGCAACCGGATCGCTCTCGCGCAGCACGCGCGCCAAGTTCGCCTTCGCCGACGCCTCATCGCGCCCCACCGCGCATGCGAACGTCGCCGTCACCGTTTTATGCGCCGGAACCTTAATGTCGTAGCCCAGACGATACGCACCCGGAGTTCCACTCTCCGTCGCTACGGGCGCTTGCGATGCTCCGACAGCCATGATAAGTCCGTCGCGCAGCACGCTCGGGAATGCGTTCTTGTCGGCGAGGATCAGAGTGTCACCATCGACACGAGTCGTCTTTTCCCCGCCTGTCTTGCCGCGATAGTCCACTCCGCCGCGGCAGTCGCCAGCCACTTCCAACCGGCGCACGGCGTCCGTATCACTCCGGTTGGTCAGGAACACGCGTGAGACCACCACATCATCTTTTGTCACGCAAACCTGACGCTGCTCGTCGATCATATCGCCGGCTGCCGGTTCGGCCTCTCCCGCGCCCGCTTCACCGTCGATCGTAATGCGGTCCAGGTTGGCGTTTCCGGCGCTTCCCTTCGGATCGATCAGCGTGTAGTCAGGAAACCACTTCAGCGTGCCGCCGTCCACGATGTTGAAGACATCTCCCATCTCGTAGGTGGCATAGAAGAAGCGCGATGGCGAGCCGGTGTACAGCGCCACGTTCAGGCCATGGCCGACGCTGTTTTTGTCGTCGCGGTTGCCCACAAGGTCGAGTGTCGCGCTTGCTTTCTGCATCTGCAGCTTTACGCTCCCTGCCGTTCCTGCGGTCAAAAGCAGTGTATGCCGTCCGGCATTTAAATTCCCGATTTTTAGTGCTGTTTCGTGGAATTGCCCCGCCTGGTCGCCCCAGCCGCCGGTAGACGGAAGAGTGAGCGTCCCTCGTTCGGTCCCATCTACGGTGACGCGCAGATGGCTGTCGCCTCCATACTCACGCGCATACCGCAGATGCAGGTATGCCGGGGATTGCGGCGCTTCCAGCGAGAATGCGTATTGCGCCCAGTCGCCAGCCTTACCGCCCCAGTTGCTGCCCAGCACTTCCCCATACATCGACGCAGCCTTCCGGTCCTGTCCGGTCGATCCCTTCTGCTTCTCAGGCGCCGATGCCTGGATTTGCACGGGGCTTGCAGCCGCACATGTGCAGGATGTAAGAGCGGCTACGGCAATAAGGGGAATCGAAGAATTCTTCATGGAAGTCCTTTTAACCAGCTATGGTGTAAAACGTTTAGCCTAATGTGGCTTTATATCAAAAACGGCGAGAAAATACAAGAGCGTAGGAATCCTCTCCCTCGGTCGCTAAGGCTCCCTTTCCTATAAGCCCCACTGGTGGGTCGGAGAGGGAAAGGGAGCCTTAGCGACCGAGGGAGAGGCTTGCCCATGAGAGGATTCTGAGAGGCTTGCCTACGGGCGTAGAACGCCGGGGCTCCTAATCCTTATTTAATCGTCGAGGCTGGTGAAATACTTCAGCCGTCCCGATCCGTCGTTGGCAGGTGTGATGAGGAAACCGGGTGTTGCCGCTGACGAGTGCCCATCGCACCAGAGCACATTTGTGCGCTCCGTGTGGCGCATAAACACACGCTCGATACGCGGCGCGCTCTTGTCCTTGCGAATGACAGGATCTTCATCCACATCGATGGACCACCAGTAGACATCGCCGCCATCCGTTCGGGCAGTATCGGTAATCATGACGGTGGTTGCCGGCGCGGGGATCGCCGCAAGAGTCGTTACGATTGCCGGGCCGGAGTCGCTGTTTTGGGAAAATACAGGAGGAACTCCCGCTACGCCCTGATAAGAGATGTTGATCCCATAGGATCCATAGGCTGTGCCGGCTCCTGTCAGGTCCTTGTAGTAGGTGTATTTATTGGCGCTGTCGTCGGGACAATTGAATACCTGAACACTTTTGACATAAGGCTGTATGGCGTCCATCCATTTATACTTGTTTGCCGCCGGATCGGACGCCTGCCATCCCTGGAAACCGAACCATCCGCAGGGCTGAGCCTCGTCGGCGTCCTGAGTATACTGGAAGAGGGCGATGCCGATCTGTTTGGTGTTGGAAAGGCACGATGTCTGCCGCGCTTTCTCTCGCACTTTAGCGAAAACCGGAAACAAAATCGCAGCGAGAATCGCTATAATAGCTATTACAACCAGTAACTCAATTAGAGTGAATCCTCGCCTGGAATGATGTGACAATGACATGATTTTCCTCATACTTTCGAAATAATATCTGATTACTTTCGCATCTTGCCGATTGAATCTCGGCGTTATCGAACTACATAAGAATTATAAATCAGGCGGGGTGAAAGCTCAAGATACGCTTTCACAGAATAATATAACGATTTTCGGTTTAATTTTTTTCTTCTATGCGACCGTGATATAGGAATATCCCAGATGCAATCTCTTTCCATCCTGCCTGAGCCGCCGTTCCGGACCGATCCGCGTTGGGCAGGTCTTTTTACTTCCCGAGGCGTTGGGCGGCATGATGCGCGGACGCTTACCAATATGGAGCACGAGATCATCTTTGTGCGCTCCGGCGAATTGCATCTCGGTGAGGAAGACGAGGAGTTCGTTGTGCGCCCCGATGAGGCTCTCGTTCTCTGGCCGAACTGCCGTCACTGCGGGCTGGCGGATTACGCCCCTGATCTGCGATATTACTGGATACACTTCTATTGCCCGGCTACGATTGCCGCGCCCGATTTGCCGTCTGCTTCTCTGAGCGTTCCCAAATACGGCCGCGTCGCCCGCCCCGACGTGCTGGAAACCTATTTTCGCCGTTTTCTGAACGATGCCGCCGATAACTGCCTGAGCCCGTATGCCGCAGGCACATTGATCGGGCTGATGCTTTCGGAGCTTGCTGCCGTCGCTTCCGTTTCGGAAGATGCTGGATCGGCCAAGGTCCTGGCAGGCCGCGCGCTGGCGTACATCCAATCACACCGCCATCTGCCCCTCACCGCGTCTTCGATCGCCGATGCGGTTCACTGTTCTCCAGGATATCTCAGCAGCATCTTTAGTCTGGTCTACGGCAAAACTTTGACCGACGCCATTCACTTTGAACGTATCGATTTCGCACAAAGATTGCTGCTTGCCACCAGCCGCAGTGTCGACGAGATCGCCCTCGACAGCGGTTTTGCAAACACAAGTTACTTTATAAAAATCTTCAAGCGCCACACCGGCATGACGGCGCTGGCCTACCGCCGGCTGTATGCCCGGCAATACATCAATATGGAATACAGCTTCGATAAGACAGGACGCGAGGGCTAAATCGAGACGCAAGAAGCCCCCGCGATTGCATTCGCGGGGGCTTCTTGTGCTCCTGTTAAGGCGCGTAAACGGAAAGCTCGTCGACGGTAAAGTAATTGTAGTGGCCGCCTGTGCTGGTGAGGCGCAGATAGCGCGCGGTTACGGGATCGAAGCTGATCGGCAGAGCATTGTCCTGAATGGCTGCGATAGTCTGATCTGCCGTGGCCTGGGCGATCGTCGTCCAGTTCTGTCCATCCGTGCTTGCTTCCAGGCGATATCCCTCCGGGTGGTCTCCCGGCGATTTTTCGTCGTCGATAACCAGTTTTGCGACCTGCTGAGGCGCTCCCATATCAAGCGTGAACGAGTCGCCGGGCTGCAGCGCGCGTCCGCTGGTCCACATCGTATCCAGATTGCCGTCAAAGGCGCTTTGGGCGTCGATGCTCGTCAGCACGGGATTGCTGTGCACATTGTCCGTCATCGTCCAGCCTTTTGACGAGAGGCCGGGGCGGTAGGTGGGAGCCTTCACCTCGAAATTAACGGTATCGCTGTGCTGTGGTATAGCCAGACGGTCGATCTGCGATGAGAGATCGAGCACCGCTCCTTCACGGACGGCGAAGGGCGCAGGCAGGGAGATCGGCTGGGCATTGCCGTTGGCGGCGATAGAGGTGATCGTCATGGTTGCCGGCTCGGCATTTCCCCGCGCGCCGGGCGCATGGTAGAGCGTCTGCTGCAGCTTTTCGTCGGGCGCAAACACTTTTCTAACGGAGAATGTCAGTTGACGATTCGCGGGCACATAGTCGAGCCAGCCCCAGAAGCGTGAGAAGAAGACCGGGATGTGAAGCTCTTTCTGTCCTGTCGTCATTCTCGGTGAAATGTAGAGGCGGCCATTCGGAACGTCGATGGAAGCGCCCGCCAGCGCATCCAGAACGAACCAACTCGTCGGGGTGGTCATGTATGTCGGCAAGCCGCCCTGGTGTCCGTTGGGCGCATCGTACATCAGTGGTCCGGCCCACGGGTTGTTATTTTCTTCCCAGGCGCAGAGGTAGATGCGCCGGATGGTCTCCAATCCATCATCGACATAGTTGCCGTAGATGGCCTCACAGCCTAGGTACGGCTCGTGCTGCAGTGAGAAGCAGGCCCCGTATTTGCTCTGTCCATCCGGCGTAACCTGCATGGGCGGCATTGGAAAGAACGGCTTCTGGTGACGCGCTATCGTTTGCGTGAGACTCTGGTGAACGATCTCCGAATCGAGCGTGCCCGGCAGGCCGGTGATGTGAGTCATCCAGTCGCCCGCAAGGTTTGCGATAAAGCTGTCGTCTACGCTTCTGCCGGTCGCCGGCTGCCTCCACTTCCGGAAGTACGTTCCCGTCCAGAGGTTCTTCATGACGGATTTCTGCACGGCAGTCATCAACTCGTTGTACTGCGCAGCCTGAGCGGGATCGGCTACGGCCGCCGCAGCGCGGAGAGCGCCGAGGTAGCAGGACGCGGAATAGATGAACGCGCCTTTCCGCATCGACTCATAGTCGTAGGTGCTGCCTCCCGTGGGAATGAGGTCGTCGTCAGCGCCGTTGTTCTTCAGCCACTCCATCGCCCTGTCGAGGTGCGGATGCATTCGCTCCAGGAACGAGCGGTCGCCGGTCCAACGATATAGCTTTACGACCTGGCTGACATAGCCGCAAGAGAGGTCGGGCCATCCGGTAATGCCGTAGGTGACATTCGGGTCGCCGATCACTTCGGATACGTTGCCGTCGAAGTGTGTGATGCTGCCGTCAGCCTGCTGGCAGATGGCGTACTGCTCAAGCTCGGTCCGGTCGAGTTCGGGAAAGAACGCCGTGAGGAATGCATGCGCCGCGATCCTCTGATCCATGGTTCCAAGCGCGCCGCCCATTCCATTGGGGCTTTCCAGCACACTGAAGCGTCCGTCTCTGGTCAGGATGGTGTTGGAAAACATGGGGAATGCGCAGTTGATCAGTTTGAGCTTCAGCCAGAATGGAACTGTGGACTGCATGACGGGCTTTTGCCAGGCATCTGTTTCCCGCCGAAGCCGGTCTCTGTTTTGATCCACATAGGATGCTATGGCGAGGTCACCGCTCCACGAGTTCTGCCAGTAGTGACCGGTCTGATCCGTGACGTTTTTGATGTCGGCGTGGGCGAGATAGCCGGTCGCGCTGATCGGGTCGACCGGAGTGTCCTGTCCCTGGACACGGAAGGCAAGGCCCGATATGCTCCAGTACGTGTCGTAGTTGTTGCCGAGGTTCGTCAGCTTGATATACCGCGCGGGCTTCGGAAGCAGGTCGATATGGTTAGCGCCATTCATATCCTGTGGATTGATTTGAGCGATGGCATTCCAAGATGAGCCGTCTGTCGATGACTCCACTTTCATACCGCGCGCATAATCGCCGCCGCTGTTGATGTATAGAGTGACGGGAGTGCGGACGCTTCCAAGATCGGCGACAACATGATCGCCGCTATGCATTCCCTGGCCGGTAGACCAGCGGCTGCCTGTCTTATTGTCGATCCCCGGGATGTGAGCCGGGGATGCGTCGTATGCGCCGGTGTAGGTATGAACCGGATTCACCATGAGCATGTTCGGCATTGCCCACACGACGTAGTAATGCAGTGTGCGCGTTTCGCCCGGCTTGAGCGTGATCGATGCCGATACGGCTCCCGCAGGCTGAGACGGGGCAGCACTCGATGCAGGCAGAGCGCCTGTAGCAACGAAGGAAGGCCAGAACGATGGGGTGGGGGCTGAGGCATCCCAGGATGCGCAGGTCTGAGTTTTGATACCGCTCTCTTTGCGGACACCGACGAAATCCTTACCGATGACATTCTGCTGCCGATCGGAATATACTTGCGAGGAAGTGTACTGCAGTCCCGTCAGCTGTCCCGTGACGGCGGCATGCTGGCTGTCGCCGGTCAGATCGTTCCACTGCGCTCCGCCTCCTCCTCCCCAGCCCAGCAAATTGGGCCAGGCCAGAACGATGCTCGCGCGCACGGATTTGCCGGTGGGATTCGACAGAACATAGTCGAGACAGGCCACAGGTATGCTCGAATCTTTCACGTTGTGCGGAATGAGCGGCGAAAAGGCGTTCAAGCGCACTTTAATCGGCATGGCAGGATCGTCGTAGTCGACGTGTCCGGTGGGAAACCACCCCTGCATTTGTGTGTGCGCTACATTTTCTACGCCCGTGTATTCTTGAGCGCTCTTAAGCCGGAGCATCCGCGCAACCGGCTTATCGTCACCGGACTGCGCGCGTATGGCGGCGAATGCGCCCTTCGCCCAGCCATAAGGCCGATCCCAGTTGTGCTGATTGGTGAAATTGCCGAACGAACCGTCCGTCATCAATTCGATCTTGCCGGCGCCGATCCCGCCCAGCGGCACGCCGGACTGCCACCGGCTGTCGACGATCGTCCCTGTCGCCGAATCAAACGACGGCGTTTGCGCCGCCGCGATACCGCTCGCCGTGACCAGCGACAATATAGCCGCGCTCAGTAAGAGACCAAGTTTATTCATAAAGGGCTTTCGATAGGTGTTCGGAGCAAGATGTTTAGGAAGACCCGCTGCCGGAGAGGGCTCATCAATATTGTAATTGTTCCAATTAAGTCGTGTATATTATTACTGCCGCGCCAACATGACCAAGGGGAGCCATAGGGTTACTTCTTTGATAACGTTATATCATGTAAACGCATACATTCCTGGTAATCATTCATGCAACCGTTTACATTAGATGTTGCGAGCATTATAACCTGAGTGTATACGCCTGTCAAGAGGCTGTACGGTCAGAAATTCTGACCGTACAGTAAGATGTCAAAGTTGCCCTGGTATGCCTTTAGATCGGTATCTCTTCCCAACCACGTTTCGGCCGGGTCTTCATGAATTCGCCGAGGCGGTCCACAGCTTCGTTGAATGTTCGTGTCGGCAGCAGTCGCGACAGGTAAAGATTCTGGCGCGCGACTTCATCCAGATCGAACCACCAGTAGAGAAGCATAAGTGGTGATATCCACGGCGGCGTGTTCTGTGTGGTTGTGCTCACTGGCTGGTCACCGAATTTTCCTTGGAGAGCTGCAAGAAGGGAACCACATACCACGCTCTGATGCATGCCGGATTGGTTTTCGAGAATGTAGGCGATACAGGAAGCAAGGGCATCGCCTTCCGGTATACCCGGCGCGACGGCCTCGGTTCCCCAGAAACCGCCGGCGCGAATCAGGTCAGACATTCTGGCCAGCGCCTGAGCATGGCTGATCCGATCCAGCCGCTCCGCGCCGAACGCGGTCGATACGAGCGCTTTCATGGGGACGTCAAGCAGCGATACGGCGGCCAGTGTGAGGGCATCTTCCATGGGAGATGCCAGCGTGAACTCATCGCCGCGGAGCAGTGAATCCACACCGCCGTCGACTATGACGATAGCATCTATCTCCAGTTCCCCCACGAGCCATTCGTAATTCTCCACGAGCGGACCCACCCCGGAAGCTTCGAAGCACCAGACGCTGATTTCGCGGCCAAGCGACTCGCGCACCCACCGTGCCAGCCATCCTTCCGGAAAGTACGACGGCCGTGAAGAAGTTACTGTTATCTCCAGCAGCGTATCGCGCTGCCAGGTGGCATTCTCGACATCACGGAGCGGTGTGGAGCTGAAGCTGGCGAGGTGGACCTTGACGCCGCGATTCCAGAGCGCAACGGCGATTGGAATACCGCAGACGATATCGTAACCGCCGCCTGCGCCGGCAATCATCACGGAGCGAGCGGTCATAAGCTTGTTGTCGGCGATGTTTTGGAACATTAACACAGACCTGGTTTCGTCAGAATCTTCTGCGAATTGATTTCGGATTCTATTGCGGAGCGGTCACAATCAATTCGACAGAGTGCGCTCTTTTCACTCTATTCAAGCATAATCCAGGATTAAGAAATTGCGCCGCCTATGAAACTTTCGGACTGCATCCCGGTCGTTGTCATCCTGACCGCCGCTATTCTTCTCGGAGCCGAGCGCGCAAACGCCGAAGCTCCCAACGCGCCGCTCACCGTCATGCCGTCTAAGCCTTTCTGGCAAGATAAAACCATGACCGATGAGCCCGTTTTCTTTATCACAAAAGACGGCGCGACAAGCGCTTCGCTGCTCTTCACACCCACAAAGATCCTTCGGGTGACGTACTGGGACGGCGACAAGCGTGTCACACTGCGGCAGGGGCAGGACTTTACCTGGAGCCGAAAATCCGATGTGTTGACGCTCACGCCAGGAGCGGGAGCGCCATCGAAGACCTGGGAGCAGATGCGCCCGGCCATGGGATCGCCGATGTCGATTGGGGCGGCGGTGGATGGTCAGAGCGCTCTCTTCTGGTCGGAAGGCCGCGTGTTCCATGACTTGCAGGTAATGGTGACCTACGAGCACAGAGGAACATGGACGCCGCCTGCGCCTCCGCCGTCAGCAGGAGATTTGAAGGGAACGATCGCGCAGCTCAAAACCAGGAAGCCCTTCAAGCTGGTCGCGCTCGGCGACAGCATTACGGCAGGTTACAATGCTTCCGGATTCGTCGGAGCGCCGCCGATGCAGCCGCCCTACGCGGCGCTGGTCGCCAATACTCTGGGGGAACGCTCTGGCGCGCCGGTCATGCTGACAAATCTTGCCGTCGCGGGAAAGCGATCGGACTGGGGAGTGGAGATGGTCCCCAAAGTCTTGGAGGAACATCCCGATCTGGTCATTCTGGCGTTTGGCATGAACGACGGCTCCGGGCGTGTGACGTCCGAGGCGTATGCGGCGAACATCAAGGCGATCATGGACGGCGTCCGCGCCGGCATTCCCAACTGCTCGTTCGTGCTGGTCGCTCCCATGACCGGGAATCCGGAATGGACCGGCGCGGCGACCGACCTTTATCCGAAGTATCGAGATGCGTTGGCCGGCCTGACGGGAAGCGGAGTTGCTCTCGCGGACGTTACCTCAATCTGGACATCCATTCTCACGCACAAGAAGTTCACGGACCTTACGGGCAACGGCGTCAACCATCCCAATGATTTTGGCCATCGCATCTACGCTGCCACAATCCTCTCTCTCTTCCCGGCCGGCAGATAGGCCGGGTAATCCGGTTGGCTCATATCCCTCGCACATTTTGAGATCACGATTAATTCATGTATGCGCCGCGCGAATCCTGTCAGTCATTTCGATCTAAACAAGAACGGCCGGCGTTGTCATTTTTTATATGCGCAGAGCACTTTGCCCATTCTCAACCCCGTTTGCATTTGCTATGATAGGCCATAAACAGCGTACGTATCGGATTGTTTGGAATTGAATTCGATACCTATTGGTCCGCGGTTTGAGGCCTCAAACCGCGGCGGGAATTTTAGCCTTGTACATATTCATCAACTCTCGTATGGCGTTGTCCCGATGGACAGCGATCGGTCTGATCGCCGGTCTCGCAACGATGGGCGCGACAATGACAAAAGCAAATAAGGGTATCAAAACCACCTTCACTAATTTCGATTCTACCGGCGCGCAGGTTACACGGTTCGATACGGCCGGCAATGCGGTCGACGCTCACGACGGTCAAATCGCTTTCTTCGAAGGGATCTACTACCTGTACGGGACTAGCTACGACTGCGGCTTTGTGTGGCAGAAGCCCAATGCGCCGTTTGGCGGTTTCAAATGCTACTCATCCACGGATCTCGTCCACTGGAAGGATCTCGGTTTCCTGTTCGACGCGTCCACTCCGGAGTGGCAGGCTCGATGCAACGGGAATACCTATGGGGGCTACCGGCCGAAAGTTATCTACAACGCCGCCACTCGCCGGTACGTCATGTGGTTCAATGCCTATGACAATAGCTCCGGCTACCATGCGTTCACCAGCTCGGCCCCCTACGGACCGTTTACGCCAGTGCCGGATCCCGTCGTGGCCGTAAATAAAGGCTTGCCTCCCGGACTGAACAACGGCGACGAAGCGCTGTTCGTGGACGATGACGGAGTGGGTTATATCGCCTACACGGACTGGCGCACGGGCGGCGGCATCGTCATCGAGCGGCTGACACCGGATTATCTCTCCGGGGCGGGAGATTACGTCCGCACGACGAAGAGTGGGACGGAAGCCCCGGCGCTCTTCAAGCGCAATGGCATTTACTACATGACATACTCCGACCCGAACTGCGGTTACTGCGGGGGCACCGGCACGTCATACATGCGGGCGAAGTCGCCGCTGGGCGACTGGGAGCCGGGTGGAAAGATCAGCCCCGATTCGGCCGGTGGACAGCCCAGTTTCGTGGAACCGATCTCCACAAAATCCGGGACGGTGTATCTCTACGGCAGCGATCTCTGGAACAACGGCGCGCGGAACGAAGCGCTGGCCAACTACTACTGGGCGCCGCTCAGATTCACGCCGGACGGTTCAATCGAGCCATTGAAAGCGGAGAACACAGTCACACTGGATCTGATGGCGGGAACCGTGGGGAAACAAGAGAAAAAGGCGGACGGCGACCGGACCGGAGGCGTGAGTGGGTATCGAACCTATGCGGATATCGGCGGCAAAATCGCACGGTCGCAGTCGTTCGTGGCCGGCAAAACGGGGACATTGACGAGTGTTTCGTACACGACCTTCCAGACGGGAGACCCGAACGCGGACCTGGAGTTCAGCCTCTACAAGGTCGACGCTCAGTCTCGGCCTATGGGATCCGCGCTCTTCGAAACGCGCCTCCCGGCGAAATCGGTCGGCTGGTCCGCCCGCAACGTGGCCATTCATCCCTACATCCCTGTCTCCGCGGGCGAGCGCTATGCCGTTGTCGTCAAATCGAGCACGTCTTCGGGCGCATACGGCTTTGCCTATAATGACGCGCTGCCGTACGCTGAGGGCATCGAATGCTACAGCAGCGATGCGGGCGTCACGTGGTCTGTCGAGAAGAACCGGACCGCCAAGTTCGAGACGGCCATAAAGAAGCGCTGATCGCGTAAAGTCCGCCAACGAAAGAGGGGGCTAAATTAACCCCCAACTGCGGAAGTTGAGCTAATACTGCGTTCCGCAGACCCTTTTTTTGCTGCCGACGGTGCGGCCAGGTTGCGAATTGTTCAGTGGGACGTACCCATCGACGAAATTGCGATCCGGCATGAGCAGCCAGGATTATAGACGGACTGAAATTGCCAACGCTATCGGTCCGCGCCTGTGTACGTTAGGGAGAATGTGTGGCCTTGAGACCTGTTCCGACCTCGAAATTGTCGCGGATGGAGCGGAATGGATCTGGAACGAGACGCAAAATCACTTCCCAAAGAGTGTTCAAGTTCTGGCCTTCTATCACTTGACCGAGCACTTGTGGGACGTGTCCGACACACGGTTCGGCCCAGAGAGTGAAGAGGTGCGAGATTGGATGGCTACTCAGAAAGGGCGACTTCTGCGCGATGAAGCTCACCTGGTTATTGCAGACAACATCGCTTGGCAGCCTCGTTCCAAAGGGAAGAAAGAGATCCGCCGCAAAGCCATTTGTTATATGCAGACGCACCAGGATCGCATTCAATATAAGACACTTCGCGATGCAGGTTACCACATTGGCAGTGGTGTGATGGAATGCGGATGCAAGCGTGTGGTCAAAAGCCGATTGGGTGGTGCGGGGATGCGTTGGGAAGAGGCAGGCGCTTTGGCCGTGTTGCCATTGAGCTCTCACTGGCGATCGGTGCCAAACAGTGATTTTCTACCCTATACCAATTGATTGCTCAATTGCCATAAATCGTATTTACACCCACTACACGTGCATAATGAAGGTTGGTGAGGTGTTTTGCTTGTGCTAAAGCGAATATTCGTTTTCCTTACAATCATCGCGGTAATGTGGTTCTTAATAGACCATTGGATCAAAAAAGGGTGGAACGATAGTTATCAGATATCTTTAAAGACCGATATGTCACTTCTGCTTGAGCGATCGCATATCAACCCGTCTGGAATGCATGCAACAATGGTCCCTTTCTCAAGTGAAGGATACGGTGAGTTCACGGCAACCGCAGCCGAAATAGACCGACTTGCCACCAATCTTCATTTGTCGCGCGTCAGAAAACCAGCCGATTACAAATATAGGTGTACTTGTGATGCATGTTCGAATTTCAAGGCAGGCGACGAGGTTACGGTTTTTGTCTCAGAGTATAGACCACGTAACCTAAGATTTACTGGCGGACGCGCGTTTTCCACGTTTGCTATTTTTGCGCCGGCACACTCTGATAGAATAAATTTCCAGTTCTCATACGCATTTGGATAATTGGCAAGGGAATTTTCGAGGCTAAACTGGCTCAACAAAGCTGCACGTGCAGCTTTGTTTTTGTTTTAAAGTAATTGGTATAAATTGGTTTGTTTATGCGAGATATTTTTACAATGGGGCAAAGGCAGTATATAATCCTGTCCCTCGTGGGACCATTATAGACATCCTGCTGCGAATGAATGTGTATGTTAAAGGTTGTTCCTTTGTAAGGAGGATTTATGGAAGGTCTATGGTATTTCACTGAAGCAAACGTTACACTAGATGCTCTCCACGATAATATAAAAGAGGCTGGATTTAAGACAATTAAACACAAACAAGATATTGAATGGCTTGAAGTGTTTTCTAATGCTAAAGATGATCCTGGAAACATCTGGGTTTTTGAAACGATATCGGAATTAAATGTTCTTGATCAATCTGAAGATGACGAGAGATTATTGATACAGTCTTGCCATGCGAACACATATTTTCTCGTACAATATTATCTTAACAATCTATGTCAATTAGCTTCCCTATTTCATAAGATCATGCAATCTTTTGGTGGTTATGTTCTTGGTTCAGAAGATAGAATCCATGATATTACGACTATCCTCCAGATAAAAGCCGTGAGCGCACTAGACGATTCAGTCTTAATCGACTGCGGGCAATGTTGATACTTTATCGCTGCTGGCGCCTGTCTCGCCTTTGTGGACGTGTTCATAGATCATAGAGCTACTACTGATCTTGCTCCACTCGGTGGCGGATATTGAGGGAGCATTGCTGCGGTCTCCTTTGTCACGGTAGTTGTCGTAGCTTTGTTCATGATTAGCCCCAAGTGTATGCCTCGGGAGCGTGGCCGCCCGGTCCCGGGAAGATCTCATCCAATTTCGTCAGAACCTCCGGCGTCATCGTGATCTCCAGCGCACGCTGTGAGCCATCGAGTTGCTCACAGGTTCGCGGCCCGATTACCGGTGCGGTCACACCGGGCTGCGCGAGCAGCCAGGCCAGCCCCACATCCGCTGGCTTCTCCCCCAGTTCGTCGCAGAACTTCTCGTATTCCTGTAGCTGGGGGCGGTTCTGTGCGATGCGCTGCTCCCGTGCGCTGTGTCCCAGCAGCATACTGCTCTCTTCGCGGCGTCCCGGCTCTGACCTTTGGTCTGACTTTTGCAGCGCTCCCGCGAGCAGTCCCCCCGCCAGGGGGCTCCACGGCAGCAGCCCGAGCCCATAGTCCTGGCAGGCGGGAAGCACTTCCAACTCAATCGTGCGCTCCATCAAGTTGTAGGGGCTCTGCTCGGACACGAGACCGAGGTAGTTCCTCCTCTGCGCCGCCTCATTGGCCTTCGCGATGTGCCAGCCCGCGAAATTACTGCTCCCGGCGTAGATGATCTTGCCATCCGCCACCAGCCGTTCCATGGCCTCCCAGATCTCATCCCACGGGGCGGAGCGATCGACATGGTGGAACTGATAGAGGTCGATGTAATCGGTCTTCAAACGGCGCAGACTCGCCTCACAGGCGCGGCGGATGTTCAGGGCGGACAGCCCGCCGAAGTTAGGCCACTCGTCCATGGCGGCATACAATTTGGTCCCCAGTACGACCTTCTCACGACGCCCGCTCCCCCGGGTGAGCCATCTGCCGATTTTTTCCTCGGTCCTGCCTTTACTGTAGATGTCCGCCGTGTCCCAGAAGTTGATTCCCAGTTCCAGCGCCCGGTCCATGAGGTCGACAGCCTCGCCCTCGCTCTCGTGCCACCCGAAGTTCATGGTGCCGAAGCAGAGCTGACTGACCTTCAGGCCGGTCCGCCCCAGTTTCGTGTACTGCATTATCTTTTCTCCTCTGACGTGTGTAATGGAGTGTATCAAACTGAGAGCGCTCGAAGTCAAGTCTAATTTTCAATAACTCGATTTTTTCTAGAGAACTGGCTTCGACTATAGCAGCTCGGGCGAAACTGTATCGCCGCAGTGACAGCTCTGTTGACCCTGTTGCCGAATTCTCTGTCGGTAAAATAGGACAAGCTTTCGCGCCGTCCAGAGCAAGTCGGGTAAAATTGTTCAACCCGATCATGCAGGGGATCAGCACCCAGGCTCGCGACGAGCGGCACTGGAAGAGTTGCGATTCGTCTCCGCCTGTGGTGGTTGCAAGACAAGGTGTCAATGCGAGGGTTACGTTGCGCCAAATAATTCGGAAAGTGTCATTCATACGAATATTTTTGTATTGTAGAATAGTTTATGAGAATGTCTATTCTCAATAGGAATATGAGGGGAGGGCGCCGAACTTACCGCCATGGACGAAATTACCCACAATTCATCCGAAAACCGCACAAAGACGCCTTTAGACCCGGAATCGAAAACTGAGCAACAAGGCATAGAGTCCGCCCTGGATTTCGTCGAGACCAATGCGCTCGTCGCCTATATAAAAAGTTACGCGCGCGCACGCGAGGCGGACACCGAAACGGAAAACGATAATACGATGGAGGAAGCCGCGGCCGAGCTCGCCGTCCTGACCCTGCCAACACTCGACCTGGTCTTGCAGCAGCGACGGGAGACGCCGGCGGACCAGAATCCGGCGCTGGTCTACCTGGCGCGTCTGGGCGCCGGATCGCGGCGCACCATGCGGGAGGCTCTGGACGTGGTGGCCGCCGCGCTCTCCGGCGGACGCCGCGATCTGCTGACCTTTCCCTGGGAGGATCTGCGCTATGGACACACGGCCGCACTGCGAGCGTTGCTTGTGGAACGGTATGCACCCGCGACCGTCAACAAGATGCTGGCGGCCCTGCGCGGAACATTGAAGGAAGCCTGGCGGCTGGGATTGATGAATGCAGAGGATTACGGGCGGGCCTCCGACGTCTCCAGCGTGCGAGCCACGACCCTGCTGCGCGGCCGATCGCTGTCTGCCGGGGAGCTACGCGTGCTGATCGAGATCTGTATCCAGGACCGCACGGCCGCCGGCGCGCGGGATGGTGCCCTGGTGGCCACCCTCTACGGCGCAGGCCTGAGGCGTTCCGAGGCGGTAACGTTAAAACTGGCCGACTACGACACCGAGAGCGGCGCGCTGACGATCCGCGCCGGCAAGGGGCGCAAGGACCGGATCGCCTATGCCCCTTCCGGCAGCCGCGACGCCATGGCGGCCTGGCTGGAAAGACGTGGAAGCGCGCCAGGCGCCCTCTTCCAGCCCGTACTCAAGAACGGCAAGATCGTTGGGCGCGGCATGACGGATCAGGCCGTCCTCTATATATTAAGGAAAAGGCAGCTTGAGGCGGCACTCTCTCCCTTCACGCCCCACGATTTACGGCGATCGTTTGTGAGTGATCTGCTGGACGTCGGCGCCGATATCGCCACCGTGCAGCAGATGGCCGGCCATGCCAACGTCCAGACCACCGCCCGATACGATCGGCGCGGTGAGCGCGCCAAGAAGAAGGCTGCCGATCTGCTGCATGTACCGTTTCAAAAGCAAGGATAAAAGAGTGCCGGAGCTAGTAAAACGATTGCTGGGGGCATTAAACGAAGTGTCTCAAGATGATAAACACCCTGAGACGCTCATCGCTGTGGCCAGTATGGCGATGATGACTAGAACAAAGTATCGGGACGTTTTCTGAACCTACATGCTCAAGTGACCGGCTTTGCTCTCGCAAATATTCTGGCATTAGCTGAAACTTGAGAGCCATTAACGGTCAATGCGCAGAATAAGCTGAGTAGCATGTAGAAGGATATGCACAAGATATTGGCGTACTATGCTATACACAGTATGCGCAATATAAAGGCGGAGCAAAGATGAAGATCCGGGTGTCTTTTGATCATGGTTTAGGAGACTGCGTATATTTCTCCCATATTCTGGCGCTCTATACCAGGCGCGGATTCGATTTCACAGTCGCAGCCTCAAGTGATAAGCATATCGTCTTTCAGCAGGCTGGAGTTGAAACCACGACAGATAACACCGGCGCAACGCGGGTACCATGGCACAATGGCGGCTGGATCGATGAAAACAATGTCAAGCGATTTTGGGAATATAATAAAGCCGCCAAGAATATCAGCGAGAATCCTCTTCCATTTATAGGAAGCCCCGCAGATCTCTGGCAAGAACTCTGTGATCTAAAACTCAGCCTGAGCAAATTCATTTCACCTGCAGATCGCTCTTTTGTCCAGAATTTTGTGCGAGACTTACCCCGCCCCCTCATCCTCCTTCACTCGAAAGGCAATACCAGCCTTGAGACAAAAAGCATCCCGGACGACGTGACACGAGATCTCTATAAACAATTGCTCGATAAAACGTCGGGAACGCAGATCCTTCTTGACTGGGACGATCGTGTGCCACGGCTTTCTCATTGGCGGATACGGCATCTGAAAGACGACTGGGAGCGGCTTACGACCAGCCAGTTGATTGCGCTTATCGAGGCAGCTGATCTTATGGTCGGAGTTGACAGTGGACCACTGCATCTCTCACGATTTACCAACACGCCGGCAATTGGATATTTTCCGGATGATTGGCATTACCCTACCCGATTTTCTTTGCCGCGCCCGATGCAAGTAAATGTCGTTCCCAGAGAAAAGACACATCCCTGGAATATTCATGCTCGCGTACCATACAATATCACAGAATGTCCCAGCCAAAAAATTACTGTGGATTTCTTTGCGGAAACATGTTTCCGCATGCTCGCAGAGCCAAGATATTTGAACACTGAGCATAAAGGGGCGGATGTCCTATTGCAGCAATTTATCCTCGACTGGCAGCGGGGATCGCCGAATGCCTTAACAGAGCATACGGATCGCAATCGCAGCTTTGATATCCTGTTGCGGGAACTTCGAGTACGTTTCGATAAACCGCTCATTGTGGAAACGGGCTGCATACGGTCGCCTGAAGATTGGCCGGGGGCCGGATACGCGACATATCTCTTTGCAGCCTTCATTCAGTCCGCAGGCGGCGAGCTTGTATCGGTGGATTATAGCGAAGGAAACTGCGCGTTTGCGCGTTCGACGACCGCAGACTTTTCAAATGTCAGCGTTCACTGCCAGGATTCCGTTTCCTTCCTCAAGGGTTTTAATCGCGCCATCGATGTTCTCTACCTGGATAGCGTAGATACGGAATTGCCTCATGCCGCAGACCATGCGCTCAATGAGATACAGGCTGCGGAAGGGCATTTGACCGATCGAAGCATTGTTATCCTCGACGATACCGTCTATAGTCGTGGCGCTTTCATCGGTAAAGGCGCAAAAGCTATTCCGTGGATGATGTCGAAAGGGTGGAAGATTCTGTATTCCGGTTATCAGACCATCTGCATTCGCTGATAAGCATGCTTAACCGGCTTTAAATATTATCGAAGCGGAGCGCATGCAGTACGCTCTGCTTCCGTTTTAAATGGCGGAACCCATTACTGCGTCATCCGCGACAGCCTCAGCTGGACGTCTTGCAATCTCGATTCTCATCGAGATGCTTCCCTGCCACGGTATCTCATCGAAGGCGAGATAACGCTCGATGGATCGGATAACATCTTCCGCGCGAATCATATCCAGGCAGCGCGGAAGCATGCGCCCTGATGACGTCTTGACGGGGCGCTCACATAAACTATTGTCCTTCTCGTCCCCATCCCCTAACGCAACCACGCGGCTCTTCCAGCACCCCCCATTATCGCAGCATGGCAGCGATCCATTGGTATGCAGGTACTGATGGTGAGGATACGCCTCCCACTGCGCCGGCTCGCGCCCGCCTGCGATAACCACGCATGGGCGGTTGATGGGCCTTCCCGGCTTCGTCTCGACGGCAGCCGCCAGGTGCATAAACATGGTCACCGGGCAGAGCACACCGTCGGCATGGTACATCAGACGGACCATCTGCCTGATATCCGTCTGGCCGACCAGATTGATGACGTTCTTCAATGGCGGATGGACATGAAAATCCGAGCCCTCGCCGCATTGAACGAACTGAATCCGTCCGGCGAAATAGTCCACGACCTGTTGCGCGCGTTCGGGATCCCACCACTTCGCGGTGAAGTCCTTCTTGCCGCCCGACACGATGATCCAGAACCTCGTGCCGCAATCGCCGGTAATCTCGTCTACCTGTGATAGCCAGCTCTTTTCCAGATCGCTGATGTGAATATCACCCTTGAACTTATGCGCCCGAATGTCCAGACCGAGTTTCTCGCTCAAGAAGAGGCGAAAGCCATGGAGAAAGTGGTAAGGGGCTTCGTTGCTCTGATGGATCAACGGATACTCACAATGTATCTTCGTGGCATCGGGGTCGTTATCGTCAATACGCGTGATGTAGGGATTGTTCTCCCACAATCCGGGACACGGAGTACGCACATCCGTAAGGAATTTGCCCGGGTGAGTCAGGTACAAGTCCCGCACCGCGGCGGTGAGTGTAATGATGTCGCCAGGCGCTAGATTGTTGGACAGGATAAGTTTCTTCATATGTCGAGAACGATCTATCCTTTAAATTTAGGACATATTTCTGGCCACGCCAAAGGGAGCAGTCCTCACGGTGTTACCATTGGATTATCGGTAATCCATGCTGCATTCATCGACCAAGCGCTTGAATTCTTTGATGTTGGACTTTCGTTCGCTCATCAAAAATCTTGTTCTGATATCAGACTTTTCGAGGTGTCTATAATGATGGGCAAGTTCAGTATATGGATAGCCGGCTGAATGATTGCCTTGAATTATCAAAAAAAAGATCTGTATTTTCTTTATTCAGAATTAGACATGTTCCATCAATACGAAATGGTATTTTTGCCTTGCGGAATTGACTAGATATGTCAGTCAAATTAGTTGAACCATCCAGAATGTATGTCTTTCCACGTATCCGCAACATAATTCTTTGTTCAATATGATATTGGCTGCGAGTTTCGTCTGGCAGAAAATCAATTGACATAACCTTATTATTCATACTGAATCTAACTCTTGCAAATGCACCTTTAAAGTATTCATCATTGTCTTCCTCACGAAAAGGACCAGTGGCTTGAGCTTCTATTACAGGTTCACCAATATGAGATACTACTTCATTTCGTGTCATGCCAACTTCTAGCAATCCTTTTAGACCTTGGTGGGCATCTACTGGACCAGTTACGATATATTGCTTAACGCTAACAGAAGAATAGAAAGCATAACAAAAAATAAAGATAACAATTAATATCAATGCAATTAACTTAATATTCACACCTCACCTCAACCGGGCTTATTAGTGTACAGCTAAGACAATAAAATATCATAACAGGTAATAATTTCTTCACTATTTCAATAGGCGCGCCCATGCCGTTGGCGCCGCTCCCATTCTTTCCTCTTCTTCTCCTGCTCTTTTATTTTATTTAGCTGCCATTCAGACTGTCCCCAATTGTTTCCTACTGGAGGAAGGTAATAAATTTCATCGCAATTGACTAAGTCAAGACAACAGTCTTTACAAGTACCTGCTTTCGCAGAGCATCCATATCCCAATATATCGTTTGCAATATCCATTGCACCATTTCCATCAGTTCTCCATCTCACAGGGTGTGTAGGATTCATTGCCCACAGGGCACCAGTGCGCTCGTGATCAAGTACTCCATGTGAATAAGCAATATAATCACAAGTCTTTCTTGTTAAGCAAGCCCAAATACAATGTTTGTATCCGTTCCAAGGAGAACCATCTTGTCCAGCACCAACGCCAATGTACGTGCTATTAGCAATAGCTTCTGCATTATCGGCAGCTTTCAATATGCAGTTAAGGCGATCTCTTTCCAACATTGCCTCGGCTATTGCAATACTATATGTCGTAGGGTATGGTGTTCCATATTTATCTTGGGGCCATCTTGGGTCAGCAACCTGAATAATCCGAAGCCCAGAAGGATCTATTCTCATCACAGGATTGTTGTTTGTATATCGATATTTATTCCAATCACGACTTCTGAATCCAATAGGATCATTAGACAGCCATATTCCGATGTCGGTGCGCAGCCATCTTGCCCGCACATATTGGCGTGTTGAGTTTTCACGGTAATAGCCTACCTGCCCCCCAAACCGGAATGGGTTCAGTGTCGAACCACTCGTTACAAGCTCATCACCAAATGCGCCATACAGATATGTATCCGTCACACTTCCGGACGTATTTGTCAGAGCACGCGCACTCCACTGCGGATCGTATATCGGGAACGACGAACTCGTAGCGTTTGCCCGCTGCGCGAAGATGTCTCCCCACATTCCCGGAAGCCCCGCGTAACGCGCATAGGCTCCGCCCGTCGAGTCCGTCTCAAGCGTCAAGTTCTCATTGTCCCAGAAGAAGTAGGTCAGCTGCAGACCCGTGCCAGAACGCCGATAACGCTTCCCGTCCGCCCGATAGGCATAGGTTTGAGTAGCCGTTGAGGAAACCACCTGGGCCAACTGGTTCTGACTGTCCCAAGTATATGTCGTCAGTGCTCCGTTCGTATTCTCCACCTGACGATTGCCCGCATTGTCATACGTCACCGTCGTCGGTGAGCCAGAGAACGGGGTGATCAGGACCTGACCGTTCGCGTCGTCGTACGAGTAGTGGTCGATGGCCCCCGACTTCGCCTTCGTCAGCCGGTTGCCCACCGGATCGTAGCTGTAGGTGTAGAACCGGGGCGAAGTGCCCGTTCGGTTATGCGACGTCACCTGGTTGATCGCATCGTACAGGTACGTCGTCAGGCTGCCGTCGATCTCAAGCAGAGACACCCGGTTGTTCACCACGTCATATGTGCTCGTGTACCACGCCAGCGGTGTTCCCATCGCCGAGATATACGACTGATTCGTCAGACGCCCTGCCGGATCATAGATCTGCGAGACCGCCATTCCGTTGCCAAGCACCTTCCCCGTCACCTGCCCTACCGCATCGTAAATCAGCGTCGCGACCTCGCCATACGCGCTGATGGCGACTTTCACCCGATCATCGGCGTCATACTGCCATTGCTGGGAGAGCCCCGCCGGATCGTAGAGCTGGGTCGCCATTGCGGCGGAACCCGCGAGATAGCTGTAGGTGGCGGGCATGCGGGCGGGCGAGGGATAGACGATGCTCTTCACCCGGCTTAGCGCGTCGTACGTGTAGCTCGTCGTTCCCGATGCGTCCTGCACCAGCGTGCGCTGTCCAGCCACATCAAAGGTGTACTGATTGAGCGTGCCATCCTGGTATGCTTCGGAAGTTCGGCGGTTGAGGGCATCGTAGGTATAGGTGCTGTACCAGCCCCGCCCGTCAATCTGCTGCGTCTTGTTCCCCGCGGCGTCATAGATATGCGTCGTCATCCTCCCCAGAGGATCCGTCTCCAGCACGAGTCGGTCTGCGGCATCATAGCTGCTCGACCAGACATGCCCGTTCGCATCCGTTACCGCGGTGCGCCGCCCCGCCGCGTCATAGCCGAAGAAGGTGAAATACCCTTTCGCATCCTGCTGCGCGATCAGGCGGCCCGCCAAGTCATAGATGCTCTGGTTCACATGCCCCAGCGCATCCTGTGTCGAGATCGCCTGTCCGGCCGCATCATAGGTTGTGGTCAAGCGGTTGTTGTTGGGATCCACTGACGCAATCACTCGGCCTGCCGCGTCATACACGGTTGTCCAGAAGTATCCCAATGCATCCCAGGTGGCAACAGGCTGCCCCTTGGCGTCATAGATCGTGCTCGTCACGAAGCCCAGTGGTGTCTGCGTGGACGCATGCCGTCCGGCCGCATCGTAGGTCTCGTAAGTAAAGTAGCCGCGAGCATTCTGTGTAGAGAGACGTTGACCGGCCGCATCGTAGACATAGCTTGTGCGTTGCCCCAGCGCATCGATCTGCACCGAGACCCGTCCCGCGTCATCATAGATCGTCGTCGTCATGTGGCTGAGCGGATCGATCGTGTTGATCGCACGCCCCGCTGCATCGTAGACGGTCGTCCAGAAATTGCCTAGAGCATCCCTCGTCGCCAGCACACGCCTGGCCGCGTCATATACCATCGATGTCCGGTTGCCGTCCGCATCCACCTGAGCCAACACACGCCCCGCTTCGTCATACACGGTCGTCGTCCGATGTCCCAGCGGATCGATCGTGGCAATGCGGCGGCCCGCAGCATCATACACCGTCGTCGTCGTGTTGCCCAGGGGATCCGTGGTTGCTACTTGACGCCCATCCGAATCATAGATTGTCGTTGTTATGTTCCCGGCAGGGTCAGTCGATGTCACAACCTGTCCCGTCAGGTTGTATGTGTAGTGTGTTGTGCGCCCTAGTGGGTCGATCTCCGCCACTGTTCGTCCCGCCGCATCGTAAACCCAGGTTGTACGATTGCCAATCTCATCTACAATCGCCGCCAGACGTCCCGCGTCATCGTATACTGTTGTGCTGATGCCTCCCAGCGCATTAATTGTGCCTACAAACTGTCCCAGTGAATCATACAGCGTTGTCGTCACATTCCCCAGCGGATCCTTCGCCGTCACCGGCTTGTCCCAGACATTGTAGGTCCAGTCCCAGCGGTTCCCCAGCGGATCAATCTTAGCCACCAGGTTCCCGTTGCTGTCATACCCTTGCGTCGTCACATTCCCGAGAGGGTCCTCCGTCGTCAGGACCCGGCCCTGGTTGTCGTACGTGTAACTCGTTATGTTCCCAAGAGGGTCGATGCTGGCGACCACGTTCCCCGCCGCATCGTACACAGACGTCCAGATGTTCCCAAGCGGGTCCTGAGAAGCCACCGCGTTGCCCAGGCTGTCGTAGATCGTCGTCGTCACGTTGCCGAGCGGGTCCGTCGTCGTCACGACTTGGCCGCGGCCGTTGTACGTGTAGCTCGTGCGGTGACCAAGTGGATCCACCACAGCCTGAAGACGACGCTTCGCCCCCGTCGTGTCGAACGCACTCCCCGCATAGCCCCAGATCTGTGTCGTCACAGATCCGTTCGGCTCCGTCACCGTCACCGGGTTGTTGTAGGCATCCACCGTCACCGCCGTCGTCCGACCCAGAGGATCCACCTTCTGAACCGCGTTCCCCGACGAATCATAGACCGTCGTCCAAAGCGCCCCCGCCGGGTTCTGACG
>Ga0207671_10000284_pt1 | contig 74874 bp, 76 predicted proteins | sample KBSC24metaG_FD_184352 | JGI IMG/M metagenome (GOLD analysis project Ga0207671, IMG submission 184352) | Corn rhizosphere microbial communities from Kellogg Biological Station, Michigan, USA - KBS C2-4 metaG (SPAdes) (version 2) | ecosystem: Host-associated > Plants > Roots > Rhizosphere > Soil... | reverse complement strand
CATTTCGACGCCCGCACCGGTCAGACCGTGTTGTGGGAGAAGCCGCCGGCCGAGGTGGAGATCCCGAAGGTCCGCACTCGCGAACCTGCGCGGCGGCTCCGAGGAGGGCGAGGAATGGCACCGCGCCAAGATGACGGAGAACAAGCAGAACGTCTACGACGACTTCCACGCCGTCGGCGACTGGCTGGTCGACAACGGCGTCACCACTCGCGAACAGCTCGGGATCTACGCTCCAACGGCGGCCTGCTCGTCGGCGCGGCCCTGACTCAGTACCCTGAGAAGTACCGGGCGGTCGTCTGCCGGCCCCGCTGCTGGACATGATCCGCTACGAGCGGTTCAGGCTCGGCGTCGCGTGGGACGAGGAGTACGGCACCGTCGAGGACGCCGAGCAGTTCGGCTGGCTGATCGGCTACTCGCCGTATCACAACGTGCACGAGGGCACCGCGTATCCGTCGACGCTGTTCCCGGTCTTCGAAGGCGACACCCGCGTCGACCCGCTGCACGCGCGCAAGCTGGCCGCCGCGCTCCAGCACGCAACCTCGGCGCCGATCGAGGAGCGGCCGGTGCTCTACCGCATGGAAGCCGAGGCGGGCCACGCGGCACGCTCCGTGTCCAAGACGATCGCCTTGTTCGCGGACCTGTGGGGCTCCATGGCGGCGGAAGTGGGACTGGAAGTGGCGCCGACCGGCGGCTGAGCGAAAGTTGGCGAAAATCACGCCGCGCAACCGCGTGCCGCCTACCTGCGAGCTTTCGAACCCGGCCCACCGCCACCAGCCGGAATCGGTCGCACACCAAGGTTTTTTGCGTACACACGGATCCTCTAATGTGGCGATGTTTTCCTACGTCCTTCAGATGAGACCATGAGGCCCAGAACCAAGTGTCCGCACTAACCATCGTCGCCGGTGCTCACAAGGCGCCCTCGTCCGGCACCTCCAGTGATCCGTCGAGCGGCCCGACGACGGAATCGGTCCAAACGAAGGTGGTACACGTGGGCAACTGGTTCAGCACCAACTCCAGCACGATCATCTCCGACGCGATCACGATCGTGTCGATCTTCGTCGTCGCGATGATCCTGCGGAAGGTGGTCCGGACCTTCATCCGCCGGGCCGTGGACAAGGCCGCGACGCGCGCCGAGTCCAAGCCGGGGCGGTTCCTGGAGGCCGGCCTGCTGATGGGCGCCGAGCGGCGGATGCAGCGCACCCGGGCCCTGGGCGGCGTGCTCGGCAGCATCGCCAGCGTCGCCATCATGGTCATCGCGGCGCTGATGATCATCCAGACGCTGAAGATCCCCACCGGGCCCCTGCTGGCCTCGGTCGGCGGCCTGTCGGTGGCGATCGGCTTCGGCGCCCGCGACGTGGTCACCGACCTGCTCGCCGGAATCTTCATGATCATGGAGGACCAGTACGGGGTCGGCGACTTCATCGACGCCGGCGTCGCCAAGGGCACCGTGGAGGACGTGGGCCTGCGGATCACGCAGCTGCGCGACGTCGACGGCGTGGTCTGGTACGTGCGCAACGGCACGATCAAGCGGGTCGGCAACCAGTCGCAGGGCCACGCGCGCGCGATCGTGGACGTGCCGGTCGCCTACACCGAGAACCCCTCGCGGGTCAGCGACATCATGGTCGAGACCGCGCACCAGCTGTTCGAGGACCCGATGTGGAAGGCCAGCTTCCTGTCCGAGGCGCCGACCGTGGCGGGCATCGAGTCCATCGAGGGCGACCACATGATGATGCGCGTCAGCATGCGCACCGCCCCGCGCACCAGCTCCGAGGTGGCCCGGGAACTGCGCTACCGGCTGCTCGCGGCGTTCGATCAGGCCGGAGTGAAGGTGGGCCTGCCCACCGCCAGCGGGAGCGGCGGGGTCGAGGCGGGCCTGCCCACCGCCCGCGAGAGCGACGAGGTCGAGGCGGGCTGACGCGACCGACACGAGGTACGCGCCCGGCGCGGCCGGGAGCGACGACCATCAACCCCTGAAGGGTCCATCGACCGGTTGACCCCCGCGTTCAACCGGTAGCACCTCATGCCGGGACCCCCTCGGCGGCCACTGTGGAGTCATGACCACAGCACTGCGCGTCAGGGGACTGCGCAAGAACTACGGGGACGCCGCGGCGCTCGCCGGCGTCGATCTGGACGTCGCCGCCGGCGAGGTCTTCGCGCTGCTGGGACCGAACGGCGCGGGCAAGAGCACCGCCGTGGAGATCCTGGAAGGGCTGCGCGGACGGGACGGCGGCGAGGTGTCGGTGCTGGGCGTGGACCCGGCCCGCGCGGACCATCGGTGGCGGGCCCGGATCGGGGTCGTGCTGCAGGAGGCCAAGGACTTCACGATGCTGCGGGTCGGCGAGGCCGTCCGGCAGTTCGGCGCCTACTACCCGGCGCCCCGCGACCCGGAGGAGGTGATCGCGGCCGTCGGGCTCACCGAGCAGACCCGCACCCTCACCTCCCGGCTGTCCGGCGGGCAGCGGCGCCGTCTGGACGTGGCGCTCGGCATCATCGGCGGCCCGGAGCTGCTCTTCCTCGACGAGCCGACGACCGGCTTCGACCCGGCCGCCCGGCGCCGGTTCTGGGAGCTGATCCGCTCGCTGCGCACCTCCGGGACCACCATCGTGCTCACCACGCACTACCTGGACGAGGCCGAGGCGCTGGCCGACCGGGTCGGCGTGCTGGCCAAGGGCCGGCTGGTCGAGGTGAACGCCCCGGAGCGGCTCGGCGGGCGGGACCGGGCCCAGGCCCTCGTGTCCTGGGAGGACGACGGCCGCCGCTGCGAGGAGCGCACCAGCGAGCCGACACGCTTCATCGCGGAGCTGTCGACGTTGTTCCGCGGCGAGATCCCGGCGCTGTCGGTGGTGCGGCCGTCGCTGGAGGACATCTATCTGGGGCTGATCGGGCAGCAGGAGGAGAGCGCGCGATGAGCGCTGTGACGACAGGGCAGAGCGTCGAGGCGGCAGGCGCCGCGGCGGGCGCGGCCGAGGCCGTGGAGCGGCAGCGGGCCACGCTGCGCGAGGTCTGGCGGATCGGCCGGGTGCGGATGGCCGTCGAGGTGGTGCAGCTGACCCGCAACACCGGGCTGCTGATCTACACCTTCGCGGTGCCGGTGGTGATGCTGCTGCTGTTCGGCTCGATCTTCCGCGGACGGATCGAGGGAACGGACGCGACGTACCAGCAGGTCTACGCGACCGGGATGATCGGCATGTGCGTCATCAACGGCGCGCTGCAGAACCTGGCGTACCTGGTGGCCAACGAGCGCCACACCAAGGCGCTGAAGCGGCTGCGGACCACGCCGATGCCGGCCGCCTCGTACTTCCTCGGCAAGGTGGCCTCGGTGCTGGCCGCGACGGTCGCGCAGGTCGCCGTGATGCTGCTGGTCGGGGTGACGGTGATGGGGCTGAAGCTGCCGGCCTCGCCGGAGCGCTGGTTCACCTTCACCTGGGTGCTGCTCCTCGGCTGCACCGCCTGCAGCCTGCTGGGGATCGGGATGAGCGGGCTCATCCGCTCGGAGAACGGCGGCGCGATCGTGTGGCTGCCGATCATGGTGTTGCAGTTCATCTCGGGGGTGTTCATCTTGTTCTCGCAGTTGCCCAAGCCGGTTCAGCAGATCGGGGCGATGTTCCCCATCAAGTGGTTGTGCCAGGGAATGCGCTCGGTGTTCCTGCCGGACTCCTTCAAGTACTCCGAGGCGGCACGGTCCTGGGAACACGGGCGGCTCGCCCTGGTGCTGGCGGCCTGGTGTGTGATCGGCTTGGTGCTGTGTCTGAAGACGTTCACGTGGCGCGGAAGGGACGACGGGTGATCGAGCCCGGCACGGCGGCCGGGCCCGGGGGCCCGGCCGCCCTCGCGGCATCCGGCCGCCCCGCCGGCGGCGGCTCGACCGCGGCCGACTCCCCGGTCAGCGACACCCTCGCGAAGGACGCCCGCGACTCCTTCCAGGCCTGGAAGCGCATCGCCCGCTGGTGGGCCGTCGGCTGGCACTTCGGCCTGGCCGTCGGCGTCCTGCTGGTCACCGTCGAGCACAAGCCGGTGTGGCTGTACGGCGCGCTGGCCGGCATGTCGCTGTCCTACCTGCTGCTCCAGCACCGCTGGCTGCTCGACCGGAGCAGCCCGCGCGCCGTGTACTACCACCTGGCGATCGTGTGCACGCTCTGCTTCGCCATGGTCTGGGGCGACCCGAGCCTGGTCTTCCTGTCCGGCGTCGTCCTGTCCCAGTTCACACCGCTGACCGGCTTCGGGCCGCGCGGCATCGCGGTCCTGACGGTGGCCGCCGGGGTCCTCACCTTCCCGATCGCGATGAGCGGCGGCTTCTCCGGCGGGAACGCGGTCGCCTGGGGCCTGACCGCCGGCGGCACGCTGTTCTTCAACCTGTTCATCGGCGTGTTCTTCGGCGAGATGCTGAACGACAACGACCGGCGCGGCGCGCTGATCCGCGAACTGGAGACCACGCGGGCCGAACTGGAACGTGCGCACCACGAGGCCGGGGTGCGCGAGGAGCGCGAGCGGCTGGCCCGGGAGATCCACGACACCCTGGCCCAGGGTTTCACCAGCCTGCTGATGCTCATCCAGGCCGCCGAGGCGACGCTGGACACCGACCCCGGCACCACGCGGGAGCGCCTGGACCTGGCCGCACGCACGGCCCGCGAGAACCTGGCCGAGGCCAGGGCCTTGATTGGCGGCGACCCGACCGCCGGACTCCCGCTGGACGCGGCCCTGCAGCGCGCCGCGGCGCGGATAGGCGAGGAGCTGGGGATGGCCACCACCGTCGACATCGGCGGGAACCCGCGCCCTCTGACCGCGACCGTACAGGTGGTGACGTTGCGCGTGGCGCAGGAGGCGCTGGCCAACATCCGCAAGCACGCGCAGGCCGCGTCGCTCGCCCTGGGGCTGACGTACGGCGCCGACGGCCTCACGCTGGCCGTCGAGGACGACGGCGTCGGGATGCCCGCGGGGGCGGGCCGGCACGGCGGGTTCGGGATGCGCTCGATGCGCGATCGCGTCGAGCAGGTCGGCGGCGAGCTGACGATCACCAGTGCGCCCGGCGCCGGGACGCGCGTCCAGGCGGAGGTGCCCTATGAGTGAGCAGGCCGGGAGTCTCCGAGTGCTGATCGTGGACGACCACCCGGTGGTCCGCGCCGGGCTGACCGGCATGCTGGCCGCCGAGCCGGACCTGGACGTGGTCGCCGAGGCCTGCGACGGCGCCGAGGCCGTGCGCCTGGCGCTGGAGCTGGCCCCGGACGTGGTCCTGATGGACCTGCGCATGGCCGGCGTGGACGGCGTGGAGGCCACCGCGCGGCTGGCCGCCGAGGCCCCGGCCATCAAGGTGCTGATCCTGACCACCTACGACACCGACGCCGACATCGTCCGGGCGGTCGAGGCCGGCGCGACCGGCTACCTGCTCAAGGACACCCCGCGCGCGGAGCTCGCCGAGGCCGTGCGGCTGGCGGCCCGCGGCGAGACCGTCCTGGCCCCGGCGGTGGCCGCCAAGCTGGTGAGCCGCATGCGCCAGCCCGCCGCGCAGCCGCTGACCCCGCGCGAGCGCGAGGTGCTGGCCCTGGTCGCGCGCGGCCTGGCCAACGCCGAGATCGGCCGCGAGCTGTTCATCAGCGAGGCCACGGTGAAGACCCACCTGGTCCGGGTGTTCGGCAAGCTCGGCGTGGACGACCGGACCGCCGCGGTGACGAAGGCGATGGCCCAGGGCCTGCTGTGATGGGGGCATGACCCCCGAGGAATCCCGCACCCTCTTCCTGCGCCAGCCGCACGCGATCCTGGCCACCGCCGACGCCTCAGGCGTCCCTCACCTGGTGCCGGTGGTGTTCGCCGAGATCAGCGGCGGCCTGGCCCTGGTGGTGGACGGCAAGCCGAAGCGCACCACGGATCTGAAGCGCTTGCGGAACATCGCGGCGAACCCGCACGTCTCCCTATTGGCGGAGCACTACGACGCCGACTGGACCGCGCTGTGGTGGGCCCGTGCCGACGGCACCGCGCACGTCAGCCCACTGACGCCCGAGGTGCTGGCCGCTTTCCAGCGGAAGTACCCGCAGCACCGGGTGGCGCCGCCGCAGGGCCCGGCGGTCACGGTGACCGTCGCGAAGTGGTCGGGATGGGCCGCCCGAGGGGAAGACTCTTGACGTGCACGAGCGGGGATGTTACTTTGCCTTTTCGTTAGTAAACTTTCCTAATAGATGACGGACCGGTACCGGGGAGCGGGGAGGAGAATGCGGCCGTGGCCAATCCTGACACCACCCCCGGAACCCCCCGCCTGCTGCGGTCCATCAACGACCGATCGGCTCTGGAGCTGCTCCTCGAGCACGGTCCGCTGACCCGCACCCGCATCGGCGCGCTCACCGGGCTGTCCAAGCCCACCGCCAGCCAGCTGGTCGACCGGCTGCTGACCGCGGACCTGATCGTCCCGGCCGGCACCGCGGCCGGCGGACCCGGGCCCAGCGCGCAGCTGTACGCCGTGAACCCGGCCGCCGGGCACGCCGGCGGGGTCGACGTCACCCACACCCGGGTCACCGCCGCCGTCGCCGACCTGACCGGCGAGGTGGCCGGGGAGTTCGAGGTGCCGGTGGTGGGGCGCAGCGCGGCCGGCAGCGTGGAGCGGGTGCGCGACGCCCTGCACGGCGCCGCCGAGGCCGCCGGGGTCGCCGCCGAGGCGGTGCGGCACGTGGTCATCGGCGTGCCCGGCGCCCCGCACCCGCAGACCGGCCAGCTCGGCTTCGCCCGCGACCTGCCCGGCTGGCACGGCGGGAACCTGTCCCGGCTGCGCGAGCTGCTCGGCGTGCGGGTCGAGGTGGAGAACGACGTCAACCTCGCCGCCATCGCCGAGCAGCACCTCGGCCAGGCCCGCGGCGCCGACGACTTCGTGGTGTTCTGGATGGGCAACGGCATCGGGCTGGCGATCGTGCAGGACGGCCGCTTCGTGCGCGGCGCGACCGGCGGGGCCGGCGAGATCGGCTACATGCCCGTCGCCCTGGATCCGCAGGACCCGCTGACGCGCTCCGCGCTGGGCTCGTCTCGAAAACCGGTGAAGAACACCTTCCAGAACATCGCCGGCCGCCCGGCGGTCCTGCACCTGGCGCGTGAGCACGGCATCCGCGTCGACGACCACTCCGAGGCCGTCCGGCGCGCGGTGGAGACCGGCAACACGGCGATGCTGACCACCCTGGCCCAGCGCGCGGCGCGCGGGCTGGCCCCGGTCCTGGCCGTCCTGGACCCCTCGCTCGTCGTCCTGTCCGGCGGCACCCTGCGCGCCGGCGGCGACCTGCTCAAAGACCTGATCACGCACGAGCTGCACGCGGTGGCGGTCCCCCGCCCCACGCTCGCGGTGTCCACCGTGGAGGGGAACCCGGTCCTGGCCGGGGCGATCCACGCGGCTCTGCGGACCGTGCGCGAAGACCTTTTCAACCGTGGGGTGTAGCAGTGCTTGAACAGTGGGATTGGGACAGGAGCCTGATATGAAACTTGTCGTCGTCGGCGGTGGATCGACCTACACGCCGGAGCTGGTGGACGGGTTCGCGCGGCTGCGCGACACCCTGCCGCTCACCGAGCTCGCCCTGATCGACCCGGCCGCGGACCGGGTGGAGCTGATCGGCGGGCTGGCCCGCCGGATCTTCGCCAAGCAGGGCCACCCCGGCACCGTCACCACGCACACCGAGCTGGAGTCCGGCGTCGAGGGCGCGGACGCCGTGCTGATCCAGCTGCGGGTCGGCGGCCAGGCGATCCGGAACGTGGACGAGACCTTCCCCCTGGAGTTCTGCTGCGTCGGCCAGGAGACCACCGGCGCCGGCGGCTTCGCCAAGGCGCTGCGGACCGTGCCGGTGGTGCTGGACATCGCCGAGCGGGTCCGGCGCATAGCGCCGCAGGCCTGGATCATCGACTTCACGAACCCGGTCGGCATCGTCACCCGCGCGCTGCTCGACGCCGGGCACCGCGCGGTCGGGCTGTGCAACGTGGCCATCGGCTTCCAGCGCCGCGCCGCCGCGCACCTGGGGGTGGAGCCCTCGCGGATCAAGCTCGACCACGTCGGCCTCAACCACCTGACCTGGGAGCGCGGCTTCTATCTGGACGGCGAGAACTTCCTGCCGAAGTTCCTCGGCGAGTCGCTGGACGAGATCGCGCACGACATCGAGCTGCCCGCCGAGCTGATCAGCCGCCTGGCCGCGATCCCCTCCTACTACCTGCGCTACTTCTACGCCCACGACATCGTCGTGAAGGAGCAGATCGACCAGGTCGCCAAGGGCGAGAACCGGGCCAAGGCGGTCGCGGCGGTGGAAGCCGAGCTGCTCGCGCAGTACGCGGACCCGACGCTGGACACCAAGCCGGAGGCGCTGAGCAAGCGCGGCGGCGCGTTCTACTCCGAGGCCGCCGTCGAGCTGCTGGCCTCCCTGCACGGGAACCTCGGCGAGGAGCTGGTCGTCAACGTCCGCAACGCCGGCACCTTCCCCTTCCTCGCCGACGACGCGGTGATCGAGGTCCCCGCGATCGTCGACGCCTCCGGGGTCCGCCCGGCACCGCTGCGGGCACCGGTCGAGCCGCTTTACCGGGGTCTGATCGGACACGTTTCCGCCTACGAGGAGCTGGCCGTGGAGGCCGCGATCAAGGGCGGCGTGGACCGCGTCCGCACCGCCCTGCTCGCGCACCCGCTGATCGGCCAGGCCGACCTGGCGGACAAGCTGGCCGACTCGCTGGTCGCGAAGAACCGCGACTTCCTGCCGTGGGCGTGACCCGGGCGGCCGTCCTGGCGATCGACGGCGGGAACAGCAAGACCGAGGTGGCGCTGGCGGCGGCGGACGGCACGATCCTGGCCTGCGTCCAGGTGGGGGGCTTCACCCCGCACCTGGACGGCATGGCCGGGGCGGTGTCGGTGGCCGGGCAGGGCGTGGCGCTGATCCGCGCCGAGCTGGGCCTGCCGGCGGACGAGCCGCTGGCCGAGCTGCTGGCCGCCTACGTCGCCGGCGCCGACTTCCCGGTCGAGGTCGAGGCGCTGACCGCGGAGTTCGCCGGGCGCGGCTGGGCCGAGCGCACGGTCGTCGACAACGACTTGTTCGCGCTGATGCGCTCCGGGACGTCGCGGCCCTGGGGCGTCGCTGTGGTCTGCGGCGCGGGCATGAACTGCGTCGGCATCGCGCCGAACGGCACGCACGCGCGCTTCCCGGCGTTAGGCGTCGTCTCCGGGGACTGGGGCGGCGGACCGGGCATCGGCGAGACCGCGCACTGGTTCGCGGTGCGGGCCGAGGACGGCCGCGGGGCGCCGACCGTGCTGCGCAAGGCGGTGGCCGAGTACTTCGGCTGCGCGTCGATGGCCGAGCTCGTGGAGTCGATCCACTTCGGGCGGATCGCCGACGACCGGTTCGGGGAGCTGGCACCGCTGGTCTTCGAGGTCGCCGGGCTCGGCGACGAGGTGGCGCTGTCGATCGTGGAGCGGCTGGCCGACGAGGTGTGCGCGTTCGCGTTCGCCGCGATGGGCCGGCTGGAGCTGATGGACTCCGAGATCGAGGTGGTGCTCGGCGGCGGGGTGCTGCGGGCCCGGCAGCCGCTGCTGACGGCCGGGATCGAGCGGCGGTTCGCCGAGCGCGCGCCGCGTGCGGTACTCACCGTGGCGACCGAGCGGCCGATCCACGGGGCGGTGCTGCTGGGGCTGGACGAGCTGGCCCGGCGGTAGCTCCCCCACGATGTACGGGCTCCGGTACGCCGGGGTTCGTCTCCTGAGATGACTGAGGTCCCTGTCGCGAGACAGGGACCTCAGTCATTCGCTTGTCCTACCAACTGCTTTACCGCGCTTGCGGCTTTGCCGTGCCCACCGGCTACGAGCTACCGGCTCGTGCTCACTGCCGCTCGGCTCAGACGAGCGCGGCGTCCAGCGTGATCGACGGAACGGCGGCCAGCGCCTTGGACACCGGGCAGTTCGCCTTCGCGTTCTCGGCGGCGGCCTGGAAGTCCTCGGCGCTCAGGCCCGGCACCGAGGCGCGGACCACGAGCCGGATGGCGGTGATGCCCTCGCCCGGCTGGAAGTCGACCTCGGCGTGGGTGTCGACCTTCTCCGGCGGGGTGCCGGCGCCGGCCAGGCCGTGCGACAGCGCCATCGAGTAGCAGGTGGCGTGGGCGGCGGCGATCAGCTCCTCGGGGCTGGTCTGCTCCGCGGCCTCGGTGGCGCGCGACGCCCAGGTGACGTCGAAGGTGCCGCTATGCGACGAGGCCAGCGTGACGTTGCCCTTGCCCTCGAGGAGGCTGCCCTCCCAGTGCGTGTCGGCCTTGCGCGTAGTCGCCATGGGTCTTCCCTACCTTCTTCCGTGCAGTCGAAAGCTCCTGACGCCGATCCTCTCACGCGGTCCGCGGGTCTGCTCAGCCAGTCCGTTTGAACACGTAAACGTTGTTCAAACGGTCGGCGGACACTTCTTGATAGGTGTAGCCCGGGTGCCGGGAGTTGACGAAGTTCAGCGCGGACGTCTGCCCATCCCACCCTGTGCGGTCTATATCGAAGGCCACGTAGTCCGGCGGCACAAGGATGTTCGCATTGCCGATCCACAGCGCCTGCGCGCGTGCCGCCAGCGCCGGCAACATCTCGACCGTCGTCTCCACGGTGACGCCTGGCGGTACTTCTGACTCAGCGTGCTTGATGGCGTCGGCCCGCGCACCGGGGAACCAGGTCGTGTGCTGCCACAGGTCCTGGAGCGGGAAGGACTGCGTGAGCGCGGCACCGATCGCGAGCATGGCCACCGCACCGTGCTTGAGTTGGAAGTCGCCGAGGGTGCGAAGCCAGGTTCTGGGTTCTCCCCCTCGCGAGGCGCCGCGACCGGAGTCGGCGACAGCCTTCGCGGCTTCCCGCTCGCGCGACTCCTTGATCAGCACCAGGCCGTGGATCGCGGCGGCGAAGACCACGACCATCGGGACGACGCTGTAGTGGAAGTCCGTGCCCCAGTAGGACGGCATGACGTTGAGGAAACGGGCCACGAGCGCCGGAACCGCGAGCAGGACCACGGGGGAGCGCAGAGCCACGAATGCGACCGGAAGAAGCGTCATCAGCACCGTGCGCTCTTTGTCGCCGATGCCGTTCACGAACTGTTGGGGCACACAGGTCAGGAGCTTGCCGACGCCGCTGTGGAGTTTGGGGTCGAGGCAGCCGCCCTCGTTCCAGTACTCGTAGATCCCGTTCGGATTGAAGTGCGGAATGACGACCCTCACGAGGAAGGAGGTCGTGAGCGCCCCGGCAGCGACCCCGCAGGCGAGGACGATGCTTCGGGTGACGCGGCGGTCCGGGAAGCGGGTACGGGCCACGACCATCGCGATGATGATCGGGACCAGGAGCGCGAGGTCTTCCTTGACGAACAGGATCGGCAGTGCCCACAGGATGGTCTTGCGGTATTCGCCGCGGATATAGGCGCAGAGGCTGAACGCTATAGGGGGGACCGCGAAGGCCACCTCATGGAAGTCGAAGTTCGCAGCCTGGACGACGCCCCAGGACAGTCCGTAGGCGATCCCTATGGCGTATCCCTGATAGCGGCCCAGGAGATCGATCGCGGTTCTGGTGAGCGGGACGGCCGCCAGCGCGAGAAGCACGGACTGCCCCACCAGGAGGGTGATCGGCGTCGGGAAGATGCGGAAGAACGGGCCCAGGAGCATCAGGACCGGATGCCAGTGGTCGCCGAGGAGATCCATCTCCTGGCCGCGGATGCCGACCATAGGGGCCTGGAAGTGCGCGTAGTCGCGGACCGCCTCCGTGAAGATGCCGAGATCCCAGGACATGGACTCGCGGCGTTCGTAGCGCAGGATGGCGATCAGGGCATAGAGAGTGAACGCACCGGCGGCGATGAGCCAGGGAGCGGCGCGCGCGGCCTTGCTCGGCTCGGGTTCTTCTTCGGCGAATTCCTGGGAGGTCCGGGGCGCCGGCAGGCCGGCGGTGAGTCCTGCAGAGAGATCTGTAGAGAGCTCCGTCGCACGGTCTGTGACGAGGTCGGCAGGCAGGCCGAGATCGGAGAGGGCGCCTTCCCCCGCGGTTTTCGTAAAACCTGTATCCAGCCCTTTTGATTCCCCCACCATGCGTGAAGCATAGAACCCGCCCCTTGCGCAGTGGGAGAATGGGGGCGTGAGTGATCGCGAGGAACCCGTCACGTTCTACGAGGCCGTCGGTGGCGCGCCGACCTTCCGGAAGCTGGTGGCGCGCTTTTACGAGGGCGTGGCGACCGACCCGCTGCTGCGGCCGATGTACCCGGAAGAGGACCTGGAACCCGCTGAGGAACGGCTGCGCATGTTCCTGGAGCAGTACTGGGGTGGGCCGACGACGTACTCCGAGCAACGCGGCCATCCGCGCCTGCGCATGCGCCACTTCCCGTTCAAGGTGGACCCGGCCGCGCGCGACGCCTGGCTGACCCACATGCGGGTCGCCGTGGACGAACTCGAACTGCCGCCGTTGTATGCGGCGGAGCTGTGGGACTACTTGGTCCGCGCCGCCCACAGCATGGTCAACTCGGAGTAGGGACCCCCTCGGAAATCCACTCGTGACGCCGGCCCGCCGCGGTTAGGGTCGGCGCCATGATGGATGGACGCAAGGATGAACGCACCTTCCGGGTCATGGTCCGTGGCTCCTTCGACGGCCTCACCGGCGACCAGCGCGCGGCGCTGCTCGCCGACGCGGCGGAGCACGACGTGCTGAACGCGGCGTTCACCGAACAGGGGCGGCTGACGTACGACCTGGCGATGCGGCCGTTCTTCACGTTCCGGTATCTGGAGCACGGCGAGCGCGAGGAGGACATCGTCGCCGCCGGGGAACGCGCGCAGGCCAAGGCGGAGCAGTGGCTTGCCGAGCGCGGGTACGGCTACAAGGGGCTCAAGGTCAGCGCGCAGGATTTGGCGCTGATGCCGCTGGCGAAGCGTCAGCGGAAGGCTCAGGCCGCCGGGTAGCTGGATACGGCGCCGCTGAGCGCCTGATCGGTGCCGCTCGGCGGCGCGAGCCGCCAGAAACCGCTCAGCAGATCCCGGCGCCTCCGGGGTCCAGCCCCACCACCTTCTCCACCAGCGCCGCGAACCCGTCCTCCCCCATCGGCCCGACCGCGCGCTCGCGCAGGGCTCCGAGGAACGTGCCGATCGCTTCCTTCGCGACGTCCATCCCGTGCTCGGTCAGCGTCACCAGGATCACCCGGCGGTCGGCGGCCGAGGGCCCGCGCGCGATCATCCCGGCCTCGGCGAGCCGGTCGGCGACCTTGGTCGTGCCGGCCGTGGAGAAGCCGAGGACGGCCGAGAGCTGGCTCATCTTCGCCGTGTTCTCCGGGCTGCTGACGAGGTACCACAGCGCCTGGAACGCCGAGGGCGACACTCCGGTCCGCGCCTCGACGTCGTCGAGGAGGCGCCCGTTCAGGCGCCGAAACGCCCCTTGCAGCTGGTTCCACTGCTGCAACAGCGCCAGGTCCGCCGTCGAGGGGCACGCCCCGAGGTCCCCGCTGCACCCATCCGTCCCGCTCACGTTGACCAGGATAGGCCACCGAGCTACTATCTCGCTAGCGAACTAATTACTGGCGAGAAAATATCCCGCTACTTAATCGCGGGTTACGCATCAGCCCTGGGAGACCGTCATGAGCGAGAAGTGGACCCTCGACCCCTCCGGCCACGAGGTGACCGTCCGGAACAAGACGTTCTGGGGCCTGGCCACGGTCCGCGGCGTGTTCAAGACCGTGCACGCCGAGGGGGTGCTGGCCGACGACGGCACCGGCGAGGGCACGGTCACGGTCGACTCCGCGTCGCTCGACACCGGCCTGGGCAAGCGCGACGAGCACCTGCGCTCGAAGGACTTCTTCGACGTCGAGCGCTACCCGACGTTCCAGGTCGTCGTCGACAAGATCGGGCCGGTCACCGCGGACAGCAACGAGGTCCAGGTCCGGGCCACGCTCACGGTCCGCGAGACCGTCAAGCCCCTGACGTTCATCGCGCACGCCGACCGCCGCGCGGACTCCGTCACGCTGACCGCGACGATCCCCTACGTGCGCGCGGACTTCGGGATGACGTGGAACCAGCTCGGGATGATGGCCGGGAAGGGCGAGATAGGCGTGAAGCTGCGGTTCACGCGCCAGGGCTGAGAGCCCTCACGCGAGCAGGCCGGACCCGGTCCGCAGCACTATCGTCCCGAACGGCGCGTCCAGCCGCAGCCACCGGCCCGCCGAGCGCACGACGGCCGACTCGGACTGGGCCTGCCCGAGGAACGCCATGGCCCTCGCGGCGTGCGCGGCGCGCACCGGCAGCCCGAACGTCAGCGGCCGGTCCCAGATCTCGGCGGCGATGCCGTCCACGGCGGCCCGCGTGCGCTCCCGGTCCGCGATGGCCTCGGCGCGCGCCTTGAACTCGGCGATGCCGGCCAGCGCGGCGGTCTCGACCTCCGCGACCGGCAGCTCGCCGACCGTCTGCCAGCCGGTACGCGGCGGCAGGAAGCCGGTCCAGGCAGTAGCCCCGGCCAGGGGACGCGGGAGGGCCAGCGAGCCGTCGTCGGCGATCGCGTGGAGCAGGTCGCCGGCCGAGACGGTGATGTCGACCTCGGCCGCGCCCTCGCCAGAGCTCTCGCTGCCGGCGGCTTCGGGCTCCAGCGCCACCGTGCGCAACGTCAGCACGTCGAAGGGCGGCCGTCCGTAGACTCCGACCGCCGGGCCCGAGGCGACCACCCGCACCGCTGCCGCCTTGTCGAACCGCAGCAGCCGGGTCAGGTAGCCGCCGAGGTCGGCGGCCTCGTGCGCCCCGGCCAGCACCAGCGCCGACACCGCCGTGCTCATTTCGCCGCCGGGGTGTAGTACTCGCCGAGGTAGTCCTTCTCCACCTGCGACAGCCGCCGCAGGTGGTTCCCCTCGATGTTGAACGGCACCAGCACCGAGGAGGCGGTCGCGTAGACGGCCTCGTCGTCGCGGACCTCGTAGGCCACGGTGAACTTGGCCGTGGCGATGGCGGTCACCCAGACCTCGACCCGCACCGGCTCGGGCCGGTAGACCAGCGGGCGGCGGTACTCGATCTCGTGCTTGGCCACCACCGTGCCGAAGGTGGCGAAGCCCTCCACCCCGGCCTCGGCGGCGCGGCGGAACATCCAGTCCACCCGGGCCTCCTCCAGGTAGCGGAGGTAGACCACGTTGTTCACGTGCTGGTAGGCGTCCATGTCCGACCACCGCAACGGGCACAGGTACACGTGCCGTCTCCCCGGCCCGGCCGGGGAGACGGTCCTGGTGCTGTCCGTGCTGGTCTGGGCGGTGCCGGTCATCAGTCGCGCGTCAGCTTCCGGTAGGTGGCGCGGTGCGGGCGCAGCGACTCCGGGCCGAGGCGCTCGGCCTTGTTCTTCTCATAGCCCTCGAAGTTGCCCTCGTACCAGAACCACTTCGAGTCGCCCTCCCACGCCAGGATGTGCGTGGCGACCCGGTCCAGGAACCAGCGGTCGTGGGAGATGACCACGGCGCAGCCGGGGAAGTCCAGCAGCGCGTTCTCCAGCGAGGTCAGCGTCTCCACGTCCAGGTCGTTGGTGGGCTCGTCGAGCAGCAGCAGGTTGCCGCCCTGCTTCAGGGTGAGCGCCAGGTTCAGCCGGTTGCGCTCGCCGCCGGACAGGACGCCGGCCGGCTTCTGCTGGTCCGGGCCCTTGAAGCCGAACGCCGAGACGTAGGCGCGCGAGGGCATCTCGACCTGGCCGACCTTGATGTAGTCCAGGCCGTCGGAGACGACCTCCCACAGGGTCTTCTTCGGGTCGATGCCGGCGCGGTTCTGGTCGACGTAGGAGATCGAGACGGTCTCGCCGATCTTCACCGAGCCGCCGTCCGCCTGCTCCATTCCCACCATGGTCTTGAACAGCGTGGTCTTGCCCGCGCCGTTGGGGCCCACGACGCCGACGATGCCGTTGCGCGGCAGCGTGAAGGACAGGTCGTCGATCAGGACCCGGTCGTCGAAGCCCTTGACCAGGTCGGAGACCTCGATCACGACGTTGCCCAGACGCGGGCCCGGCGGGATCTGGATCTCCTCGAAGTCGAGCTTGCGGATCTTGTCCGCCTCGGCGGCCATCTCCTCGTAGCGCGCCAGCCGAGCCTTGCTCTTGACCTGGCGGGCCTTGGCGTTGGAGCGGACCCACTCCAGCTCTTCCTTCAGGCGCTTCTGCCGCTTGGCGTCCTTCTGGCCCTCGACCCGCATACGCGAGGCCTTGGTCTCCAGGTACGTCGAGTAGTTGCCCTCGTAGGGGTAGGCCCGGCCGCGGTCGAGCTCCAGGATCCACTGGGCGACGTTGTCCAGGAAGTACCGGTCGTGGGTGACGGCGACCACGGTCCCGGCGTACTTCTCCAGGTGCTGCTCCAGCCAGTTCACCGACTCGGCGTCGAGGTGGTTGGTGGGCTCGTCGAGCAGCAGCAGGTCCGGGGCCTCCAGCAGCAGCTTGCACAGCGCCACCCGGCGCTTCTCGCCACCGGAGAGCACCTTGACGTCGGCGTCGCCGGGCGGGCAGCGCAGGGCGTCCATGGCCTGCTCGATCTGCGAGTCCAGCTCCCAGGCGTTGCGGTGGTCCAGCTCGTCCTGCAGCTTGCCCATCTCGGCCAGGAGCTCGTCGGAGTAGTCCGTGGCCATCTGCTCGGCGATCTCGTTGAACCGCTTGAGCAGGTTCAGGGTCTCCTTGACGGCCTCCTGGACGTTCTCCAGGACGTTCTTCGTCTCGTCCAGCGGGGGTTCCTGCAGCAGGATGCCGACGGAGGCGCCCGGCGCGAGGTTGGCGTCGCCGTTCGACGCCGTCTCCAGCCCGGCCATGATCTTCAGCACGGTGGACTTACCCGCACCGTTCGGGCCGACGACGCCGATCTTCGCCCCAGGAAGGAACGACAGGGTCACGTCGTCGAGGATGACCTTGTCGCCGTGGGCCTTGCGCGCCTTGCGCAGGGTGTAAATGTACTCCGCCATGCCCTAGAGCTTAGTTGCCGCGGGTTAATGGTTATGACGCCGTCACTCGGAAGGCGGGGATGTGACGGGGGTCACGGGGGTCGGGGCGGGGTTCGGCCGGTGTCCGGCCGGCGTTTCCGGCCTGGGTATCAGGCTTCTGATTCGGGGTGCGGATAGGGGTTCGGCGGCGGTGAATCAGCAGGCCAGCGGGAAGCCGAGGGCGGCGGCCCCGGCACGCGGATGCGGGGCGCCGCCGGCGTCGACACACGCTCCTTGCGCGCCGGTGGCGTTCGCGGCGCGGGCGTAGACGGCGACGAAATCGCGCGCAGAGTGGCTGAAGTAGCGCTCGGCGGAGCGCGGGAAGTCGCCCCACTTGAAGGGGCGCGGGTTACCGGGGTTCGCGGAGGAGTCGTAGGCCATGAACGAGGGCCAGCTGATGTTGATGTCCAGCTCCATGGCCCGCACCGCCCCGGCCTGCCGCAACGCGGTGGCCAGCGACCGCGGCGACATGGTCGGGCCGAGGGCGAAGACGACGTCGCCGGCGGCCGTGACCCCGACACCGGAGCGGCGCACGTAGGTGGCGCCGCCGTCGGTGACGCCCCAGGTGAACAGCGAGTCGATGTTCGAGGCGAGGCGGCCGCCGTCGATCATCAGCTGCCGCTGCTGGCGAACGCCGACGATGCCGGCGTCGAGCTTCATGTCGCGGCCCCAGACCCCGACCGTGAAGGAACCGTCGCGGCGGAAGACCTCGGCCGCGACGCCGGGGACGAGGGAGCCGTACTGCTTGCCGTCGAGGTAGAAGCCGCCCCCGGAGTCGCCCATGAGGAAGCCGCCGTTCCACGTGGCGACGAGGCCCGCGCGACGATCGCGAGGCAGCGTGTCGGGCTGCGACCAACTACCGCCGGGCTGTGCGTAACCGGGATGCAGCTCGAAGCGCGCGGCGGACTCTTTGATCCACGCGATGGCCACCGGTGCGGAGGTCCCGGCGGCGTGCAGGAACGTGCCCTGGACGACGGGCTCGCCGTGCGAGTCGGTGCTGAGGACGCGCCACTGGCCTTCGCCGGGGAAGGCGCGGGCGGCGGGAGCGACGAGCGGGCTCTGGAGGGGGTAGGTGCGGTGCGGGATCGCGGACGGCGCGGCGGCGTGCGCGGACTTGGCGAGCGCGGCGGTGGTGGCGAGCGTTTGTGAGCGCGCCGAATCCTCGGTGGTGCGCGCGCACACGGCGCCGGTCACCACAGCAGCCACGGCGGTGCTGACCGCCAGTACCGGAATCCATGCGCACGACCACGCTTCACGTCACCCACTGCGATTATCTGCCCGGGTGCGCGGCGGGCAGACGACGCCGAATGGCTGATGTGCGCGGCGTGACGCGGTGCGCAGGGCGGCTCGGCTGGCTGATCTGCGCGGCGTAGCGTGTTGCGCAGGGCGGTTCGGCCGGCTGATCTGCGCAGCGTAGCGCGTTGCGCAGGGCGGCTCGGCCGGCCGATCGGCGCGGCGTAGCGCGTTGCGCAGGGCGGCTCGGCTGGCTGATCTGCGCAGCGTACGGCGGTGCGCAGGGCGGCTCGGCCGGCCGATCGGCGCGGCGTAGCGCGTTGCGCAGGGCGGCTCGGCCAGCCTCGCCGGCTCTTGTTGCCTGACAGTTCTCTTCCTTCCCCCGCCCCCATCCCACCTGCTCTTCGACACGCGCGAGCGCACCGTGAGGCGCAGCCGGTCCCCGCGACCGGCCGCGTACCTCATGACGAGCGTGCTCGCGGCACTGGTGTCAGTGCCTTGTCACGCTGCCGTCGGAAGGTCCACCACCTCCGTCTGTGCCGGCGCCGCCCCGGCGCCCGCTGTTTCAAGCTCCGCGGCGGTGCCGGCGGCTGCTTGCGCACTCGCTGCCACAGCTGCCGCCTCCTCTCGGCGGCGCTGGCCCGGTCCCGGGATCCGGGTGCCGCCCGGCGGAGTCGACTTGCGGTAGACGGTGGTGCCCCACCTCAGGTCGTGGCCGATGGCCTGGACGTCGAGTTCGGCGGTGACCACGTTCTCCTCGCCGCGGCGCCAGCGGCTGATGCGCAGGCGGCCGGTGGCGACCACGGGGTCGCCGACGCCCATGCTGCTCGCAACGTGGTCGGCGAGGGTGCGCCAGCAGACGGCGCTGAAGTAGCTCGGGTCTCCGTCGGTCCAGGTGCCGGTGCGTTTGTCGTAGCGGCGGGGGGTGTTTCTGATCTGGAAGCGGGCGATCGGGTTGTTGTCCGTGGACTGCCCGTAGCGGATTTCGCTGCAGACGGTGCCCACTACGGTGACGGTGGTCTCGTTCATCGGTGCATCCCCCTGGATGTACTGGCTCAGCTGGCTGAATACGGCGGCGTTCTGCTGGTTCGCGGGGTGATCGCCGGCCCCCGTTTCCCTGGTGACGATGCTCGCATTCTTCGCGAATCGGGCACAAGGGTTCGAAGTCCGGTGCACCCGTTCGGCCCAGTCAGGGCTCTTCCGTGGGGCGGTGGGCGGTTTTAGTGTTTGCCGAAACGAAGCCGACGCAGGAGGTTCGTCGTGACCGGATCCGTGGACAACGCCGCCGCTGCCGCCGAGGACTTCCTCCGCGGGCTCGCCGGGCAGACCGTGCCCGGCCTGCTCGAGCGCAACGCGGTCGAGCACGGCGAGCGGCCGGCGATCACGAGCGCCCCGGACGCCGACGGCCGGACCAGCACCCTGACGTGGGCCGAGCTGCGGGAGCGGAGCGCCGAGTTCTCCGAGGGCCTGGTCGCCCTCGGGCTGGAGCCCGGAGACCGCCTGCTCACCATGATGTCCAGCCGCCCCGAGCACTGGATCACCGACTACGGCGCGCAACATGCCCGCGCCATCCCCTGCACCGCTTACGCCACTCTGTCCACCGAGCAGATCGGCTACGTCGCCGCGCACAGCGCCGCCCCGATCGTCGTCCTGGAGGGCCGGCACGAGATCGAGCGCTGGCAGCCGGTGCTGTCCGACCTCCCCGCCCTGCGCCACGTCATCGTGGTCGAGGAGGCCGACTGCGTCGTCATCGGCGACGCCGCGCACGGCAAGCAGTTCCTCCCGTACAGCGCCGTGCTGGCCATCGGCCGCGAGCGCCTGGCGAGCAACCCGAGTCTGTTCGAGCAGCGCTGGCGCCAGATCCGGCCGGAGGACCCGGTCGGCATGATGTACACCTCGGGCACCACCGGCGACCCCAAGGGCGTCGTGCTGACGCACCGCAACGTCCTGTACGAGGCCGAGGTCGTCGACTCCATCACCCCCATCGACGACTTCCCCGAAACCATCGCCTATCTGCCGCTGGCCCACATCGCCGAACGCGAGCTCAGCCTCTACGGCTCCGTCATGAAGATCGCGCACGTCCACCTGTGCCCCGACCCGCGCCAGGTCGTCGGGGCGCTCGGCCGGGTCCACCCGATCGGGCTGTTCGGCGTGCCCCGCATCTGGGAGAAGCTCGCCGCGGGGGTCCAGGGCCTGCTGAAGATGGCCGAGCCGGCGCAGCGCGAGGCGTTCGAGAAGGCCCACGCGGTCACCCTGGAGGCGGCCGACCTGCAAGCCGCCGGCAAGCAGGTCCCCGAGGAGCTGGCGCAGGCCGTCGAGGAGGCGGACCGCACCGTGCTGGCCCCGGCGCGCTCCCTGCTCGGCCTGGACAAGATCACCCGCGCCACCAGCGGCGCGGCCCCGATCTCGGTGGAGACCCTGCGCTTCCTGCACGGCCTCGGCATCCCGCTCATGGAGGTCTGGGGCATGTCCGAGACCAGCGGCGCGGCCACGGTCTGCACCCCGGACGCGAACCGCGTCGGCACCGTCGGCAAGCCGATCCCCGGCGTCGAGCTGAAGCTGGGCGAGGACGGCGAGGTGTTCGTCCGCGGCCCGATCCTGCTGGCCGGCTACCTGCGGCCGGACGGCAGCGTCGAGTCCCCGCTGGACGCCGACGGCTGGCTGGCCACCGGCGACGTCGGGACGCTCGACGCCGAGGGCTTCCTGACCATCACCGACCGCAAGAAGGAACTCATCATCACCTCCGGCGGCAAGAACATCGCCCCGACGCTGATCGAGAGCCACCTGACCGCGCACCCGGCCATCGGCTTCGCCGCCGCGATCGGCGACCTCCGCCCCTACGTCACGGCGCTGATCGTCCTGGACCCGGACGTCTACTCCGGCGACGCCGCGCACTCCCCCGAAGCCCGCGCCGCGGTGGACCAGGCGGTGGCGAACGCCAACACCAAGCTCTCCCGCGTCGAGCAGGTGAAGAAGTACACGATCATCCCCGGCCCCTGGACCCCCGACACCGGCGAGGTCACACCGAAGCTGAGCCTGCGCCGCCGGGTGATCGTCGACCGCTACGCCGGCGTCATCGACGAGATGTACACGGAAGCCGAGGGAACGGACGGGAACCCGGAGGAAGAGATTCACGCATAAGCGCGGAACCGCCTACGGAAGTACTGCATATAGAACGTCATGGGCAGGCGACGTACCCGCCGGGGAACCCGCGGGTACGTCAGCCGCGCCACGCGCACCGCGAACTGGAACAACCGCTCCCGCCGCGCGTCCCAGACGAGCCCGAACTCCTCGCGCACCCGTTCCGGCAACAGACCTGTTGTGATGAGCCGGTTCACCGGTAGCAGCGGACGCAGGAGGAGCGGCACCGCCCGGCTGTAGAGCAAGTCGCGACAGATCTGCTTAGCGTCATCGGAGATGACCAGCGCCGCCAGGGCCTTATCCCAGTACTCCTCGAACTCCGCTGCAGAGGACGGCCACATGCCCTCAGGACAGCCCAGAAGGATTCCGTATAGCGCGCTCTCGCGACAGAACTCCTCCTGCATGGCGGCAGGCATGGGCCCCAGCGTCATCTCGTATACCTGAAGCGCCGACTTATAGAGCGTCGCCGCGACCCACAGCTGAAGGTCCGGATCGTTGGCCGAGTATCCGGGCCCCTTAACGTACGTGTGAATCCGGTTCACTCCGCCGGCGACCCATGCGGACTCCTCAGGAGTGCCCAGCGTGGTGCCGTAGATGAAGTCCAACGTCCCGCGCAGCCGCTTGAAGGGATGCTGCGCGAAGTTGCTGTGTTCGGCCACCCCCTGCGCCACCTTGGGATGCGCCACCTGGAGCAGGATCGCTCGGCCCGCGCCGGTGAGCACGCACGCCTCGCCGACGACCCGCTGGATCGCGGTCTGATCCGGTGTCCTCACTGCGCCAACCCCAATCCCGCGGCCCCCGCGAGCAGGCCCGCGACGAGACTCACACCGACGTTCATGGCGGCCTTGGCGAACGCCCGCTCCTCCACCAGCCTCACCGTCTCCACGCTGAACGTCGAGAACGTCGTATAGGCCCCGCAGAAGCCGGTCCCAAGGATCACCACCGCTTGCTTGGACAACCCATGATGTGCACCCATACCCACCAACACCCCCAGGACGAACGCGCCCGAGACGTTGATCACGAGCGTGCCCCACGGGAAGGCACCCCGGTTCCGCGATGCCACGAAGCGGTCCACGAGATACCGCACAGGTGCGCCCACGGAGGAGGCGAACGCGACAAGGAGAAGCGTCATGCGCGGGACCATCCAGGGGAACGCTTAACGAGTACCCCGCGCGCAACGAAGATGCCGAACGCAGTGGCCGCCAACCCTGCGAACAGACTTCCGAAGACGTCTAGCGCGGCGAACCCATAGCGTCCCGAAGCCAGAAGCCGGTCCGTGTCGACCATCCACGTGGAGAACGTCGTATAGGCGCCGAGGAAGCCGACCGCCCCGAAAGGCCGCACATAGCGCGTCGGCGGCCACACCTCGATCACGCACACCAACAGCACCGCCAGGATGAACGCCCCGGTCACGTTGATCGCCAGCGTCGTCGTCGGGAACGTGTGCGCCGCGGTCGGGAACGCCTGGCCGAGCAGATAGCGCGTCGGCCCGCCGAGGAACCCGCCGACCGCGATGACCGCGACCACCCGCGCGGTGCTCGGCGCCGCGGTGGCCGCAGCGGCTGAGGGCTCCGCGACGACGGGAGCCTCGATGCTGCTGCCCTCGTCCTCCGGCGGGACCTCGTGGTGCCAGGCGTGGTGCGGCCCGCCGTGATGCGGCCCGGCGGCGGGAGGCGGCTGCGGGGAACTCACGGGCCCATGATCGCCCGCACCGCCGTGGATCACCAAAACCCCCGTCCAGGTCTGGAACCGGGCATCGCGGGCATCCCTCTATTTCGCCATGGCCGGTATAGCCGAATCGATTCCCTTTCGAAGGTTGACGCGCTGGCCAGAGCCGCAGCGATGATGCACCAGGGGTCGGGCCGGCGTTCCCTTGGAGTCTCCTTCGCAGCTGCTTGGATTTTACCGTTAGGTCGCAGATCGCGCATTTACAAGCACTGCGATGCGCACCTACATTCACAGGGCATCTCGCGCGAGCAGCCAGCAGCCACCCTCACCCGATCTCTCCCACACGCCTGGAGTGAGATGTCTCCCCTTTCCAGACGCAAGTTCCTGTCCGCCTCCGCGGCGGCGGCCGCCGGTGCCGCCTTCCTGCCCGAGACGCTGCGCACCGCCATGGCCGCCACCGCGGGCATGTCCGGCACACTCGGCGACATCGGCCACATCGTGATCCTGATGCAGGAGAACCGCAGCTTCGACCACTACTACGGCACCCTGGCCGGAGTCCGCGGCTTCAACGACCCGGCGCCGTACCTGTTCCAGAACGGCACCACCGTCTCCACCCAGCCCAACGGCAGCAAGACCATCCTGCCGTGGCACCTGAACACCCAGACCACCAGCGCGCAGTGCGTTCCCGACCTGGACCACAGTTGGTCCGGCATGCACAACGCCTGGGCCGGCGGCTCCTACAACGGCTGGGTCGCGGCCAAGGGCGTCGACACCATGGGCTACTACTCGCGGGCCGACATCCCGTTCCAATTCGCCCTGGCCGACGCGTTCACCATCTGCGACGGCTACCACTGCTCCGTCATGGGACCGACCAACCCGAACCGGCTCTACTTGTGGACCGGGATGATCGACCCCAACGGCACCGGCGGCGGCCCGGTCACCGACAACTCCGAGGCCGGATACACCTGGACCACCTACCCCGAGCGCCTGCAGGCCGCCGGGGTGACCTGGAAGGTGTACCAGGAGACCGACAACTACGACGACAACGCGCTGGCCTGGTTCAAGCAGTACAAGAACGCCGCCACCAGCAGCCCGCTCTACCAGCGCGGCATGGTCAAGTCCACGGACTCGGTCGCCGAGTTCCAGGCCGACGTCACCGCCGGCACCCTGCCGCAGGTCTCCTGGATCGTCGCGCCGGCCGGCAAGTCCGAGCACCCGAATTACGCCCCGGCGCTGGGCGCGGACTACGTCTCGAAGATGCTCGCCGCGCTGGCCTCCAACCTGGACGTGTGGTCCAAGACCGTCTTCATCCTCAACTACGACGAGAACGACGGCTTCTTCGACCACGTCATCCCGCCCACCCCGCCGGCCGGCACCCCCGACGAGTTCGTCAGCGGCCAGCCCATCGGCCTGGGCGTGCGCGTCCCGCAGCTGGTGATCTCGCCGTGGTCGCAGGGCGGCTGGGTGGACTCCACGGTCTACGACCACACCTCCACGATCCGGCTGATCGAGGCCTGGACCGGCGTGCACGAGCCGAACATCTCGGCGTGGCGGCGCGCGGTCTGCGGCGACCTGACCACGGCGCTGAACTTCGCCAGTTCGACGACGACGTTCCCGACCCTGCCGGCCACCGGCCCGCTGGTGACCGCCGCGAACAACCAGTGCTCGACCCTGCCCGCCCCGACGCCGCCGTCGACGCAGAGCATCCCGACGCAGGAGTCCGGCACGAAGGGCCAGCGCGCGACGCTCTACCAGCCGAACGTCACCGGCCGCTACGACCTGGCCGCCGGCCGGTTCTGGACGGACTTCTCCAACGCCGGCGCGCAGGCCGTCCCGTTGCAGGCCTACACCATGGCCTACCGGGCCTTCGCGAACTGGCAGTACCTCGTCGGACCGAACTCGACGTCCTCGGACTACTGGAGCGCGCAGAGCGTCAGTGCCGGCAAGTACTCGATCGACGTGCACGGCCCCAACGGCTTCCTGCGCTCCTTCGCCGGCGACCTGACCACCATCAGCAACGCCTCGCTGGCGCATCTGGAGGTCAAGCCCAGCTACGACACCGCGAACAACGCGCTGGTGCTCACGATGACCAACACCGGCACCGCCTCCGCGGTGATCACCGTCAAGGCGAACACCTTCATCACCGGCGGGCCCTGGAACTTCACCGTCGGGGGCGGCGCGACGGTCACCCACTCCTGGCCCACGGCCGGCGGCTGGTACGACCTGACCGCCACCGCGAACGTCGGCGACAACTTCCTGCGCCGGTTCGCCGGGAAGATCGAGACCGCGCAGCCCGCGGTGCCCACCGGCACGACGGGCGGCGGCACCCCGGCCGTCCTGAGCCGCACCGGCTGGACGGTGAAGTACTTCGACAGCCAGGAGACCGTCGGCGAGAACGGCGCGGCCACGAACGCTATAGACGGCAGCACCTCTACGTTCTGGCACACGCAGTGGTACAACGTGTCGCCGAACCCGCCGTGCCCGCACGAGATCCAGCTCGACATGACCGCCTCGCACTCCGTGTCCGGCTTCACGTACCTGCCGCGGCAGGACGGGGGCAACCACGGATGGGTCGGCCAGTACGAGTTCTACGTCAGCGCCGACGGCACCAACTGGGGTACCGCGGTGGCGACGGGGACGTTCGCAAACGACAGCACCCTGAAGACGGTCGACTTCACCGCGGCGACGGGCCGCTATGTGCGCTTCCGCGCGCTGACGGAGGTCAACGGGAACCCGTGGACCTCCTGTGCGGAGCTGAACGTCATAGGGATCTGAACCACGGGCCTCGCGGGCCTATATAGAGATGCAGAGATGCGCTACCGGAAGGACTGGTGGCGCATCTCTAAGAGGTCGTGGGAGGAGTCGAGGTTGTGTGGCTCTTTACTGCCGGTCAGCGCGAATCCCTCCCGTTCGTAGAAGCGACGGCCCCTGTCGTTGTCGTCGCGGACCAGCAGCGTCAGCGCCTTGGCGTCGGTGGTCCGCGCGAAGTCGACGCAAGCCTGGTTCAAGAGGCGGGCCACCTCCGTGCCCCGCGCTTCGGGCCGTACATAGACGCCGAGCACGTGGTGCACGCCGGGGTGTGCGTTGTGCGGCATGACGCCCCACATACCGACGAGCTTGCCGGTGGCGTCATCGACAGCGACGTAGAAGGCCTGCACATCGGAGGTCGCGTTAGTCCGCGCGCGCTCCTGCCACAGCTCGTCGGGATGCGTGAGCGCCTGCTCGTGGGTCTGCCCGAAGTTCATCGGCGAGTCCCGCAGCGCCTCCAGGCGCAGCTCTCTGAATTCCCGCCACTCATCCGCTGTGGTGCGACGCACGGTGTAAGCCATACCGCGCATCCTCACAGGCGCCCAGCGCAGGACGCCACGAAATTACGTCAGGCGACCAGGCCGACGAACCCGGCAAGGAACGCCGGCGCCCCGAGCCCGACCAGGCCCCAGCCGACGACCTCCATCAGCCCTTCGCGCTGGCACTGCCGGTGGTGCTCCGCACGGCCGCTGCTGAAGCGCATCGTGGAGTCGTCCAGCCACTTCGTCCGCCGGGACGCGTCGATCCGCCGATAGGCGAGCACTCTGAGCACGTCCAGGGCCATCACCAGGCCCAAAGCGACGAACACCAGCCCGAGCATCACCGCGCCGGCATCTCCCCACATGCCGTGCAGCGCACCCGAATGGTCGGCGAGGCGAGCTCCGAAGGACCTCGTCGAAGCGATCATCCATGACTCCCAAAACAGCGGATCCGGGGACGTGGCCCGCGAATGCGGTCACTGGTCCCCGACCAAGAGTCTCACCTAAAGAACCGATAGTCGCGACATGTGGGACTAACGTGAGCAACGTTTCGATTAATTCGCGGGTGACCCGCCCGGACGCCCCAGCAAGCGCAGCAGCCCCACAGGCCCGACCATCGCCGTATGGTGGCCAAGCACTACGCCGCGATCTTCACAGCGCCGGGGTCGAAGGGCTTCTCCGCGGCGGCGTTCGTGGGCCGGCTGCCGATCTCGATGCTCGGCCTGGGCATCATCTTGATGATCAAGGAGTCGACCGGGAAGTACGCGCTGGCCGGCGTGGTCTCCGGGACGATGGCGCTGGTCGAGGCCTTCTTCGGGCCGTTCCTGGCGCGGCTGATCGACCGGCGGGGGCAGGCCGAGATCGGCTTCCCGTCGCTGGCGGTGTCCACCGCGGCGCTGATCTCGCTGATGCTCTGCGTGCGCTTCGACGAGCCGACGTGGACTTGGTTCGCCTCGGCCGCGCTGGCCGGGGCCTTCCTGCCGAACGTCGGGGCGCTGGTGCGGGCCCGCTGGACCAAGCTCTACACCGGCACGCCCGCGCTGCACACCGCGTACTCCTTCGAGGCGGTCATGGACGAGGTCGTCTTCATGATCGGCCCGATCCTGGTGACCTTCCTGACCCTGCAGATCCACCACGAGGCCGGGGTCGGCCTGGCCACCGGCTTCCTGGCCGCCGGGACCACCGCGTTCCTGGCCCAGCACCGCAGCCAGCCGGCTCCGCATCCCCCCGAACACCACACGGGACGGGCCGTGATCGCCATTCCGGGCATGCGCGTGGTGGTGGTGTGCGCCTTCGCGATCGGCCTCATGTTCGGGTCGATGGAGGTGGTCACCGTCGCCTTCGCCGAGGAGCACGGCCACAGCGACTGGGCCGGGCTGCTGCTGGCCGTCTACGCCGGCGGCTCGTTCTTCGCCGGACTGCTCTTCGGGGCGGTCCACTGGCACACGTCGCTGGCCCGGCGGATCCGGATCCTGCTGACCCTGGTCCTGGTCACCGCGGCGCCGATGGCGCTGGCGCCGAACATCGGGGCGCTCGCGCTGGTGCTGCTCCTGGCCGGGTTCGCCGTCTCCCCCACCCTGATCACGCTGGTCGCGCTGGTCGAACACCTGGTCCCGGCGGCCCGGCTGACCGAGGGGATGGTGATCGAGACGACCGGCGCGGCGGTCGGGATCACCGCCGGTTCGGCCGTCTCGGGCTGGCTCATCGACCGTTCCGGTGCGCACACGGCATATCTGGTCCCAGTGGCAGGAAGCGCCCTCGCCCTCTTGACGGCGCTGCTCGGCTCGCGTTGGCTACGTCCGGGGGATCCGGCGATCGAATGAAGCGGCGCGGCTCACGGCCGGCTGCGGTGCGAAGAATCGGGTGAGGCGTGGCGGGCGCGAACGAGTGGTCCAACTGGGCCGGCAACCAGACGGCGAAGGCGGCCAAGGTCGTCACCCCGCGGACCGCCTCCGAGGTCGTCGAGATCCTGCGCACCGCCGACGACGACGGGATGACGGTCAAGGCCGTCGGCTCCGGCCACTCCTTCACCCCGGCCGCGGTCACCGACGGCGTGCTGATCAAGCCGGACGGCCTGACCCGGCTCAAGCAGATCGACCGCGAGGCCGGCCTGGTCACCGTCGAGTCCGGGATGCCGCTGCACCAGCTGAACGCGCTGCTGGCCGAGAACGGCATGGCGCTGACCAACATGGGCGACATCCAGGTGCAGACCGTCGCCGGCGCGATCGGCACCGGCACGCACGGCACCGGCCGCGCGTCCGGCTCGATCGCGGCCCAGGTCGCGGCCCTGGAGCTGGTGCTGGCCAACGGCGAGATCGTGATCTGCTCCCCGACCGAGAACGCCGAGCTGTTCCAGGCCGCGCGCCTGGGCGTCGGGGCGATCGGCTACGTCACCGCGGTGACGTTCCGCACCGAGCCCTCGTTCCTGCTCACGGCCCGCGAGGAGCCGATGAAGCTGGACGCGGTCCTGGACGGCTTCGACGACCTGGCCGACGGCAACGAGCACTTCGAGTTCTACTGGTTCCCCTACACGACCAGCACCAACATCAAGCGCAACAACCGCTCGGCAGGCCCGGCGGCGCCCCTGTCCGGCTTCCGGCACTGGATGGACGACGAGTTCCTGTCGAACTCGGTCTTCGGCGCGGCGCAGCGGCTGGCCCGCACCGCCCCGCGGCTGACCAGGACGGTCTCGAAGGTCTCCGGCTCGGCGCTGTCGGCGCGCACCTACACCGACCGCTCGGACAAGGTCTTCACCTCGCCGCGCCGCGTGAAGTTCGTGGAGATGGAGTACGCGGTCCCGCGCACCGCGTTCGTCTCGGCCTTCCGCGAGGTCACCCAGCTGATCAACAGCTCGACCTGGAACGTGAACTTCCCGGTCGAGGTCCGCGTGGTCCCCGGCGACGACCTGTGGCTGTCCACGGCACACGGCCGCGACACCGCGTACATCGCCTGCCACATGTACCAGGGCACCCGCTTCGAGGAGTACTTCAAGGCGGTCGAGCAGGTGCTCGTCGGCCACGAGGGCCGCCCGCACTGGGGCAAGATGCACACCCGCGACGCCGAGTACCTGGGCAAGACGTACCCGAGGTTCGAGGACTTCCTGGGCGTGCGCGACCGCGTGGACCCGAAGCGGATGTTCGCCAACGAGTACACCCGGCGCGTTTTCGGGGAGTAGGGGGAAGCGCTCCTGAGACGTGCCTCACACCGCCGGTGAGACGGCAAGTCCGCATCCCGGACGACAGTGGACGCGTCCGGGATGCGCTGCCACGCTGATGGACATGTCCCGTGCCGGAATCGCCCTCGTCAGTCGACGCCACGTCGACTACGGACGCCTGTCCAGCATGGCCTGTACGGCCCGCACCGCGCGCTGACCCGCGATCCGCGCTGCTCAGCGGCACCCCGCCGTCCCTCCCTCCGGCCGTACGAACCTTCTTTAAAGGACACTCCCGCCATGACCGTCACCCCGTCCACGCCTGCCCGCGTCAGCCGCCCCCGCCAGCAGCGCGGCGAAGGGCAGTGGGCCAAGGGCTACTTCACTCCGCTCAACGGCAACGAGCAGACCAAGAAGGACGACGACGGCCTGAACGTCCGGGCCCGCATCGAGAACATCTACGCCTACCGCGGGTTCGACGCCATCGACGGCGGCGACCTGCGCGGCCGCTTCCGCTGGTGGGGCCTGTACACGCAGCGCCGCCCCGGGATCGACGGCGGCAAGACCGGCATCCTGGAGCCGGAGGACCTGGACGACAAGTACTTCATGCTGCGGGTGCGCATCGACGGCGGCCGGCTGAGCCTGGCGCAGCTGCGCGCCGTCGCCGAGGTCTCGGAGAAGTACGCGCGCGGCACCGCCGACGTCACCGACCGGCAGAACATCCAGCTGCACTGGGTCCGCATCGAGGACGTCCCGGCGATCTGGCGGACGCTGGAGGGCGTCGGCCTGACCACCGCCGAGGCCTGCGGCGACGTCCCGCGCGTGATCCTGGGCTCGCCGGTCGCCGGCATCTCCGCCGCCGAGATCATCGACGCCACCCCGGCGATCGAGGAGATCACCCAGCGCTACATCGGCAGCCCGGAGTTCTCCAACCTGCCGCGCAAGTTCAAGACCGCGATCAGCGGCCTGCAGGACGTGGTGCACGAGATCAACGACATCTCGTTCGTCGGCGTGGTCCACCCCGAGCTCGGCCCGGGCTTCGACCTGTGGGTCGGCGGCGGCCTGTCGACGAACCCGCACTTCGCCAAGCGGCTCAACGCGTTCGTGACGCTGGAGGAGGTCCCGGAGGTCTGGGCCGGCGTCTGCGGCATCTTCCGGGACTACGGCTACCGGCGCCTGCGCAGCCGCGCGCGCCTGAAGTTCCTGGTCGCGGACTGGGGCGCGGCGAAGTTCCGCGAGGTCCTGGAGACCGAGTACCTCAAGCGCACGCTGCCCGACGGCCCCGCCCCGGAGCAGGCGCCCGCCTACGACCGCGACCACATCGGCGTGCACGTCCAGAAGGACGGCAACCGCTACGTCGGCTTCGCCCCGCGCGTCGGCCGTGTCGACGGCGCGACCCTGGCCAAGATCGCCGACCTGGCCGAGGCCGCCGGCTCGGACCGGGTCCGCACCACCGCCGAGCAGAAGCTGCTGATCCTGGACGTGGCGCCGGATCGCGTGGAAGAGCTTGTCAGTGCTCTGGAAGCACTGGACCTGCAGGTCCGTCCCTCGGTCTTCCGCCGCTCCACGATGGCCTGCACCGGCATCGAGTTCTGCAAGCTGGCGATCGTGGAGACCAAGAAGAGCGCCTCGAACCTGATCGACGAGCTGGAGCGCCGGCTGCCGGACTTCGACCAGCCGCTGACCATCAACCTCAACGGCTGTCCCAACTCCTGCGCGCGCATCCAGGTCGCCGACATCGGCCTGAAGGGCCAACTGGTCCTGGACGAGCACGGCGAGCAGGTCGAGGGCTACCAGGTCCATCTCGGCGGCCACCTGGGTGCGCAGACCAAGGAGGCGGGAGACGTCGAGGACGGCGCGTTCGGCCGCAAGGTGCGCGGGCTGAAGGTGACCGCCGCCGCGCTGCCGGACTACGTCGAGCGTCTCGCGCGCCGGTTCCAGGAGCAGCGGACCGAGAACGAGACGTTCGCGCAGTGGACGGCGCGCGCCTCGGAGGCGGACCTGTCATGAGCGAGCGCGCGGCGCCGGCGTACTGCCCCTACTGCGGCGACGAGGATCTGCGGCCGGAGGAGGGCGGGCACCGGCGCTGGTCGTGCCGCTCGTGCCGGCGGGTGTTCGAGGTCGCGTTCATCGGCCTGCTGGCCTCCCGGTCGGACGGTGCGCGGGATTCCTCATCCGGGTCCTGACAGCGAAGATCACCTGAAAGAGTGGTCCCGAAAAGGGCGTTTCTAGATCACAATGGTCTGGAAGCCCCTTCAAGGAGCCGCCCATGACCATCTTCGGTCCCGACATATCGTCCTACCAGAGCGGGCTGAGCCTGTCCCGGCTCGCGGACGCATCGTTCGTCATCGCCAAGACGACCGAGGGCACCTACTACACCGACGCCGACTACCAAGGCTGGCGACGTCAAGCGGCGCAACTCCACAAACCCTTCATCTGGTACCACTTCCTGTCCGGCGAGAGCACCTCGGCGCAGGCCGCGCACACGGCTGCCAACGTCGGTGACAGCGCCCTGCCGGGCATGCTGGACGCCGAGCCTGAGGGCTCGTACTCGCCGTCCCTGGCCCAGATCGTCGACTACATCGACGCCGCGACCGCCGCCGGCCTGAATCTGCGGCTCGTCTATCTGCCGCGCTGGTACTGGGAGCAGATGGGCTCCCCCGATCTGTCGGAGATCTCCTCCCGCGGCGTCTCGCTGGTCTCCTCGCAGTACCCGGGCGGATCCGGCAGCCCGGGCGGCATCTATCCCGGGGACGGGGCCGCGGGCTGGGAGTCCTACGGCGGGATGACGCCCCTGATCTACCAGTTCACGAACCAGGCGTCCGACGGCGGACAGCCCTTGGACTACAACGCGTTCCGGGGCACGACCGCGCAGCTCGAGGCAGCGCTGAGCTCACGTTTGGAGGACGATGACATGCCCGCTTTCGCTACCGGTGTGATCGCACCGGGTTCCGGCGCGGTGACCATGGTGCTGCCGCCGCCGGCGAACTTCGGCACGGCCGGCTGGGGCGACGTGTGGTTCAGTCTCGGCGCCGACTCCGGCACGGCCCATGTGCGGGTCGCAGCCTTCGTGCACGGCCAGGGCTGGTCGCACATCTACCCCGACGTGGTCGTCGACGCCGCCGACGACCGTGTGAACCCCTTCGACGGGCCCCTGCCGACCGCGGTCCAGAAGATCAGCATCGAGCGGACGGAGAACCCAGACGTGCCGCTGGCCTACCTCCTGGAGGCCGTGCACCGGTGAGCGGCCGGTAAGGGCAGAGCAAGGGTTCGGGCTGCTCAGGCGGGGGTGAGCGGCCGGGAAACCCGTGCTGAATCGGTTGAGGCCAACCCGTTGACCCGGGTTGGCCTCATTGCTAGTTTCCCCTTCGCAGACGATCTCAGGGGCCGGGTGTCCCGGGGATTCGTCGGGCGCTGACAGGCCCCATCGCACCACGGACGCCACGGAGCGCGCGGTACCGCCGCGTGCCGATCCCGTGCGCCCGCGCACCACAACGCCGCCCCGGCCAACCCCGGCCGGACGGCGAGGCCCAGCGAGAGGAAGCCACCACATGCTCACCCCCACCACCCGCCGCGGCAAGGCCCGCCTGGCCGCCGGCGCCATCGGTGCCAGTGCCGCGCTGCTCGCCGCGTTCGGCACCGCCGGTTCCGCCCAGGCCGGCCCGGTCGCCATGCGCCACGGCGTGATGCCGACGGTCTCCGGCGCCGCGCAGTTCCGCGCGCAAGCCGCCCACGACGCGGCCACCACGGCGAAGGCCGCCACCGGTCCGGAGACGCTGTCCTACGGCGGCGGTATCGACGGCATCGGCGTGATGGACCAGCACCCCAAGGTCTACCTCGTTTTCTACGGCAGCCAGTGGGGGACGCAGAGCAAGGACTCCAACGGCAACCTGACGTTCTCCAACGACCCGCAGAAGGGTGCTGCCACCGCCCAGATGATGTTCAAGGGCATCGGCACCGGCAGTGAGGCGTGGTCGGGGACGATGACCCAGTACTGCGACGGCTCGCTGGTCAAGGCCGGCGCGACCAGCTGCCCCTCAGGCGCCGCGCACGTGCCCTACCCGACCGGCGGCGTGCTCGCCGGCGCCTGGTACGACAACTCGGCCAAGTCCCCGTCCGCCGCCAGCGGCCACCAGCTCGGCCTGGAGGCGCTGAAGGCGGCGAAGCACTTCGGCAACACCACGGCCTCGGCGAACCGCGGCGCCTACTACGTGATCCTCTCGCCCCACGGCACCAACCCGGACCACTACCAGGGCCAGTACTGCGCCTGGCACGACTACAACGGTGACAGCACGCTGACCGGCGGCGCGGTGGCCTCGACCGTCGGTGACTTCGCCTTCTCCAACCAGCCCTACAACATGGACTCCGGCGCCGGCTGCGGCGTCAGCTTCCTGAACTCCGGCACCAAGGGCACGCTCGACGGCTGGACCATGACCCTGGGCCACGAGTACAGCGAGACCATCACCGACCAGAACCCGGCCGGAGGCTGGACCAACAACACCGGCTCGTCCTACAACGGGCAGGAGAACGCCGACGAGTGCGCCTGGCTCAAGGGCGTGACCGGCGGCGCCGGCAACGTGAAGTTCGGCAACGGGACCTACGCCCAGCAGGGCAGCTGGTCCAACGACACCAACGTCTGCGCACTGACGCACGCGACGGTGAAGTAACCCTGCTTTAAGCAGCAGGCAGACAGTACGCGGCTCCCGCTGAGCCTCAGCCTTCGGATTGGGGCTCGGCGGGAGTCCACAGGTCCGGTCGCGGCGGCATGACCGCGGCGGCGGACGAGCCCAGATCGTCGTGGAACGGATCCGCCTGCGGCGGGAGCATGATCGTGTCGTCATCGTCGGTGTGCCCTACAGGGGCGCCGAGAGCCTCTTCGCGCATCGCCCCACCGTAGACCTCGGCGCCGTGTCGCCGCGCGGTCATGACCAGACTCTCGCGCACCTCCGGCCAAGTCGCCATCACCAGAGCCGCGAACACCCCGGCCTGCACCGTCTTCTCGCGCCCGAGCGCACCGCGGTACACGACTTCGCTGACCACGTCGCCACCGCGCGCCTTCGCCAAGCGCGGCCCGGCGAACTCCCCGAGCAACGCCATCGCATGGTCCACGACCCACTTGCGGCCCGGGACCGGCGGCAGCATGTGCCGGATCTTCTCCGCCTCACGCGCCATCGCCTTGTCGGAGACCACTTCGACCAGGTCCCGCACGATCACCCGGACGACCTTGTCCCAGGGGACGTCCTCGCCGTCGAAGGCCATGTGCTCCGGACCGACGGCCACCTCGCCGTAGCGGTCGAGGAGCCCCAGCGGCTTCAGCGCGAGCGATGGAAGGTCACTGCGTCGCCTCAGATACGCCGCCAGGGACATCTCCCACAGCGCGTCGGCGGGCACGTTCGGCATCGGGATCGTCGAATTCTTCTGGTCCCCCACGCGGCTTACCTTAACGATCGCGCCGAGGACCGCTCCCGCGACTGTCTCAGCTCACAGCGCTTCCGCGATGCGCTCGACCTGACCCGGATCGCGGCCGTAGCAATAGAGCATGACCTCGTCGACACCGAGTTCGGCGTACTGCGCGATGGCCTGCCGGATCGCCGCCGGTGCGGTGAGCATGCCGGCGACCATCTGGCCGGCGCGATCGCCGATGAAGCGGTAGTACGCGGACATGGCCGCGCGGGCGTCGTCGACGACGTCCTGCGGGCCGAGCGCAGCGTTGGCCTGTGCGACGATCCGCGGCGCGCCCGATCGCCCGGCCTCGATCCAGGACCGGCGGACCGTGTCGATCAGCGGCCCGATCCATGAGGGCGGCGCGGCGGCGAGGAAGCCGTCGCCGAACCGTGCGACACGGGCCAGCGCGGCCGGGCGGAAGCCACCGAACAGCACCTCGGGACCGTTCGTGCGGTGCGGTCTCGGCCCGATCGGGCCGACCGTCTCGCTGTACGGCTCGCCGGACCAGATGCGCCGCATGGCGACCATCTGCCGGTCCAGCAGGCGTCCGCGGGTGTGCAGGTCGGTGCCGACGGCATCGTGGTCGTCCTCGCGGCCGCCGACCCCGAGCCCGAGGACGAAGCGGCCGCCGCTGATCCGGTCGAGCGTGGCGGCCTGCTTGGCCAGCAGGACCGGCTCGCGCAGCGGCGCGAGCAGCACCTCGGTCTGCAGCCGGACGCGGCTGGTCGCGCCCGCCAGGGCGGACAGGGCGACCAAGGGCTCGGGGTTGTCGTAGACGAGCCGGTCGAGCAGGCCGAGGGTGGTGAACGGTCCGGCGTCCGCGGCGCGGGCCCAGGCGAGCAGCTGCTCGGGGGCGCTGATGGGCAGACCGATTCCGACTTTCATGGGAAACCTCCGTGAGGGCACGACGAATCGATGCCGCCCCCTCCGGGACCTCGGCGACCAGATCGGCGCGAGACGCAGGGCTCCCGTTCTGCGGCGTTCGTGCTGGGAGCTCCCTGTCGGAGTGATCGGCAGCCTAAAGCCTGTTTCGCAACCGAGACAAACCCTTTCCACCACCGGAAGTGGCGTGAGACACACAGTCCGCATCATGGACGACAGTGGACGACCCGCGGACCGCGTGCGACTCTCTAGTCATGTCTCGTGCTGGAATCGCGCTCGTCGGTCGGCGTCACGTCGACTTCGGACGGCTGTCCAGCATGGTCTGTATGCCGGCCCAGTAGACCTCGCCCGCGATCTGTCGATCAAAGATCTTCCAGGGCCACGGTCCGCCGGCGCTCCCCCCACGCCGTCCGTGTGACGCCGCCACCGCGCGGCCGCCGGCGCGTCGGGCCTCCGGCACGCCCGTGCGCCCGCCACTGTAAGGGGAAGCCCCGAAATGTCAGCGGACACCACGCTAGCGTCGGACGACCCGGCGGCCACCGCCGCCGCGGGCCGGGCCGACCTTCGGGCGCTGGCCGAGCAGGCCAACGCGGAACTGGAGAACGCCCCGGCCCGGCGGATCGTCGAGTGGGCCCACGCCACCTTCGGCGCGGACCTGGTCGTCGCCTCGTCCATGGCCGACACCCACCTGGTGCACCTGGCCTCCGCCGCCGCGCCGGGCATCGACGTCGCCTTCCTGGACACCGGCTACCACTTCGCCGAGACCATCGGCACGCGCGACGCGGTCGCCGAGGTGTACCCGGTGCGGCTGCTGAACATCACGCCGCTGCAGACCGTCGCCGAGCAGGACGCCGAGTACGGCCCGCGGCTGCACGAGCGCGACCCGGACACGTGTTGCGCGCTGCGCAAGGTCGAGCCGCTGGAGCGCGCGCTGAAGCCGTACACGGCCTGGATCAACGGCATGCGCCGCGAGGAGTCCCCGACCCGCGCGGACATCCCGGTCATCGGCTACGACGCCAAGCGCGACATGGTCAAGATCTCCCCGCTGGCCGCCTGGACCCAGGACGACCTCGACGCCTACATCGCCGAGAACGGCGTGCTGACCAACCCCCTGTTCCTCGAGGGCTACACCTCCATCGGCTGCGAGCCCTGCACGCGCAAGCCCCTGCCGGGCGAGGACCCGCGGGCCGGCCGCTGGGCCGGCAACGCCAAGACCGAATGCGGACTGCACACCTGACATGAGCATCCTGACCCACGACGAGACCGCCCCGGCGCACGACCATCTGCGGACGCTGGAGGCCGAGGCGGTCCACATCATCCGCGAGGTGGCCGCCGAGTTCGAGCGGCCGGTGCTGTTGTTCTCCGGCGGCAAGGACTCGATCGTGATGCTGCACCTGGCGCTGAAGGCGTTCGCGCCGGCGCCGGTGCCGTTCGGCCTGCTGCACGTGGACACCGGCCACAACTTCCCCGAAGTGCTGGCCACCCGCGACCGCACCGTCGCCGAGCACGGCCTGCAGCTGTACGTCGCGCACGTGCAGGACTACATCGACGACGGCCGTTTGGTGGAGCGTCCCGACGGGACCCGCAACCCGCTGCAGACAGTGCCGCTGGTGGACGCGATCCAATCGCACAGGTTCGACGCCGTCTTCGGAGGCGGCCGCCGCGACGAGGAGAAGGCCCGCGCGAAAGAGCGGGTCTTCTCGCTGCGCGACGACTTCGGGCAGTGGGACCCCAAGCGCCAGCGGCCGGAGCTGTGGCGGCTGTACAACGGCCGGCACCGTCCCGGTGAGCACGTCCGGGTGTTCCCGCTGTCGAACTGGACCGAGCTGGACGTCTGGCAGTACATCGCCGAGCAGGAGATCGAGCTGCCGGAGATCTACTACGCGCACGAGCGCCAGGTGTTCGCCCGCGGCGGCATGTGGCTGTCCCCGGGTGAGTGGGGCGGCCCGCGCGAAGGCGAGACCCTGCAGACCCGCGTGGTGCGCTACCGCACCGTCGGGGACATGTCGTGCACCGGCGCGGTGGACTCCGACGCCGCCGACGTCGCCGCGGTGATCACCGAGATCACCGCTTCCCGGATCACCGAGCGAGGGGCGTCACGCGCCGACGACAAGATGTCCGAGGCCGCCATGGAAGACCGCAAGCGAGAAGGGTACTTCTAGTCATGACTGTGCTGCTGGACGCGCCGACCGCGAAGGACACCCACGTCGCAGGACTGCTGCGGCTGGCCACCGCCGGCTCGGTGGACGACGGGAAGTCGACCCTGGTGGGCCGGCTGCTCTACGACACCAAGTCGGTGCTGGCCGACCAGTACGAGGCGGTGGAGCGCACCTCGCGCAACCGCGGCCTGGAGCAGGCCGACCTGGCGCTGCTCACCGACGGCCTGCGCTCGGAGCGCGAGCAGGGCATCACCATCGACGTCGCCTACCGCTACTTCGCCACGCCGCACCGGCGGTTCATCCTGGCCGACACGCCCGGGCACGTGCAGTACACCCGCAACATGGTCACCGGCGCCTCCACCGCCGAGCTCGCGGTGATCCTGGTCGACGCGCGCAAGGGACTGGCCGAGCAGACCCGCCGCCACACCGCCGTCTCGGCCCTGCTGCGGGTGCCGCGGGTGCTGCTGGCGGTGAACAAGATGGACCTGGTCGACTTCGACAAGGACCGCTTCGGCGAGATCGAGGCCGACTTCGCCGCCTACGCCACCGCGCTCGGCGTCGAGCACCACGCGGCGCTGCCGGTCTCGGCGCTGCGCGGCGACAACGTGGTGGAGCCCTCGGCGGACCTGGCCTGGTTCGAGGGCCCGACGCTGCTGGAGTACCTGGAGAACGTGCCGGTGGAGACCGAGCGCCGGCCGGCTGGCCGGTTCCCGGTGCAGTACGTGATCCGGCACCAGGCCGCCGACTACCGCGGCTACGCCGGCACCATCGCCTCCGGGCACCTGGAGGTCGGCGACCCGATCGTGGTGCTGCCCTCGGGCCAGCGCTCGACGATCGCCGCCATCGACCTGCTGGGCCGCCCGGCCGAGCGCGCCACCGCCGGACAGGCCGCCACCCTGCTGCTGGCCGACGAGCTCGACGTCTCCCGCGGCGACCTGATCGCCCCGGCCGACTCCGCGCCGACCGCGGTGCAGGACGTGGTCGCGACCGTGTGCCACCTGTCGGAGAAGCCGCTGAACGTCGGAGACCGCGTGCTGCTGAAGCACACCACGCGCACGGTCAAGGCGATCGTGAAGGAGATCTCCGCCAAGCTGGACATCTCCGACCCGCTGGCCGCCGCCGGGTCCGTGAAGGACACCGAGGCCGACGAGTTCGCGTGGGACGACGACGCCCCCGCCGGGCACAGCCTGAACGCCAACGACATCGGCCGTGTGGTCCTGCGCACCGCCTCGCCGATCCTGCTGGAGCCCTACGCGGCCGACCGCGAGACCGGGTCCTTCCTGCTGATCGACCCCGCCAGCGGCGACACCCTCACCGCCGGCATGTCCGGGGACCCGCTGGGGGTCTTCTCGTGATGCAGCACGCCCTGTTCACCCACAACTTCACCGGTGACATCCGATGTCGGATCGCCGCGCGGCAGCACGGCTGCTCGCTGTTCCGACATCGAAGTCCCTGACAGTCCCCGTCCTTGGAGCCAGCGTGATACGAAGGGCTTTGTCCGCCGCGGCGGCCGCGATCGCGGCCGGGTGGATGGTCGTGTCGCTGGTGATCGTCATCGCCGCGTACGTCTCCACCGCCGACCACAGTTCCGGATCGGCGTCCTCCACCGCCTCGTCCTCCACCGCCGCGGCCGGCGCGTCCACGGCGGCCGGGGAAGTCCGGCTCGGATACTTCGCGAACGTCACGCACGCCACCGCGGTGGTCGCAGTCGCGCACGGCGACTTCGCCAAGGCGCTGGGCACCACCAAGCTGTCCACCCAGATCTACAACGCCGGCCCCGCCGAGATGACCGCGCTGCTCGGCGGCCAGTTGGACGCCGCCTACGTCGGACCGTCCTCAGCGCTGGCGGCCTACGCCCAGTCCCACGGCGAGGCGCTGCGCATCGTCGCCGGCGCGACCAGCGGCGGCGCGGAGCTGGTGGTCCGGCCCGGGATCTCCTCCGTCGCCGACCTCAAGGGCAAGACCATCGCCAGCCCGCAGAAGGGCAACACCCAGGACGTCGCCCTGCGCGCCTGGCTGAAGCAGAACGGCCTGACGGCCAACGCGGACGGCACCGGCGACGTGTCGGTGAACCCGCAGGACAACGCGGCCACGCTGGACCAGTTCAAGGCCGGCCACATCGACGGCGCCTGGCTGCCCGAGCCGTGGGCCTCGCGCATGGTGACCGAAGCCGGGGCGAAGGTGCTGGTCGATGAGCGCAGCCTGTGGCCCGGCGGGCAGTTCGCCACCACCAACCTGGTGGTGTCCACGAGCTTCCTGGCCGCGCATCCGGACACCGTCAAGGCCCTGATCGACGGGCAGATCGCGGCCAACCAGTGGATCACCGCGGACCCGGCCGACGCGCAGAAGCTGGTCAACGACCAGCTCAAGACACTCACCGGCAAGTCCCTGACGAGCGCGGAGATCCAGCGCGCCGTCAGCGAGCAGACGGTGACCGACGACCCGCTGGCCGCCTCGCTGCAGACCTCGATGGACCATGCCGTGTCCGCCGGACTGCTCAAGAGGACAGACCTGCACGGCATCTTCGACCTGACGCTGCTGAACACCGAACTGGCCAAGGACGGCCGGCCCGCGGTGTCGGACGCCGGGCTGTCCACCAAGTAGCGCCGGAAACCCAAGGGGAGAACGCCATGACCGCCGCAATCGCAGCAGTTGAATCAGCACAGCCGACCACCACGGCCGCCGTCGACGCCGCCTTCGCTCCGGCCGTCCGGCTGACCAAGGTCGGCAAGACCTTCCGGGGCGGCGCCCCGGTGCTCGACGGCATCGACCTGACCGTCGCCCCCGGCGAGTTCGTCTGTCTGCTCGGCGCCTCGGGCTGCGGCAAGTCCACGCTGCTGAACCTGGTCGCCGACCTGGACGCGCCGAGCTCGGGCACCGTCGAGGTGCCCTCCGGCCGCGCCGCCCTGATGTTCCAGGAGTCGGCGCTGTTCCCGTGGCTGACCGCCGGGGAGAACATCGACCTCGCCCTGCGCCTGCGCGGCCTGTCCGGCCGCCGCGACCGCCGCGCCGAGACCGAGCGGCTGCTGGACCTGGTCCGGCTGCGCGGCGCCTACGACAAGCGCCCGCACCAGCTCTCCGGCGGTATGCGGCAGCGCGTCGCGCTGGCCCGCGCCCTCGCGCAGGACAGCCCGGTGCTGTTGATGGACGAGCCCTTCGCCGCCCTCGACGCCATCACCCGCGACGTGCTGCACGAGGAGCTCGTCCGGCTGTGGGAGGCCACCGGGCTCGCGGTGCTGTTCGTCACGCACAACGTCCGCGAGGCCGTGCGTCTGGGCCAGCGGGTCGTGCTGCTGTCCTCCCGCCCCGGCCGGGTGGCGCGGGAGTGGCGTGTGGACATCCCGCAGCCGCGCCGCATCGAGGACAAGGCGGTCGCCGACCTGTCGGTGGAGATCACCGATCATCTGCGCAAGGAGATCAGCCGCCATGGCCGCTGACACCGACACCTCGGGGCCGGCCGGCGACTCGCTCGCACACATCGAAGCCGGACTTGACGCGCTGGAAACATCCGCGGAACCGGAGTCCAGCAGACTCAAGCACGTGGCCGCCTCCGTCCTCCCGCCGATCGCCGCCCTGGTGCTGATCCTCGCCGTCTGGCAGATCCTCTACGCGGCGAAGATCTGGCCGGACTGGAAGCTGCCCGGGCCCTCGCAGGTCTTCGGCTCCCTGAAGGACACCTTCTCCGAGGGCGACGCCTGGGGAGCCGTCGGCCACAGCATCGGCCACGGCGCCGTCGGCTTCGGCGCCTCGGTCGCGATCGGCACGCCGCTGGGCATCCTGGTCGGCCGCTTCAAGCCGGTGCGCGCCGGACTCGGCCCGATCCTGTCCGGCCTGCAGTCGCTGCCCTCGGTGGCCTGGGTCCCGCCGGCCCTGATGTTCTTCGGCCCCACCCCGGCGATGCTCTACACCGTCGTGCTGCTCGGCGCGGTGCCCTCCATCGCCGTCGGCGTCATGTCCGGACTGGACCAGGTGCCGCCGCTGTACCTGCGCGTCGGGCGCAACATCGGCGCCCGGGGCCTGGCCTCGGTGCGGCACGTGCTGCTGCCGGCCGCGCTGCCCGGCTACCTGGCGGGCCTGCGCCAGGGCTGGGCGTTCGCCTGGCGCTCGCTGCTGGCCTCGGAGATCATCGTCCAGTCCGCGAACCTCGGACATTCCCTGGGATTCCTGCTGAAGAACGCGCAGGACGCCAACGACATGTCCGGGGCGTTCGCCGCGATCGTGCTCATCCTGGCCGTCGGAGTGGCGGTCAACCAGCTGCTCTTCGTGCCGCTGGAGCGGCGCGTGCTGAAGGCGAGGGGATTGGCGTGAGCAAGACACAGGCCATGCTCGCGGTCGCGCACGGGAGCCGGGACCCGCGGCACCGCGATGTCATCACAGGGCTCGTGGACGCGGTGCGCGAGCAGCGCCCCGGCCTGCGGGTGGAGACGGCCTTCCTCGACCACTGCGGCCCGACCACCGCGCGGGCCCTGCACGGCCTGGTGCGGGACGGCTATCAGCACGTGAAGGTGGTGCCGCTGCTGCTGAACACGGCCTTCCACGTCCGGCAGGACATCCCGGCGGCGGTGACCGCGGCGCACGAGTCGCTGCCCCGGCGCTGGCGGGCCGGGGTGTCCGTGCCGGTGCTGGCCGAGCCGCTGGGCCCGCATCCGCTGCTGATGGCCGGGCTGGAGCGGCGGCTGCGCGAGGCCGGGGTGTGGCCCGGCGACGAGGAAGCCTCCGTGGTGCTGGCCTGGGCCGGATCCTCCGACCGGGTGGCCGTCGCGGCGGTGGACGAGGTGGCCGAGGGCTGGCAGCGCAGTGGCTGGGAGCACGTGGTTCCGGTCCCGGCGGTCGGCGACCAGGCCGGCGACGCGGTGCGCGAGCTGCGCGGCCGGGGCGCGCGGCGGGTCGTGGTGGCGCCGTACTTCCTGGCCCCGGGATTCCTGGCCGACCGGATCCGGAGCTCCGCGCTGAGCGCCGGCGCGGACGCGGTGGCGGCCGAGCTCGGGAACGCGCCGGAGGTGGCCTCCGCGGTGCTGGCCCGGTTCGACGGCGCGGTGACGACCTGCCTGGCGCACGTGGCCTGAAGCCGCCCAACCGGGCTGGGGCTCCCTTCCGCCAATCGGGGTATGGCGGCTGTGCCCGCGGAATCTGCGGGCCGGGAGCGGGGTTGCAAACTGCGAACCACCGCAACCTTTGAAAGGATCCGTGTATGCGCGCGATCGTCGTCAGCCAGGCTGGCGGACCCGAGGTCCTGCAACTCTCCGACGTCGAAGACCCGGTGCCGGGTCCCGGGGAGCTCCTGGTGAAGGTCGGCGCCGCCGGGGTGAACTTCATCGAGACCTACCAGCGCAGCGGCCTGTACCCGATGAACCCGCCGTTCACGCCGGGCGCCGAGGCGGCCGGCCACGTGATCGCGGTCGGCGAGGGCGTCACGGACTTCCGGGCCGGGGACCGGGTGGCGACGGTGGACGGCCGCGGCAGCTACGCCGACCAGGTGATCGTGCCGGCCGACCGGGCCGTCGCGGTCCCGGACAGCGTGTCGGTGGAGATCGCCGCCGCGGTGATGCTGCAAGGCATGACCGCGCACTACCTGACGCAGAGCACGTACCCGATCAAGGCCGGCGAGACCGCGCTGGTCCACGCCGCGGCCGGCGGCATGGGCCTGCTGCTGACCCAGATGGTGAAGGCCGCCGGCGGCAAGGTGATCGGCACCGTCTCCAGCGACGCCAAGGCCAAGCTGGCCACCGAGGCCGGCGCCGACGAGGTGATCCGCTACGACCAGGTGGCCGGCGAGGAACTGGCCGCCGAGGTCCGCCGCCGCAACGGCGGACAGGGCGTGCACGTGGTCTACGACGGCGTCGGCAAGGACACCTTCGAGGCCTCCCTCGGCGCGCTGCGCGTGCGCGGCATGCTGGTCAGCTTCGGCAACGCCTCGGGCCCGGTGCCGCCGTTCGCCCCGCTGCGGCTGTCCGCGGCCGGCTCGCTGTTCCTGACCCGTCCGACGCTGGGCAGCTACATCATCGCGCGCCAGGAGCTGGAGTGGCGCGCCGGCGACCTGTTCCGGTGGATCCAGGACGGGTCGCTGACCGTGCGGATCGGTGCGACGTTCCCGCTCGGCCAGGCCGGGGAGGCGCATGAGGAGCTGGAGTCGCGCAAGACGACCGGCAAGCTGGTGCTGGTCCCGTAGGCGTCGGCGCCTGATCCCGTAAGAACCGTCACGGCCGCGTGCCTGGCCGAGCCCGTCGGGCCGCCGGGCCGCGGCCGGCCGCGATCGCGCACAGAAGCGCGGCGAACGCCGTGAAGACCGGCCCGGCGCGCATGGACGGCGCGAAGGCGTCTATGCCCTGCAGTTCCGAATGGAACCGGAAGGCCGCCAGCACCGCGCACACGACCAACGCCGCCGCGGCGAACAAGGACAGCCACGCCAAGCGCGCGTCCGGCACGATCAGCCGCAGCGCCGACAGCGCTATCAGCCCGATGCTCAGCCACTGCAGGACGTGCAGGCAGGTGACCACGGACCCGATGCTGTCCGAGACCGGGTGCGGATCGCCCATGATGTCGAACCCCGACCAGGACAGACTGCCGCCCTCGGCGTGGTAGCCGGCCCACGGGATGGCCAGCGAGCCCAGGGTCAGCACCGCGAAGCCGAGCGTGGCCAGCGCGTTGGCGCGGGACTGGCCGGCCGCGGGCGGCTGGACGTCGAGCATGGCGCCTATGGTCACGGATATCTTCGGGCCGAACAAGGGTCTTGATACGACTGAGGCCTCAATCGAGCTTCTGATACATCACGTGGATCCCGACATAGCCGTGCTTCGTGCTCTTGTACGCGCCGGGGACCGTCCCGATGATCCGGAACCCGATCGACTGCCACAGGTGCACCGCGCGGGCGTTGCTCTCCACGACCGCGTTGAACTGCATCCCGTGGTAGCCCTGCTCGCGCGCCCACGCCAGCGAGTACTCGCCGAGCGCGCGGCCGATGCCCCGGCCCGCAGCCGCCGGGTCCACCATGTAGCTCCCGGTGGCCACGTGCGCGCCGGGACCGGGCCGGTTCGGGCCCATCTTCGCGCTGCCCAGGACCGTGCCGGCCTCGTCGACCGCGACGACGGTCAGCCCCGGCGGCTGCTCCATCCACATCGCGCGGCCCTCCTGCTCGGTGGGCTCGTAGGGGTAGACGTAGGTCTCCCCCTCGGCGCAGATGCTGCGGAAGAAGGGCCAGATGTGCGGCCAGTCCTCGCCGGTGGCCTCGCGGATCCTCACGGTCATGGCGCGAGGATAGCGGCCGGTCAGGTGGAGGCGTTCTGACTCACGGCACCGCGTCATCCGCTCGAAGCCCTCAGGCTCAGGAGGAGAGCACCCGCTTCTTCTCCTCCTCGATGTCGTAGTCGGCCGGCGGCCACTTCGGGTCGATCCGCTCCAGTGTCTCGATGAGCAGGTTGGTGATCGCGAAGTTGCGGTACCACTTGCGGTCGGCCGGGATCACGTACCAGGGCGCCGTCTCGGTCGAGGTCTTGTCCAGCACGGCCCGGTACGCCTCCTGATACGCCGGCCACAGCTTGCGCTCGGCGACATCGTTGATGTTGTACTTCCACAGCTTCGTGGGGTCGTCCAGGCGGGCCAGCAGCCGTTCCTTCTGGGTGTCGCGGCTGATGTGCAGGAAGCACTTCACCACCGTCGTGCCCTGGTCGGCGAGTTCCTGCTCGAACTCGTTGATCAGGCCGTAGCGCAGCTCCCACTGCTGGCGCGGGACCAGATCGCGGACCCGGACGATGAGGACGTCCTCATAGTGGCTGCGGTCGAAGACGCCGACCATGCCGGGCATCGGCAGGGCCTTGCGGATGCGCCACAGGAAGTCATGGGACAGCTCTTGCTTGGTCGGGGCCTTGAAGGAGTGGATGCGCAGGCCGCCGGGGTCCATCGCACCGGTGACGTGCTTGACCGTGCCGCCCTTGCCGGAGGTGTCCATGCCCTGCAGGACCAGCAGCAGGTTCTGGCGGGCCGGCTGGCCGTTGTCGTGTGCCTGCGCGAACAGGCGCTCCTGCAGATCGGCCAGGCGCGCGCCGAGTTTCGGCATCTTCTTCAGCGCCGCGGCTTTGGAATCGACGCCAGGATGCTCGTCGGAGGGGATCTCGGAGAGCTCGACCGGGGAGTCCGGAGCCCGCAGCAGCTTCGTGAACGACTTCGCCATGAAGGAAGCCTGCCATCCGGGCTAACGGATCGCATCTCATCCGGAGCCGTTTCGGGGGACGAACCCACGCCGGCTCCGGAGGCTGAGTGCTCCTACGCTCCCGCGCCGACGACGGTCTGCCCGGCGTCGGCCAGCGCCAGGCCGTCCCGGGCCAGCGCGGTGATCCGGGAGATCGCGCGCAGGTACTTCTTGCGGTATCCGCCGCGCAACAGCTCGGGGGTGAACAGGTCGCCGAGCGGCGTGCCGGAGGCGATGACCGGGACCTTGCGGTCGTAGAGCCGGTCTATCAGCACCACGAGGCGCAGGGCGACGTTCTGGTCGTCCAGCGGCCGCACGCCGGTGATCCCGACAGCGCCGACGCCGTCGATCAGGGCGCCGTAGCGGCTGGGGTGGACCGCGGCGAGCTCGCCGGTCAGGCCGTCGAAGCTGTCCAGGGTGGCGCCGGGGTACTCGTCCACGGTGCGCGCCACGACGTCCTCGGCGACCGGGGCCGGCGGCGTGGGCAGGTCGCGGTGGCGGTAGTCGGGGCCGTTGACGCGCAGCACCTCGAAGCGCGCGGACAGCGCCTGGATCTCGCGCAGGAAGTCGGCGGCGGCGAAGCGGCCCTCGCCGAGCTTGTCCGGCAGGGTGTTGGAGGTCGCGGCAAGTTTCACGCCGCGGTCGGACAGCCGGGTGAGGAGCGTGGAGACCAGGACGGTGTCGCCGGGGTCGTCGAGTTCGAACTCGTCGATGCAGACCAGTGCGAAGTCCGACAGGCGCTCCACCGCGGTGGCGAAGCCGAGTGCGCCGACCAGGCTGGTGTATTCGACGAAGGTGCCGTAGGCCTTCTTCTCGCGCGGGGCCGGGGACTCGTGCCAGAGCGAGGCCAGCAGGTGGGTCTTGCCGACGCCGAACCCGCCGTCGAGGTAGACGCCGATGGCACCGGACGCGGGGGCCTTCTTCTTGAACAGACCGCCGCTCTTGCTCTTCTTCGGCGCCGCTGCGCCCACCGTCGCGGCGAAGGCCTGCAGGCGGTCGCGCGCGGCGGCCTGGCTCGGCTCGGCCGGGTTCGGGACGTAGCTCGAGAACCGCACCTGGTCGAACCGCGGGGGCGGGACCAGGTCGGCGATCAGCCGGTCCGCGCCGACGTCGGGACGGCGGCCCACGAGGGTCGCGGGCGGCGCGGAGACTATCGGAGCAGACGTCGGCACTCCTCCAATGTCGCAGGCCGGAGCGGGTGTCCCGACCCGTTCGGGGGGTGTAATTGATCACATGTGAAGCCAGTCACAAATCCTTGTGCGGCCGGTGGCAGAGCCGCGCGTGTCAGAAGTCGCCTGGTGTGATTCGCTGGTCCCATGTATCAGCTGTTGCCACCCTCGAACCGCAGCCGCCAGGTCGATCTGGCCGAGGTCTACGCCTATCCGACCGGGGCACGGCGCTGGGTCCGGGCCAACATGGTCGCCACCGCCGACGGGGCCGCGACCGCCTCCGGCAAGTCCGAGGGCATCTCCGGGGAGGCCGACAAGCGCATCTTCGGCGTGCTGCGCGCGCTGGCCGACGTGGTGCTGGTCGGCGCCGGGACGGTGCGCACCGAGCAGTACCGCCCGGCGCGGGTGCGCGAGCAGTACCAGGAGGCGCGCGCGGCGGCCGGCCAGGCGCCGGCGGCGGCGATCGCCGTGGTCACCCGGTCGATGGACCTGGACTGGTCGATGCCGCTGTTCACCTCCCCCGCGGTGCCGACGATCGTCCTGACCGTCTCCGACGCCCCGCAGGGCCGGGTCGACGCCGCCGCCGAGGCCGGGGCCGAGGTGATCGCGGCCGGAACCGGCGAGGTCGACCTGGCGCTGGCCGTGGAGCGGCTGGCCGAGCGCGGCCTGGGCCGGATCCTGTGCGAGGGCGGGCCGCACCTGCTGGCGCAGCTCGCAGCGGCCGGGAAGCTCGACGAGCTGTGCCTGTCGACCGCCCCGCAGCTGCGCGGCGGCGACTCGATGCGGGTCCTGGCCGGGCCGGATCTTACGGGCGGATTACCGCTGATACTGCACAGCCTGCTGACGGAAGACGGATTCCTCTTCTCTCGTTACCTAGTAGGGGGACCACACGGTTCCGTCGAGGGACCCGGTAAGGAAGGGTGAATCGCATGGTCGAGAAGGTCGAGAGGTCCGAGGCCGAGTGGCGCTCGCTGTTGACGCCGATGGAGTTCGCGGTGCTGCGCGAGGCCGGTACGGAGCGTCCGTGGAGCGGGGAGTACGTGTCCACGCACACGGAGGGGACGTACCACTGTCGGGCCTGCGACGCGCCTCTGTTCCGCTCGCAGGCGAAGTACGACTCGCACTGCGGGTGGCCGTCGTTCTACGAGCCCGGTGAGGGTGACGCGGTCACGCTGCACCAGGACATGAGCCACGGGATGGTGCGGACCGAGGTGCGGTGCGCGGCGTGCGGGTCGCACTTGGGGCACGTGTTCGACGACGGTCCGGTGGACCACGGCGGGCAGCGGTACTGCATCAACTCGGTGAGCTTGAAGCTGGACGAGGAGACGAGCGCTTCCTGAGGCGCTTCCTGAGGGGAGTGACGAGCGCTTCCTGAAGGGAGTGCTCGGGCAGTACTCGGCAGTACTCGGGAAGTCCGGGCGCTCCGTAGTTCGTCCTCTGAGCGCCCTACTGCAGGGGTTGCCCTAAGCGCCGCGCTGCCACCTCGTGGCGCCGGCGACGATGGCGAGGAGCGCCACGGCCGCGAGCAGAGCGGTCGCCGCGAGGGAGGTCGGCGGGATCGGATGGACCCCCGACTTCAGCGGCGGCCAAGCGGTCAGCACGCGGGGATTGAGCAGTGAGGACAGCACGGGAGTGTGGCGCAGGGACTGCTCGGCGTCGGTCAGGCCCTTGGCGATGCCGGGCAGGCCGGTGACGAGAGCTCCGGCGGCCCACGGCACGGCAAGTGCCACAACCGCCACGGCCGCCGCGATCGACACGCGGTACCACGACGTCAGCCATCCGATGGCGAGACCGAACAGCCCGGCCGCCAACGCCGCCGCAGCCGCCGGGGCCACTCCCTGCAGGACGGGGTCGGCGGCGGCACCACCGGGGATGAGGGTGCGGTCGCCGGCGTAGGCCCACGCCAGCGCGAGGGCGTAGCCGAGCGCGGCGGACAGCGAGACCAGAGCACCGGTCAGCGCGGACAGGAGTGCGATGAGCGTGGCCTTGGCGACGGTCAGCCACGCCCGCCGCGGCACGATGGCGAGGGTGACGTAGCGCATGGCGTAGTGGCGCTCTTGCCCGGAGGCTGCGGCGCCGAGCACGACGGCGGCGGCGAGCGCGGGCAGCGTCCCCGCCAACCGCAGCAAGGCGACGACTCGCTCCGAAGCCCCCGCCGACACGGCCAGAGCAGCCCCGATGCCGAACGCGGCGGCCACCACAGCAGCACCCCCCGGCACCCGCCGAGTCGCCCGCAGGCTTCCCATCCGGCGCAGCTCAAAACGGAACGCGGCGATCATGCGGACGTTTCCTGCTCTGCCGGGGCCGCCTCCGCGGCCGAAGCGGACTGCTGACCATGCTGCGACGCCCGCGCGGCCACAGCCCGCCACGGCGTCATGCCGTCCGCGACCGCATCCTGCTCGGAAGCGGGCAGCGCGACGGTGAAGGGAACGGCGGGCTGGACGAGGACCGAAGACACGACCACCGCGGGTTCCGGCGGCTTCGGCGCGGGATGCTGCGGCCGGCTACGGCCCCAGCGAAGGCCGAAGGCGATGCGGCGATGGACTTCGTGGGGCTTGGCGGAGGTGGCGATAGGAGCTGCATGACTGAGGACTGTGGGGCTCGTCGGTGCGACGGCCGGAACCGCGGCAGCGGTGTCGACCGGGGCTGACTGGTTCGCGATGGCCGGAGCAGCCGGCTCCTCTGCCACCCGGGAGACCGATGACGCGATCGTTCGAATGACAGGATCCTGTTGCTGCGAACCCTTCACGGCCGACCAGCGTGAACCAGCGACCGAACCCTGGGTGCGCCAGGAGCCGACGGCGCTGGGCTTCGCATCCGGCTGAGCCGTCTCGGCAACGGGGCTCAGCGAAGGTGACGCAGCAGGCTGAACTTGCTGGTCAAACACCTGCTGCTCAGCCTGGGCCGGCGCAGCGGCGCTCATCGCCGACTGGCCGGACTCAGCCGCCTGCCACCGCTCGACCGGAACCTGCCCATCGCCGCTCATCGCCGACTCGCCGGACTCAGCCACCTGCCACCGCTCGACCGGAACCTGCCCGTCGCCGCTCACCGCCGACTCGCCAGACTCAGCCACCTGCCACCGCTCGACCGGAACCTGCCCATCGCCGCTCACCGCCGACTCGCCAGACTCAGCCGCCCGCCACCGCTCGACCGGAACCTGCCCACCGGCACCCACCGCCGACTCATCCGGACCCGTCGTCGCCCCCTGTGACACCTGACCGAAGTCCTCGGCCTCCGTCTGCACCGTCGCCGCCATCTGCGCGCCAATGGTTACCGTCGCAGGCTGCCCGGCCTCGGCGCCAGCCACCTCCTCGGCCTCGGCACTCGCCTCCACCGCGGCCTCGACAACCTCCGCTTGCTCGATGTCCTCCGCGACCAGGCGCACTCCCGAGCGCCAAGTCGTGCCGGGGCGATTAAGCCCCGGCAGCAGCTCCTTCTGGCGCGGCACCGGCCGCAGCCCGAAGACGTCGTCGTCCTGGTCGATCTCGCTGAGCTCGTGCAGGCAGACGCCCGCGACATGCGCCACTTCGCCGATGCGGGCCCGGTCCAGGCCTCGGACCTGGAGCGCACCGGGGCCGGCCGCGGCAAGCCGGGCGCCTTCGGCTTCGAGGGCCGCCGCCAGGCGGGCTGCCTGCGGACTCCGTACCTGGACGACCGTGGCCCGCCGCTCATCGAAGACCTCCGCGGCCGAGCGGCTGGCGATGACGCGGCTGATGCCGTCGTGTTCGTCGCGGCGCAGGACCACCACGTGGTCGGCGGTGCCGGCCAGGGTGTCGGGGTCGGTGACCGCCACCAGGACGGTGCGGCCCTGGGCCGCGTAGGCGCGGATCAGGGCGTGGAACCAGGACATGCCGTGGGCGTCCAGGGCGTGGGGTTCGTCCAGGATCAGAGCCGCGGGGTCGCCGATCAGGGCCGCGGCGATGGACAGGCGCTGGCGCTGGCCGGAGTCGAGGCGGCCGCAGCGGATAGTGGCCTGCGTGGACAAGCCCGCCACTTCCAGGACCTCCGCGACGCGGGGCTTGGGGACGCCGCCAGCCGCCGCGTAGAGCTGCAGGTGGGCCTGGACGGTGCGACCCGGGTGCAACGCGTCGGGGTTCAGGGCCAGGCCGACCTCGCGAACCGCGGGCTTCAGGGCCCGGTAGGGGCGGCCTCCGAACAGGGTGCGGCCGCCGCCGGGTTCGAGTTCGACCATCAGGCGCAGAACTGTGGACTTTCCGGCGCCGGACGCCCCGAGCAGGGCGGTCACCTGGCCCGGATAGACGTCGAAGGAGACGTTCTCCACGGGCCCGCCGGACGCATGGCGCGACCGGCGGGTGCTGGTCAGCTCGATCGCCTCGATCACCGCGACTCCTCTAGCTCCGGGCCCTTGCTGCCGCTCGGCGCCGGCCGTCCGGCTCCGGTGTCCATCGGTTGATCACCGTCCGCGACATCGCTGTCCGCTACGGTAGCCGTGATCACTCACGGGACCCGGGGAAATCACCGTGAAGAGTGATGAAGTGTCGCAGCCGACTGCCTACCGCCCGCTTCTGGACAAGCCCGCTCAGGCGTGCGCACCATGAGAAGAACCCCACCCGCGAGGAGGTCTGCTATGGGCCTCGCCCCCGCTCTCCCCCTTTCCGCCGCCATCGCCGAGCACCTGGCCGCGACCGAAGGCGAACACGGCTTGTACGCCGAGATCGTCGCCGCCGACCCGCGCCTGACCTTCGCCGTCGAGACGCTGATCCGCGAGCACGCCGAACTCCGGTGTGCGATGCAGGGCGACTTCACCAGCATGAGTGAGAAGCAGCTGGCCGAGCTGTCCCGGCAGCTCGACCGGCACTGCCAACGCGGGAACGATCTGGTCTACGAGGCCTACGTCGTGGATCTGGGCGGGGAGCACTGACCCCGGACCCCGGGCTTCGACCCCGGACCTTGGGCGTCGAGCCCCGGACCGGACCCGGACCAGGGCCGCGTGCCTCAGTCCGCTGACGGCCGCAGCATCGGCGGATTCAGCAACGTCGCGGTCCCCCGCCGGAACAGCTGCGCCGGCCGGCCCCCCTGCCGCGACGTGGTTCCGCCGGTCGGCACCAGGAAGCCCGGCGTCCCGGTCACCTTCCGGTGGAAGTTCCTCGGGTCGAGCTGCACGCCCCACACCGCCTCGTAGACGTTGCGCAGCTCCCCCACCGTGAACTCCGGCGGGCAGAACGCCGCGGCCAGCGACGAGTACTCGATCTTCGACCTCGCCCGCTCCACCCCGTCGGCCAGGATCCGCGCGTGATCGAAGGCCAGCCCCTCCGAGCCGGGCAGCTTGGCGACCGGCAGCCACTCGGCGGCCCGCGCGTCACCCCCCGCCGCCGGAAACGGCCCCTCGGAGCCTTCCTGCAGCGAGGTCAACGGCGCGAGCGCCAGGTACGCCACCGACACCACGCGCATCCTCGGATCCCGATCCGGGGTGCCGTAGCTGGCCAGCTGTTCCAGATGGACGCCGTGGTCGGGCATGCCGTGCGCATCCTGCCCGGCGACCTCCAGCCCCAGCCCGGTCTCCTCGGCCAGCTCCCGCACCGCGGCGTCCTCGAGGCTCTCGACGGGCTTCACGAACCCGCCGGGCAACGCCCAGCGATCGGCGAACGGATTCTCGCCCCGCCGTACGGCCAGCACGCTCAGCCCCTGCTCGGCGACGGTCAGCACGACCAGATCGACGGTCACCGCGAACGGCGGGTAGTCGGTGGGGTCGTACGCCGGGTCGGTGGCCGGGCCGAGATCCTGTGGCATCCGTTCATCCTAGCCTGATGTCGTCAAAGTGACGAGAACCGGGGCCGGCGTTCGCGATCACCGCAGCTCGCCGCCCCGATAATCCGAGGAAAGCCCACCGCCGGCACCCTACGATCGTCCCATGGTGAATGAGGATCCTGAGTGGATCACCGTCCTGGCCTACGAGAACCTGCCGGGCTGCCCGGCACCGGCCCACGCCGTCGCCGATTGACTGCTCGACCGCGGCATCGACTGGCTGCCCTGCGGCCTGGAAGACATCCACATCAACCTGTACTGCGGACGACGCGCCGACGGACACTGGCGCGGAACCTTCCAGATCCAGATGCGCGCCGACCAGCTCCGGCACCTCGGCCTGCACCCAGACCAACCGTGGTCACGCATCACCGGACCGGAACGCCCCGGCTGGGCCCGCGCCGAAGCACTCCGCCACATGATCGGCTCACGCAAGCACCACCGCGGCTAACCGCCGCGGAGCCATCCCGGTCCCGGTGAAGCGCCACGCCGCAATCTCGACCTCCGTGACGCGCACCCGGATCGGGACCGACTCACGACGCTCGGCGACCCAGCCGATCAGAGCCCCGGGATCGGGCACCGGCGCGGCGAAATGCAGGATATTGAGGTACCAGATGTCGCGCCGGAACCCGTTCTCCAACCACGCGTCCGCCCCGAGGGCGGCGACGTACGCGGCGCAGAGCCGGTCCGCAGCCTCGTCGGTCGGCATCGCGCACGCCATCACCGACAGCGGGGTCAGCGTCAGCCCGGTGACGTCGAACGTCAGAGGCCGGACACCCGCAGCCGCCGTGCACAGCGCCTCGGCATAGCGAGCGACGCGGGGATCGTCGTCCCGAATGCCGTCCCGCGGATGCTCCAGCGCGCGCATGGTGAGGTGCGAGCTGTCCACGGCGCCGGTCAGCCAGTGACCGTCACCGGCGACCGCCGCGGCCTCGCAGGCCAGCGTCTCCAGCGCCGCCGCCGCCCGAAGGTCGGGGCGGAGCACGACGGACACGCCCCACCGCGTGCCACCCTCGGCCGGCACCGTCTGGATGCCGTGCGAGCCCGCAGCCAACGCAGCGGCTCCCTCGGCGAAGAGCTGGTCGAAGGTGGCGCGGTTGGTCCTGCGCGGCAGCGGTTCGCTCATACGGTGCTCTCCCGTGTTCTCCCCATCCGGGCCATCCCGGTCGATCGGGAAGACACCTAGTCGGTTCTCGTCGGTTGCGGACCTGGGGCGCTCCGAGGCCCGGCGGTCGCTGGAGAAATGGGCGCCGCTGACCCATCCGTGAGTCTTGCCGGTGCGGTGCGACATCAGTCAGCCCCGCGGGTCCCACGCCGCGTATGCGGGGCTTGTCCAAGCAGGCCGGGCCGACCCAGCTCCGCCAACGCACCAAGCACCAACCGCCCACCCCACCCGCCAACCACCCACACATAAGCCAGCGCCTAAAAACACCTGTCAAAACCGCGGGACCACCCGCCGTGATCTGCAGGGCCAGTTATTACGAACCAAGGAACCTCCCCGAGGAGTGCTGGTGAAGCATGATCTGCGGTGATGCAATAGAGGTGTGGCAGAGGCATGGAACGTTGCCCGCGGCGGCGGCCCCGCCGGCGGAAGCGGCGACGGGCCCGGCCGGCCGGACCGCGAAGGGCGGCCGGTCGGACGGCGTGTCGTGTTCGGCGTGGTGGGGCTGGGCGCCCTGGGGGTGCTCGGCGGGTCCGTCGTGCAGCGGTTCCTGGCCGATGTGGCGCAGCACGACCCGACCGGGCTGACGAACCTGCTCCCCTTGGGGAACCAGTTCCGCATCTACACCGTGACCGGGAGCGTCCCGACGCCCGATCCGGCCACCTACCGGCTGTCCGTCACGGGGCTCGTGGACCGGCCCCAGCAGTACTCGCTGACCGATCTGGCGGCGCTGCCGCAGACCGACATGGTGCGGGACTTCCAGTGCGTCACGGGCTGGCGGGTGCCGAAGGTGCCGTGGAGCGGGGTGCGCTTGAGCGACATGCTCGCGCGGGCCGGAGTGCAGAGTTCTGCGAAGGCGTTGCGCTTCGTCTCCTTCGACGGGACGTACACGGAGTCGTTGACGCTGGACCAGGCCCAGAACCCGGACATGCTGATCGCGCTGAAGATGCTCGGCGGCCCGGTCAGCCATGACCACGGCGGGCCGGTGCGCCTCTACGCGGCGCCTATGTACGGGTACAAGAGCATCAAGTGGCTCTCGGAGATCCAGGTGGTGGACGCGGTCCGTCCCGGCTACTGGGAGAACTACGGCTATGACATCGACGCCTGGGTCGGCAAGTCCAACGGGAGGACCGGCGATGTCCCGACCAGCTGAGGTCGGCGGCGTCCGGCGGAGTGTCAGGATCGAACGGTTCACGCGCGCCGAACGGTATGTGCACCGCGCAACCGCGACGTTGATGCTCACGTTGATGGCGACCGGGGCGATCCTCTATCTGCCCTCGCTGTCGGTCCAGATCGGGCACCGCCCGGCCATCGCGCTGATCCACCTGTACAGCGGCTTCGCCCTGCCGATCCCGATGGCGGCCGGACTGTTTTCGCGCGCGTATCGGGCAGACGTGCGGCGCCTGAACCGGCACACCGACGCGGACCGCACATGGCTGCGCGAGCGCGCCTGGCGGCGCGAGAAGGCCCGCGAGCTCGCGTTGCCGGTCGGCAAGTTCAACGCCGGGCAGAAGCTGAACGCCGCCTTCCAGTGCGGCGCGATCCTGGTGATGGTCGGGACCGGGACGCTGATGTGGTTCCCGCACCTGGTCGGGGTGTCGGCACGGACCGGCGCGACGTTCGTGCACGACTGGCTGGCGCTGGCGATCGGGTTCGTGGTGATCGGCCATGTCTGGTTCGCGCTCAACGACCGGCAGGCCCGGGTCGGGATGCGGACCGGTTGGGTGACGCGCGGCTGGGCGGAACGGGAGCATCCGGCCTGGGCGGCCGGCGTGGCGGCGGAGGAGGAGCGGTCCGCGGACGCGGCCCTGCCCCCGGACGCCGTGGGAGAGGCGGAGGACCACGCGGCCCGCGGTGAGGCGGGCACGCGCGATCGAGCAGAAAGCCGAGCCGTCCATCAGGCGCGGGCCTGGGACAAGTAGTCGACTCTGGCCGCACAGGCGACGCGGCGCGGGGTGACGACGACGTCCATGGCGTCCGACACCGGACGCAGATGCGCCAGCATGTACCGGTCGTTGCCGGTCGGATAGGCCGCTCCCAGGCACGGAGACGCCGACGTGGTGGCCACCGCGTTCACGGCCACGGCCTGCTGAGGCGCAGACGGCCTGCTCACAGCACCGTTCGGGATGTCGGCGTCCTGCCGGGGCGAACCCTCCATCTGCATGGTGTTCGGGGGAATCCCGAATGGGATGAGCGGCCCGGGAACGACACGAGAGCGCGCGTCGCGCCAGGCTGAGGGGCCGCCGGAGGACCACTCCGGAGGCGCGTCGCCGGATGGCGCGGAGGTCGTGGATCCATCCGATCCGACCTGGTCGGCCGAAGTCTGCGTCCCCGGACCGTCGGGATTGCCCGCGCGCGGGCTGGTACGGGAAACGTGGTAGGCCGAGATCTCCCCGTGCGTACCGTCCGGGAGGACCACCGGGCGGGGATGGCTGATCGGGGCGACGACCTCGGAGGGCCGGGTGACGTACCCGCCGCCGTGGCGCATGGGGACGGTGAGCGTCCACCCGGAGGCCGTCGCCCACGCCTGGACGGTCAGGGCGCCGGGATCGGGGACGACGTGGCCGTGGGACGTCACGGCGCCGAGCGCCGGGCTCGGGATCAGCGGCCCGGCGAGCGCCGCGATGGCGACGGCCAGCCCGGACGTGCCGCGCCGGGCCCGGGCCCGAGCCGGGGCCTCGAAGGAGGCGGGCTGCGAGCGCGTTGGGGAGGCGCGCCGGCGGACGCCGGCCGGCGACCGGGGGAAGCGGGGCTGCGGCTGCTGCGCCGGGGCCGGGGTGGCGACCTGCTCTATGCGGTTCATGGGATCTCCAGATCGGTGTCGGATCGGGTGGGGACTTTTTTGGTGGAGCGGGGAGAAGGGATCGGGGCCGGAGCGGTGTCCGGAGCTGTGGTTTCGAAATCTGTGGTGTCGAAATCTGTGCCGGTGAAATCTGTGCCGGTGAAATCTGTGCCGGTGAAATCTGTGCCGGTGAAATCTGCCGGGGCGCCGGGCTCGACGGAGTCCTCGCCGAACAGGTCGCGCCGCGTACTGGCGGCGGACTCGCGCACGCCCTCGCCGTCGATGGCGTGGTGCAGGCCGGCGCGGATCAGCGAGGCGAACTTGTAATCGGGATCGATGGCCAGCGCCCGGTCCACCGCGCACTGCGCGATGGCGGGCCGGCTGATCGCCCACGCCGCCCACGCGGCCAGCGCGTAGGGAGCGAGGCGAAGATCGGGGTGCGGCGCCCGCCGCGCGAGCTCCGCGCCCAGGCGCAGCAGGCGCCCGGCGGAGTCCACGGTCGCGGCGGCGCAGGCCAGATAGTCGCGCACCCGCCAGTTGAGCAGCGCGATCAACAGCTCGGCGGCCTCGGCGTCGGTGATGACCGGCGGCGCGAGCAGCGAGCCGGGCGGCTCGGCGAGCGCCCCGAGCGGAACGCCCTCGGACGGGACGGCGATCGACGGGACCCGGTTGGTGACGCGGCGAGGAGCACGCGCCGCCGGGATGACGGCGCTGGACGTGTGCGAGGAGGAAGCGGAGGGTCGGTCGTCGTCGCCGGAGCCTGCGACGGTCTGCACCTCGCTGTTCGACGACATCGACACCGACGTCGACGGAGACGTCGAGTCCGTAGGCTCCGCGCCGTCGGCCGGGTCGGAAGCATCGGCGGAGCCGTGGGAGTGCGTGGACAAAGCGGCGGTCGCGGCGTCGGACAGACCGCGGCGGCCGGCGCGGGGACCTTCGGCACGGGTCGTACGCGGAGCGGCCTGCTCGGCGTCGTCGCCGCACCGGGCCAACAGGACGTCCATCAGCTTGCGCGCGTCGGCCAGCCCGGCGTCCGTGTCGTACCAGCCGGGGTCAAGGTGTTCGGCGGCCGCGGCCGTGCGGGCCAGGATCTCCGGCGGGTGCGGATCCAGCGTCGCGTCGAGGGCCTCCCGGCTGGCGTAGACCGTGTGCCCCTGGGTGGCGAAGGCGCCGGCCAGGGCGGCCGGGGCATCGGCGGGGACGACGGTGCCGGCCGCCGGGCAGCAGCGGTTGTTGCGGCACATGTAGGACCACCAGCGGCCGTTGGCGCTGTAGAGAGCGTCGACGACGGTGACGCGTTCCTCGCTCGCCGCCGCCTCCAGCTGGGCCCGGAACGCGGCCATCAGCTTGCGGCAATGGTCGGGGCGGGCCTTGGCGCCGGTGGCGCCGCGCGGGCCGAAGGCGACCAGGATGGCGATGTCCGCGTCCTGATCCCGCATGCGCGCCGCGAGTTCCAGGGCGGTCGTGCGCTCCTGGCCGCGGACCTGCTCCAGATCGAGCCGGACGCCGTGCCGGATGAAGCTGCCGCCCCCGGCCGAATGACTGACGCCGAGCACCACCAGGCTGTTGTCCGGATGGAAGCCGAACAGGTACGGGATCGAGGCGATCACCGAGCCCGGTGACGCGAGCCGGACGGTACTGACCTGACCCGCGCTCCCCGCCGGCTCGGTCTGCCGCGAGACCCCCGGCGAGACAGCGCCTGCGGTCTCGGCGCCTGCGGTATCGGGGCCGCCGGGACGGAGGCCGTCGGCGGCGACGGGTCCGGGGGCGGTGGTGAGGTCGTGGTCCATGACGGATACTGTGCCGATTTCCGGGCACAGAGTGCGACCGAGACATGACTGGCTGTGGATAAACCCGGCTTGGGGACATCACGTATCCCTCTAATGGTCTAATCCCCGCGCTCGGCGGCGCCGGGACCGCCAGGAAAAACGTCGGCGTGATCTCAGCGTCTTCTCAACCGGGCGGGGCAGAATGCGGCCATGCACATCCTCGTGGTGGACGACGACCAGGCGGTCCGGGACTCGCTGCGCCGCTCGCTGGCCTTCAACGGCTACGAGGTCGAGCTGGCGGCCGACGGGCTGGCGGCGCTGGAGGCGATCGCGAAGCGGCGGCCGGACGCCGTCGTGCTCGACGTCATGATGCCCAGGCTCGACGGCCTGGAGACCTGCCGGCGGCTGCGCTCGGCCGGCGAGGACCTGCCGGTCCTGCTGCTCACGGCGCGCGACGCGGTCCCGGACCGGGTCGCCGGCCTGGACGCCGGCGCCGACGACTACCTCCCCAAGCCGTTCGCGCTGGAGGAGCTGCTGGCCCGGCTGCGCGCGCTGCTGCGCCGCACCCAGGGCAGCCTGGCCGACTCCTCGGACGCCCCGCTGGCCTTCGCCGACCTGACGCTGGACCCGGCGACCCGGGAGGTGACCCGGGCCGGCCGGCCCGTGCGCCTGACCCGCACCGAGTTCAACCTGCTGGAGCTGCTCATGCGGCACCCCCGGCAGGTCCTGACGCGGGCCCAGATCCTGGAGGAGGTCTGGGGCTACGACTTCCCGACCACCGCGAACTCCCTCGAGGTCTACGTCGGCTACCTGCGCCGCAAGACCGAGGCCGACGACCTGCCCCGCTTGATCCACACGGTCCGCGGAGTGGGGTATTCCCTGCGCGAGACCGCCCCGTGACCCCGTTCGCCCCGGTTGAGACCCCTGAGAACCTGGAGCCCGACAAGCGTCCCGGACCCTACGAACGGCTGCGCGCCAAGATCACCGTGATGATGTCGCACGTCCCGCTGCGGACGCGCATCACCGCCCTGGTGATGGTCGCGGTGGGGCTGAGCGTCGCGCTGGCCTCGATCGCGGCCTGGGTGACGGTCCGCAACCAGATCCTCAGCCAGCTGGACACCAGCCTGGACCAGCGCGCGACGCTGGCGACCCAGTACATCCTGCAGGGCCGCGACGTCACGCCCCTGGACGACAGCGTCTTCGTCGAGTTCCAGGGCAACGGCACCGTGACGAACACCAACGTGCACCCGCAGCAGGCCGTGACCGAGATACCGATCACGCCGGCCGACCTCGAGGTCGCCAAGCACACCCGGCTCGAGCACTTCTCCACGATCTACATCAACGGCGTCCGCTACCGGGCACTGACGCTCCAGGTCAACACCCCGAACACGCCCCTGCTGCCGCCGGAGGAGCAGTCGGCCGTCCTGCTCGCGCAGTCGATGGCCGACACCCAGCAGACCCTGGGCCGGCTGAGCCTGGTCTCGATCCTGGTCGGCATCGCCGGCATCGCGGTGGCCGGCAGCGCGGGCATCACCGTCGGCCGCGCCGGCCTGCGCCCCGTCGACCGGCTCACCGAGGCCACCGAGTACGTGGCCAGAACCGGCGACCTGCGGCCGATCGAGGTCCAGGGCACCGACGAGCTGGCCCGCCTGGCGACCAGCTTCAACAGCATGCTGACCGCCCTGGCGCGCTCCCAGGAACACCAAAGACGCCTGATCGCCGACGCCGGCCACGAGCTGCGCACCCCGCTGACCTCGATGCGCACCAACATCGACCTGCTCTCGCAGATCTTCAACTCCGGATCGGAGCAGGCCGAACCGGGAACGAACCGGGGACCGGGCCTGCCCCGGGTCCAGATCAGCGACGCCGACCGCGCCGAGCTGATCGGCGACGTGCGGGCCCAGATGGAGGAGCTGTCCGTCCTGGTCGGCGACCTGGTCGAGCTCTCCCGCGACACCAAGCCGCAGGCCGCGCCGGAGCCGGTGAACCTGGGCGACGTGGTCCGGCAGGCCGTGGACCGGGTCCGCAGGCGCGCCCCGCACCTGAAGTTCGACATCCAGCTCCAGCCCTGGTTCCTGGAAGGCGACCCGGCGACGCTGGAGCGCGCCGTGACGAACCTGCTGGACAACGCCGCGAAGTGGAGCCCGGAGGGAGGCACGGTCACCGTGCGCCTGTCCGACGGCCTGCTCCAGGTCGCCGACGAGGGCCCGGGCATCGCCGAGGAGGACATGCCCCACGTCTTCGAGCGCTTCTATCGCTCCCCCGAGGCGCGCACCATGCCGGGCTCCGGCCTGGGTCTGGCGATCGTGCGGCAGGCCGCTGAGAACCACGGCGGCCGGGTCGCGGCGGCGCGGGCGCCGAGCGGCGGGGCACTGCTCGGGCTCTGGCTGCCGGGATCGCCGACCGAGGACGAGAGTCCCCAGAACGGCGGCACGGCGGGGAACGCTTAAGCAGAGTCGGCTAGCAGGTCACAGGCGCGGACCCCTCCGTCGGGGGACGCGCCTGTCGCCGTTCATGAAGCCCTTCCGTCATAAGGTCTTTACGCGACAGGTCGCACACCAGTGGAAACACAGGGTTTCCAATCCCGTTTTTCGGTCACCTCTTGTCCGGGTCTCAGCAGCATTTAAGGTGAACAGGCGAAGCTCCTTCCCATGAACGAACCCTCGAGCAACGCAGGCGGCGTCGGCGGCCTGGGCGACAACGGCGCCAACGAAGCGGCGCACCAGGACGTGAGCGACAGCTTCGGCGCGAACCCCGCCGCGTCCGGCGGCTCGGGGGCTCAGGACCCCCAGGCGGTGCCGCCGCAGCAGGACGCCGTGCCGCCGACCGCGATAGCGCAGCCGGCCCCGCAGGCCCCCGCGGACCCGAACCCGACGCTGATCCAGCCGGCCTCCGGCGAGCCGGACCAGACCCTGATCCAGCCCGCGGTCCCGGCCACTCCGGCCCCCGCAGCCGGCGCGTACCAGGCGCAGTCCGGTCCCGTGGGCCCCGGCCCGCAGCCCTCGCAGCCGCCGCAGCCCCAGCCGCCGACCCAGCCCGGCGCCGCCTTCGGCCCGGCCGTCCAGGCCCAGCAGGCCCAGCAGGCCGGCGCGGCCAACCACCTGGGCCCCGGCCCCACGCCCCCGCCGAACTGGGCCGCGCCCTCCGACGGCGCGACCTTCCCCCCGTACACGCCCCCCGGCGGCACCGCCACGGCCCGGCGCTCCTCGCTCAGCGGCGGCAAGATGCTCGTCGCCGTGGCGCTGATCGCCGGCCTGCTCGGCGGCGGCATCGGCACCGCGGTCACCTACGCGGCCAAGGACGGCAACAGCTCGTCCTCCTCGAACGCGGCCTCGAGCACCCGCTCCCCGCTGAACACCAACAACACCGCGCTGAGCACCCCCGGCAGCGTCACCCAGGTGTCGGCCGCCGTGATGCCGAGCGTGGTGGACATCCAGGTGAGCACCTCGAACGGCAGCGGCGACGAGGGCACCGGCATCATCTACAGCTCCGACGGCCTGATCGTCACGAACAACCACGTCGTGGCCGCGGCCAACACCTCCAGCCAGAACAACGGCAACTCGAACGGCAACAACAACGGCAACGGGAACCCGTTCGGCGGCGGCAACGGCAACAACAACGGCAACTCCAACTCGAACAGCGGCCCGGCGACCATCACCGTCACGTTCAACGACGGCCGGACCGCCACCGCGCACATCGTCGGCACCGAGCCGCTGGCCGACCTCGCGGTGATCAAGGTCGACGGCGTCAGCGGCCTGACCAAGGCCTCCTTCGCCGACTCCAAGAACGTGGTGGTGGGCCAGCAGGTGGTGGCCATCGGCTCGCCGCTGGGCCTGACCAGCACCGTCACCTCCGGCATCGTCAGTGCCCTGAACCGGCCGGTGGAGACGCAGGCCGAGGACGGCAGCACCGTGGTCCTGGACGCCGTGCAGACCGACGCCGCGATCAACCCCGGCAACTCCGGCGGCCCGCTGGTCGACATGCAGGGCAACGTGATCGGCATCAACTCCGCGATCGCCTCCAACAGCCAGAACTCCGGGGGCCTGGGCGGCGGCAGCTCGCAGGCCGGCTCCATCGGACTGGGCTTCGCGATCCCGATCTCCGAGGCGCTGCCCATCGTGGACGCGCTGGCCCAGGGCAAGCCGGCCCAGATCGCCTCGCTGGGCGTGGCGCAGTCCGGCAGCAGCGACACCACCACCCGCACCGCCAGCGGCTACAAGGTGGAGCAGGTCGCCTCCGGCGGCGCGGCGGACAAGGCGGGCCTGAAGTCCGGCGACGTGATAACCAAGATCGGCGACCGGCTGGTGTACTCCTACCAGGACGTGGCGGCCGCGGTGCGCTCACACCGCCCCGGCGACAGCATCCCCATCACCTACACGCGCAACGGTTCCTCCACGACCGTCAACGTCACGCTCGGGGTGCTGGCCGCGCAGCCGGCCCAGTGAGTCAGCCGGCCCGGAAGGGGCGGTAACAACCAGGCGTACCCTTGAGGGGTGTCTGACGAACGTGGAATCGCGGTCCTCCGCGCCGGCTTCGGCGCGGAGGCCGTTCCGTATCTGGCTGCATGGGATCTCCAGCGCGAGGTCCACGCCCAACGGGTCGCCGGCGAGATCGCCGACACCCTGATCCTGCTGGAGCACCCGCCGGTGTTCACCGCGGGACGCCGCACCACCCCCGCCGAACGGCCCACCGACGGCACCCCGGTCATCGACGTCGACCGCGGCGGCCGCATCACCTTCCACGGCCCCGGGCAGCTCGTCGGCTACCCGATCCTGCGGCTGCCGGAGGCGATGGACGTGGTCGGCCACGTCCGGCGGCTGGAGGAGGCGCTGCTGCGGACCTGCGCCGAGCTGGGCCTGACCGAGGCCACCCGGATCCACGGCCGCAGCGGCGTGTGGATCCTGGGCGAGGAGATCGAGCGCGAGGACCTGGGCGGTCTGAAGCTCCAGCTGAAGACCGTCGGCGCGCCGGTGGACGACGACGAGGAGTTCGACCCGCGGCTGGCCGGCCCGGAGTACGCGCCCTCCAACGCCGGGCAGCGCAAGGCCGACCGCAAGCTCGCGCAGATCGGCGTGCGGGTGGCCAAGGGCGTGACCATGCACGGCTTCTCGCTGAACTGCGACGTCGACCTGGCCTGGTTCGACAAGATCATCCCCTGCGGCATCCGGAACGCCGGGGTCTCCTCGCTGTCCGCCGAGCTCGGCCGGGACATCACGGTCGAGGAGGTCGCGCCGCTGGTCGCGCGGCACCTCGCGGACGTCGTTTCCGAGGCGTACGGGCTGGTCGGGGCCGTGAAGGAATAGTCCGCCGGGCACGTAGGCTGGTAATCACAGGTATGAGCGGTATTTCTTTCGCGCAAGGAGACTCGAAGTGACGGCCGTCACCCCAGATCCCGAAGGCCGCAAGCTGCTTCGGCTTGAGGTCCGCAACAGCGCCGTCCCCATCGAGAAGAAACCGAGCTGGATCAAGACCCGCGCCAAGATGGGCCCGGAGTACACCGGCCTGAAGAGCCTGGTGCGCAGCGAGGGCCTGCACACGGTGTGCGAGGAAGCCGGCTGTCCCAACATCTACGAGTGCTGGGAGGACCGCGAGGCCACGTTCCTCATCGGCGGCGACCAGTGCACCCGGCGCTGCGACTTCTGCCAGATCGACACCGGCAAGCCCAAGGCGTACGACACCGACGAGCCGCGCCGCGTGGCCGAGTCGGTGCAGACCATGGGCCTGAAGTACGCCACCGTCACCGGCGTCGCGCGCGACGACCTGGAGGACGAGGGCGCCTGGCTGTACGCCGAGACCGTCCGCCAGATCCACGCCATGCTGCCCGGCTGCGGCGTCGAGCTGCTCATCCCGGACTTCCACGCCAAGCCCGAGCACCTCGCCGAGGTCTTCGGCAGCCGTCCGGAGGTGCTGGCGCACAACATCGAGACCGTGCCGCGGATCTTCAAGGAGATCCGCCCCGGCTTCCGCTACGACCGTTCGCTGGACGTCATCCGCCAGGCCCGCGACTTCGGGCTGGTCACCAAGTCCAACCTGATCCTGGGCATGGGCGAGGAGCGCGAGGAGATCTCGCAGGCCCTGGCCGACCTGCGCGAGGCCGGCTGCGACCTGGTGACCATCACCCAGTACCTGCGGCCCTCGCCGCGGCACCACCCGGTGATGCGCTGGGTGAAGCCCGAGGAGTTCGTGGAGCTGGCCGAGGAGGCCCGCGAGATGGGCTTCGGCGTCATGTCCGGGCCGCTGGTGCGGTCCTCGTACCGGGCCGGGCGGCTGTACAAGGAGGCCGTCGAGGCTCGCGAGGCGGCGGCTGCGAGCGCGCTGGGGGCCGTGGCGGCGACGGTCGGCGTTTCGGCGTGAGGGCTGGTTCCGGCGTGCGGGCTGGTTCCGGCGTGCGGGCTCGTTGCAGCATGAGGGTCGACTTTTCGGCCTAACGGTCGGCGCGACTGCGCGTGACGTTCGCCGCATCGGCAGAGGTGCCTCAAGCTGCTTCGCGGCAAAAGCCTCAAGTGCTTTATTAGTGCATTGTGATGAACGGCCCCGGTCCGAGTCGGACCGGGGCCGTTTCGCAGGCAGGACGCGGGGAATGCCCGGCATTGCGCCGCGCGTTACCACGATTTGACCGGCTACACCAGACCCTGTAACAAAGAAACCTGATAGTGGTGGTGGCCCGCCACCGGCTCCGTTCCCCGACGTTCCCCTTTTCTCCTGGTCGAGGTTCCGAAATGAGCACCGCAACGTCCTCCTCACCGACCCCCGTCACCCCCGCGGCCGGCTCCCCGGTCCGCACGATGATCCTCAGCTTCGAACGCCGGGTGCTGCGCGCCGGCGGCCATCAGGGCGCCCTGGCGAACGCCCGCGCCGCCGTGCTGGAGGGCCAGGAGCGCGCCGCGCTGCGTGCCGAGGCCCACGAGTCGCTCACCAGGATGAGCATCCGGTCCCGCTAAAGGCGAACTGGTTTACCACAGGGCGCGGGCACCACGTATCCTGCGTGGCATGGCACGCGACACCACGACGAAGACCCCCGCCGGCGGGGATGCGCCCAAGAAGAAGGGCCGGCTGAAGCAGATCCGCGAGGTCTACTCGATGACCCGCAAGGAGGATCCGCAGCTTCCGCTGGTCCTGGCCGCTTGGGCCGTGGGCGCCCTGGTGGTGTTCGTGGGGCTGGGCTTCCTGCTCGGGTCCCCGCTGTTCTACGGGATCTTCGGCATCCCGGTCGCGGTGCTCGCCGCGATGATCGTCTTCGGGCGGCGGGCCCAGCGCGCGGCCTACTCCTCCATCCGGGACCAGGCCGGGGCCGCCGCCTCGGTGCTGGACACGCTGCGCCGCGGCTGGGACGTCACCCCCGGCGTGCGCTTCAACCGGCAGCAGGACATGATCCACCGGGTGCTGGGGCGCCCGGGCATCATCCTGGTCGGCGAGGGCAACCCGAACCGGCTCAAGGCGCTGTTCACCGAGGAGCGCCGGCACCTGACCCGGCTGTTCGGCCCGGACGTCCCGCTCGTCAGCGAGGACATCGTGGCCGGCGACGAGGAGGGCATGGTGCCGCTGGGCAAGCTGAACAAGACGGTGATGCGGCTCAAGCCGGCCACCGGCAAGGCCTACCTGCGCCCGGCCCAGGTGCAGGAGTACCAGAACCGGCTCAAGGCCGTCGGGCCGAACATGCCGATCCCGAAGGGGCCGATGCCGCGTAACGGCAAGATGCCGCGGGGCCAGGTTCGCTGAATCGTCGCACAGCTTGCGTATGCCGGACGTAACCCGGGCGAAACGCCATGGAACGCACGACGGCCCGCGACCGGTGATCGGTCGCGGGCCGTCGGCGTTTTGCTGTCGCCGTTGTCGTGTGGCTAGCGCCGTTGTCGTGGTGCTAGCGCGTGCTGACGATCATCGTGCGCGCGACGCGGTCGTGCAGGCCGCGGCCGTCCGCATCCCAGACCACCGCGGGGATGACCAGGAACAACAGCACGGTTCGCATGCCGATCGCGTACAGCGAGGCCCGGCCGCCCTGGTCCGAGGTGACCCGCATCCCCAGGATCGTCATGCCCAGGGTGGCGCCGCTGATCGCCAGGCCGACCAGGTAGATGACGGCCAGCAGGCTCAGCGCCGCGAACTGGCCGTTCTTCAGGAGCCGGTCGCCGACCAGCAGGTAGGCTGCGCCATAGGCGATGGCCCAGTCGATCATCAGCGCGGCCAGCCGGCGGCCGACCGGGGCCATCGAGCCCGGACCGGTGCGCGGGAGGCCGAAGCGCTGGCCGGAGTAGTCGGACGACGTCATGCCCTCCAAGGTACCCCGCGCGGGTTCGAGCCCCGTCACCTCCCCTGGTGCCGACGGGAGCACAAGGTAGGTTGGAGGGGACCCGGGCTCCGTGTAACACGCCGGAAACAAAAGGGACACGGCCGGGAAACCCCCCGGTCCTACGGTCACAGGAGTGCCCGTTGGGTCCCGGGCCCGGTGGCGAGAGGCTTCCGGCCGGTGAGAATACTCAAAGGAGTAGTGGATGTTCTCGAACGCCGACGAGGTACTCAAGTACCTCAGGGACAACGACGTGAAGAGCGTCGACGTGCGGTTCTGTGACCTGCCGGGCGTGATGCAGCACTTCACGGTGCCGGTCGAGTCGTTCGACGCCGACGTCTTCGCGCACGGCCTGGCCTTCGACGGCTCGTCGATCCGCGGCTTCCAGGCCATCCACGAGTCGGACATGCAGCTGCTGCCCGACCCGACCACCGCGCGCCTGGACCCGTTCCGCGCCGAGAAGACGCTGAACATCAACTTCTTCATCCACGACCCGCTGACCGGCGAGGCCTACTCCCGCGACCCGCGCAACGTGGCCAAGAAGGCCGAGGCGTACCTGAAGGGCACCGGCATCGCCGACACGTGCTACTTCGGCCCCGAGGCCGAGTTCTACGTGTTCGACGACGTGCGCTTCACCTCCGGCCCGCAGGAGAGCTACTACCACATCGACGCCGAGGCGGCGTTCTGGAACACCGGGCGCGCCGAGGAGGGCGGCAACCGCGGCTACAAGCCGCGCGTCAAGGGCGGCTACTTCCCGGTGGCCCCGAACGACCACTACACGGACCTGCGCGCGGTCATGAGCCGCACGCTCATCGACTCCGGCCTGATCGTCGAGCGCCAGCACCACGAGGTCGGCTCGGCCGGCCAGGCGGAGATCAACTACAAGTTCAACACCCTGCTGGCCGCCGCCGACGACCTGATGCTGTTCAAGTACATCATCAAGAACGTCGCCTGGAACGCCGGCAAGACCGCCACCTTCATGCCGAAGCCGGTCTTCGGCGACAACGGCTCGGGCATGCACTGCCACCAGAGCCTGTGGAAGGACGGCGCCCCGCTGTTCTACGACGAGGTCGGCTACGCGGGCCTGTCCGACACCGCCCGCCACTACATCGGCGGCCTGCTCAAGCACGCCCCCTCCCTGCTGGCCTTCACCAACCCGACGGTGAACAGCTACCGCCGCCTGGTCCCCGGCTACGAGGCCCCGGTGAACCTGGTCTACTCCCAGCGCAACCGCTCGGCCTGCATCCGCATCCCGATCACCGGCTCGAACCCGAAGGCCAAGCGCATCGAGTTCCGCTGCCCGGACCCGTCCTCCAACCCCTACCTGGCCTTCTCCGCCATGATGATGGCCGGCCTGGACGGCGTGAAGAACAAGATCGAGCCGATGGCCCCGGTCGACAAGGACCTCTACGAGCTCCCGCCGGACGAGCACGCCTCGATCCCCCAGGTCCCCGGCAGCCTCCCGGCCGTCCTGGACTCCCTGGAGGCCGACCACGGCTACCTGCTCGAGGGCGGCGTGTTCACGCAGGACCTGATCGACACGTGGATCGCCTACAAGCGCGAGCGGGAGGTCGACCCGGTGCGCCTGCGGCCGACGCCGCACGAGTTCGAGCTGTACTTCGACATCTAGAACGTGGCTTGACCTGCGGAAACGCAGTCTGAAAAATATGCACCACTCCGTATCGCCCCAGGTCGGCACCCCGCTGACCTGGGGCGATACGTCTATACAGATGTCCGAGGATCCCTCATGTTCTCGGCATTTGGGCCCGAAATGGGCCCGTCGCAAAAGCTACGTAGCTTCCCCCCGCCCGGAGCGGTGGCGGTAGCTGGTGCACCGAAGGGCGCCCGCTTGGCTCACGCCTCCGACAAAACGTGTTGGTTGGACGACCAGGTATAGGAAATACTAAACTCAGGGTGTGGCAGGGCAAGAGTGGGAGGTCCGGCTGGTCGACGAAGTGCTCGACTGGATGGACACCCTTGAACCGAACGAGCTGAGGCGTGTCGTCGATGCTATCGATGCACTGGAGGAGAACGGGCCCGGGTTGGGCCGCCCCACTGTCGACACCATCAGCAACTCGACGATCGCGAACCTGAAGGAGTTGCGGCCAGGCACGGTACGCATTCTGTTCGTCTTCGACCCGTATCGTTCCGCCATCCTGCTTGTGGCCGGAGACAAGTCCGGGAAGTGGAACCGCTGGTATGACACTGCGATCCCGCTGGCCGAGGAGCGGTACAAGGCGTATCTGAAGGAACGAGCGGAGGAGGAGGAAACCGATGGTTAGCACACGATGGGCAGATGTCCGCGCGGAGATGGCCGAAAGGGCTGGCGGTGAGGCGGCCGTTGCCGAGGCCCGCGAGGAGCGACTCGCTGAGGAAGCCGGTTACAAGCTGGCCGAAGTCCGGAAAGCCCTCAAACTCACTCAGCAACAGGTAGCCGAGCGCATGGGCGTGACCAAGGGGCGTGTCTCCCAGATAGAACGAGGGTTGATTTCGACCCAGGACGTTCTCGCGCGCTATGCGGAGGCCCTGGGCGGTCGCCTGCAGCAGGCCATCTACTTCCCCGGCGGGGATATCGCGGTGATTGCCCGGGTGACCGCCACAGCGGCGGCGCCAGTCACGAAGAAGAAGGCCTCACCCAAGCTGGCCGATGCTGCGGCGAAGTCTGGGCCGAGACCATCCTCGCCGGCGAAGCGTGGGCGAACCGATGCCTCAAAGCGGAAACTGGCAGACGCGTAAGCGTCCCAAGGCCCTCGACCGGCCGAGCGGGAATATGGGCCCAAACTGGGCCCAGCGAGCCAAAAGACACTGTTCGCGCAGGTCAGCGGTTTTCATGTCCAGTACTTCGACATTTAGATGATTATCTGACCTGCGGGAACGCGGTCAGAGAAATATGCAATGCCTCGTATCGCCCCTGGTCGGCAAGCTGTCGACCAGGGGCGATACGTCTATACGGGCGTCTGAGAATCCCTCATGTTCTCGCCGTTCGGGCCCAAAGTGGGCCCGCCACCGCGGCGGAACTCGCCCGGGGCGTGCCCCGTCCCGACCGTGAGGCTGTCATAGGCCGCCATCGGCATGTACATGATGTACATTAGAGTCACACGCCATGTACAAGCGGCCGGATCGGAGGCGAACCATGTCGCTCACCCAAATCGATCTAGATGAGGACGCCCTGGCTGAGGCCATGAGGCTGCTGGGAACCACAACCAAGAAGGACACGGTCAACAAGGCACTCCAGGAGACAGCAGCAAGGCTGAGGCGCCTTGAGGCGATGCAGAGGCTGACCGCCATGGGCACGCGAGGTGACTTCGACAAGGGCATCGCGGCGTACGAGGCGCGAAAAGAGGCGTGGCACGAGTGAAGTTCGGGTTCCTCCTCGACACCTCAGCCTTCTGGCATCTGACCCGCGACCCGGAGACTATGAAGGCCTGGGAACACTACGGCGCGGAGGGCCTGTTCCACGTCAGCGAACCGACACGCGCCGAGATTCTCTATTCGGCGGAGAGCGCTGCGCATCGCGACGAAATGGTCAGCGTCATCGACGTCCTCTGTGAGCCGGCCCCAGTGCCGAAGGATGCGTGGCGTTGGGTCGATACCGCGCAATACAAACTCACGCTCAAGGCGCAGCACCGCGGGCCGGGGCCCATCGACCTTCTGGTCGCTGCAACGGCTGTCCACCACGGGCTCACTGTTCTGCACGTCGACAACGACTTCGCGACCATCGCCTCTGTGCTGCCGGAGCTTCGACAGCAGGACATCCGGAGCTAGCACTGCTTATGGGCCGAAAATGGGCCCGCCGCGCCAGCCGGCAAGATTTCCGCAGGTCAGAGGTTTTCATGTCTACTACTTCGACATCTAAACACGCTCAGGGCAGCTGCCTGCGACGCGAGCGTCGAAACGGCAGCTGACCAGCAGTGAGACTGTTGGACGCTTAGCGTTGATCATGGTTGGTTTCGAGCCTGTTCTGGGCCCGAAACGAGCCGGATGATCTTGGTTCGACAGTCTCAGAACGCCGATCGCGGTGGGTCCGCGAGCCTCTACGGCTCGCGGACCCACCGTCGTTTGTTGCCTGACGTGGTCCCGGAGGCGACGGAGGACGGAGGCCGAGGTGCCGGAGTGCCGACGCTGCCGCTCCCGCGCCGCACATGCCGTGGGCGCCTGGACCAGGCGGGGTCGCGGCCGAGCACAGGTAGACGCCGGGTAGGCCGGTGGAGTAGGGGTCGAGGGCGGGGCGGGCTCCGAGAAGGAGTTGGCGCGGTGCCTTCGACCCCGTGAGGATGTCGCCGCCGACGAAGTTGGGATTGGCTGTGGCGAAGTCGGTTGGCCGGGTGACGTGTGACCCCATGATGCGCTCGCGAACGCCGGGGGCGAACCGCTCGAGCTGCTTGATGATGGCGTCGGTGGCGTCGCCGTCGTAGCCGTGCGGAACGTGGGCGTAGGCCCACACGGGGTGTACGTCGCCGACCGAACGGCTCGGATCAGCCAGGTACTGCTGGCCGACGAGTACGAAGGGGCGTTCGGGCATGCGTCCGGCCGCGACGGCTCTTTCCGACAGCGCCACTTCGGCGCAGCTGCCGCCGAGGTGTACGGTGCCGGAGCGTCGCGCGTACTCGTTTGTCCAGGGCACGCCGCCCTCGACCGCCAGATCGAGTTTGTATGCTGCCGGGCCGCGACGGAATCGCCGGTAGGCGTTCCGTACCCGGCCCGGCAGCCGATCGCCGTAGAGGCAGGCGACCTGGCCGGGGTCGAGATCCAGGAGAGTCACTTCCGCCGGCGGAATCTGCTTGATATCGGTGACGTGCACGCCGGTTTCGATCGTGCCGCCGTGCTCGCGCAGCACTCGCTCCATGCTGCGCGCGATGGCCTGGGAGCCGCCTTCGGCGACGGCCCATCCCGCGGCGTGGCCGGCGGTGAGGATGCCGAGCCCGATCGCCGAGCTGAACGGATCGGACAGCGGGCGGTAGGCGTGGGCAGCGACCCCGGCCCACAGCGCCTGCGCCTGGGGGGTTTCGAACAGGCGCGCGACGACGGCGGCCGGCAGCAGTATCGGCAGGCCGAGGCGCAGGAGCAGGAAGGGGTGGGTAGGGATGCGCAGCATGGGGCCCATCACGTCCGGGGCGAGTGACTCCCAGTGACGTACCGACGGTCCGAGGAGCCGCCGGTAGCGGTTGCCGTCGGGTCCGAGGCCGCATGAAGTCTGCTTCACGGAGCGGAACAGGACGCCGGCTGTCCCGTCATCGAGCGGATGGACGCAGTCGACGTCCGGCAGCAGCCACCGCAGTCCATGACGTTCCAGCTCGAGTGCGCGCAGCGCCGGTGAAGTCACGGCCATCGGATGGATGGCCGAGCAGTGGTCGTGCAGCAGCCCCGGCAGGATGGCTTCATGGCTGCGGGTTCCTCCGCCGGTTTCGTCTGCGGCTTCCAGGACCGTGACTCGCAGTCCTGCCTTGGCCAAGAGGGCGGCGGCCGCGAGCCCGTTGGGCCCGGAGCCGACGACGACCGCGGACGTCATAGAACGTCCGGAGTCGTCGTCGCAACGCCTGGGCGGCCACATGTCGCGCCGCCCAGCCCGTCGTCGTCTGCTGTCACATGCGATCCAGCGTCTTCGACGGCCGAACCTGCTGTGGCGGGATGTGAGTGCTCTCCATGAGGCGCGAGGTGTCCGGTGCCGGCGACGCGGCTCGCCGCACGAGCCGCCGTACGTGCCGTCCCACATTCATGTAGAAACGGTCCGAGAGGAACACCGCGTCCGCGATGACCATCGAGCCGGAGAACATCGGGAGCCCCATGAGTACCGCGATGCTCAGATGCATACCGAGCAACATGGACAGCACGACGTACTTGAGTCGGCCGAACAGTGCGAACGGGAACGCCACCTGCACCAGGACGGTCAGGTAAGCGACGACCGCGATCATCATCGGATGGCTGTCCGCCATGGCGGACAGCGCCGGCCACGGCCGGAACAGACTGAGGTTGAGAACGTAGTGAAGAGCGGTTCCGTGGTCCCAGTCACTGCCCTGCACCTTGTAGAGGCCCGCTGTGGCGTAGAGGATGCAGATCTGAGCGCCGATGACGACCATGGCGCAGTTGTGCAGCACCGTGACCAATACCCGTCTTGCCACGCCGAGCTGCCGGGCATGCTCAGACGCTGCGACCCGCGCGAACACAGGCCTGCGCCGGTCGCCGGCGCCTCGAAGCCGGGCCCTGCGTGAGTCGAGCGACCAACGTCGGCCGCAGGCGATGCAGATCATGTAGATGCTCATGAGGGTGATCAGGTTGTCGCCGCCATCCGTCATGAGGATGGACCTGGCGTAGAACGAGGTCACCACGAGCGCGAACACGATCGAGAGGATCCTGGTTCGCCACCCGAGCGTGAACAGCACGCAGACCACGACCGCCAGCGCGTAGCAGGCTTCGAAGTAAATCGGCCGGTCAGAGAAGATCAGCAGACTGAACCAGCCTGTGCGCTTCAGCAACTCTCGGGACAGCGTGGGCGTCAGCGGGGAACCCGGGCCCCAGAGCTCGTCGCGATGCGGGAATTCCCGCAGCAGATAGGCGAGATAGATCAGGCCGTATCCGATGCGCAGCGCGGCGGCGGCGTACAGCGAGATCGGCCGCTCGGTGAGGGCGACTCCGAACGCGTCAAGGCGGCCCACCACACGCACCAGGCCGGCACCGCGGGCCGGCAAGTCCTCATGTCCCACTGTGGATGTCACGGTCGATCCCTGCTCACCTGCCACGAGACGGCACCTTCCACCACGGTAGGTTTCTGATATCGGCGGCGGGCTGCGCCGGGCGCGGGCCGCCGGGCGCGGCCGGCGCCGCGATGGGCTGCGTCACCACACGCAGCTGGATGCTGTCGAAATCGCCCTTGCGATGGGCCTCGACCCGGTCGACTGCGATGTTCCGCAGGTAGTCCCGCACCAATACCGCCCAGTCCGAACCGGCCTGATCGCCGGTGCCGAACGCGTCGACATAGGCGGTCCAGGCCCTGCGCAGCGTGTTCTGCGCGGTGTGGCTCGGAAAGACGTCGTGCTTGACCGCCGCGTTGTCCAGAGCGGACAGATCGAACCAGGGGCCGATCCGAGGCCTGCCGTCCGGCCCGGTACTCCTCGTCCTGGCGGAGATCTGCCAGTTGCCTGACTGCGGCTCCGGCGCGAACAGCTGCCAGTTCTGATCGAAAGCCGGGTCGATCCAGGCGTTGATCTCCCTCGCATAGCGCTGTGAAACGGGATTCACCGGCGCGACGTAGAGCCCGACCATCAGCAGATGCGCCGCAGTGCCGACCAGGCAGACCGCGACCGCGACACCGGTCAGCGCCCGCAGCGGGCGTGAAAGGCCCGCCAGGCCGGGGGGCGTGGACTCGGCCGTCGCCACAGGCTCGGCGCGGACCTCGGCCTGATCCTCGAGCGCCTCCGAATCACGTTGCCTCACCTCCACCGGATCAAGTCCCTTAGCACGCGGCGACACTTGGCCCTGCTCATCCTGCTGCTCCTCATCTGTAAACCTCATGACACACCACGCGGGCTCCGGGGCCGGCCGCCGTCGGCGCGCTCGCAGACGCGGCCTGTGGTGCCGCCGGCAGATTCCTTGGTGGTCGTTCTGCGGGGCGGCGCCCGACGGTGACGGATCTCCGTCAGGCGCCGCCGACACGGTCCTCTTCAGGGAGATGGCCTTCGCCTCGCCCTGTGATGTCACGGACCGCTTTGATCACCGGCGAGCCCAAGGGACGCCGGCTGAGTCATCAGGAACCGCTGTGCCACCCGCCGTCGCTGCCTCCCGAGGAGCCGCTGTGACCACCCGAGGAGCCGCCGTAGCCGCCCGAGGAGCCGCCGTGGCCACCCGAGGAGCCGCCGTAGCCGCCCGACGAGCCGCCGTGGCCACACGAGGAGCCG
>Ga0207671_10000282_pt1 | contig 75260 bp, 49 predicted proteins | sample KBSC24metaG_FD_184352 | JGI IMG/M metagenome (GOLD analysis project Ga0207671, IMG submission 184352) | Corn rhizosphere microbial communities from Kellogg Biological Station, Michigan, USA - KBS C2-4 metaG (SPAdes) (version 2) | ecosystem: Host-associated > Plants > Roots > Rhizosphere > Soil... | reverse complement strand
GGTCTTGGTCTCCCGTAGCGCCTCAAGGACGATCTTGGCCTTTAAGGCCGCTGAATATTGTTTTCTTTGCATGGCTATCCACCTTAAGATAGCTCATTTTGCTGTCTAAATTTATGGGACCATTATATAGTGTGCGAATTTATCGTCAGACGACATAACCAGTCCATGACAAACACAAGCGGCCCCGGACCTCACTTGAGATCCGGGGCCGTTTGCTTTGCAGCAGTTCAATACTGCGCTATCTCTATGGGAAACCGGTTACCGGGTTGCCGTAGAATGCCAGTGACTTGTAATTGGCGGTCGTGGCGCCGCTATCCTGGCTCAGGTCGCATGTGATCGGAAGCAGGGTGACGCCCAGGCCCATCTTGTTTGCCGTGGCCAGGCCGTTGTCGACCAGTTTGCCGTCGGGGCCGATGGTGAACTTTGTGCTGCGCGCCGGCTTGCCGTTGCGCAGGATTTTGACTTCGTAGTCGCCCGGATGCTTGTCCAGGAACCAGGTGCTGTCGTAATTGTTGGCGCTGTCGCCGAAGCGGCCGCTGGCGATTTTGGAGAACAGGAACGAGCAGCGTGTATAGGTCAGATCGGGGCGCGTCGTTCCCGGCTCAATGGTAACCTGGGGAGCGATATTGCCTTCGGTCTTTGTGCTGGTGATCTGCTTGCCGTTGTAGTAGATATATCCGCCGAGCATTTCCGTCTGGATCGGGCCGCGGAACCACATCTTGATCAGCAACTGGGGCGCTTCCGTGCTGTTGCTCTCGTCGAAGGAAAGCTGTCCGATCGGGAGGTTCCAGTCATGGTTGACCCAGAAATCGGCCTGATGGACTTCGTTGGGCGCAGTGCCGTAGTGGAACTTAACCACCTGGAACTTCCCGTTGAATAGTTCCTTCTTGGTTCCGCTGAGGGCATTGCTCAGAACGATGCTGACGCCGAACGTTCCGCCGACATTGATCGCTTGCTTCTCCATGTCGATGCCGTCGAGGCTGTAATCCTTATAGGAATCTGCAGCGGTTTCGTCGGTGGGAAGATCTTTGGTGATCCACGGAGCGCCGTTCGGCTTGGTGAACTTGACGGTGAGCTGGCTGCCGCCTTCGACCGGCCCCTGCAAGTTGAAGTTGAGCTTCGGCGCCCAGCTGCCGGTGAGGTACTGCGGCTCCTTGGCCGTCGGGGTGGGGTAATACACCAGATAATGCTGAGTGTTCAGGCGGACGCTGGTTTTATAGACATAAGGACCGGCCAGGTCATCAGCCCGCGACGGTGTCGGCAAAAACAGCGCCAGCGCTAGCAGTAGCAAAAGTCGGATCTTCACAGTGATCTCCTCTAAATTTAGGTCGCGTCAGTGCGCGCTTCGTATCGTTGGCGGCGAAGTTTGATTATACACAATACTCGCAAAAATACTATTTCGCAGAATATAGTTTATGTGTGCGCCGGTCAATAGGCTGCCGGGTACAGAACCATACTTCACCGTTCGGTAGGATCACCTATTGCGAGAGTTATGCCACTTCTGCACGGAGCAAGCACGAAGTTTATGGAAGGGGGAATTTTGTTATGGAGATGTTAACTTTAGAGGCACTGACAGGCGGCGACTGCCGCATGCCAGTGTACTCTTAGAATGCCTTACGGCGTCGTGGTATCGATAATGTAGATGCCCAGCGTCGTTCGCAGTGCCAGCACTCCGGGAGTGACGACCACGAGGCTTCCTGTGTATGTCGCGCCGGTTATTCCCGCCAGCGTTGTCTGCTTGACCTGAGCCAGGCTCACCGGATCGTATTGGCGCAGCGTCAGAGTGCCGGGATCGGCGCCTCCGCGTGTCAGGCAGTAGACGGCATTATGCGCAACATCGGGAGCTGTTGCCAGTGGCAGATCGCCGGATAGCGGCAGCGATGCCGTCACGAGACCCGTAGCGGGATTGATAATAGTCCCTGCCGACGTGTAGATACGGCCGGTATCGTATTTGATGGTTGTGCTTGCCGGGAAGGTTTGAGACACATAGTTGCTCTGCGTAACTCCCTGAGCATCGACGGCAAAGCCATAGAAGCCTTCGAGGAAGAATGTGCCGCGGTTTATCCCATAGACCACACTGTCGTCGGCGCCTGGCGTGATCGCCAGGTTATTGCTGTAAGCATTCCAGAAGTTTTGCCGTGGAATATTGTTGTCGAAAATCTGCAGTCCCAGATATGTGCGTGAGACAGCAAATGAGGAACTCTGAACGGGCAGGGGAACTGCCTGTATGGGAGAAGTTCCGAACATACTCACCTGCAAGTCTTGCGCCGCGGTGGCCGTGGAATAACGGCTGACAGCGCTTGCGCCCTGAAGGATCGAGTAGACATACTTGCCGTCGTTTGAAGGGGCCAGGCCTGCCGGCTCGCTTCCGATAGGATGGGCTGCTTTGACATTTCCTGTCGCCGGGTCGATTATGGCCAGCGTATTTCCTATTCCGTTCACTCCACTGGGCACGGCGGCGAGAAGCTGCCCGTTGAGAGCCGAGATATCGTTGGACGGCAACGGGACCTGATGAACATGTGGCAGCGCATCATCATGTATCGCGTTCTGAACCTGAAGGTTTGCAAGGCTCCTTTGAACGCCGTAATCCGCTTCGATCGTGGCGGTTATCGAGCTGGCGACAACTTTTGTCGTGATTGGGAATGTCTGCTGCGTTGCTCCTGCCGGAATTGTGACCGTGCCGGGCATGACGACAGTGGGCCTGCCGTAATTGGTGAGAGTCACCGTGACGCCGCCTGCCGGAGCGGGCTGGCTGAGTACGACTGTGCCGGTCATCGCGTGTCCGCCGATGACGGTGTTTGACTGCAGACGCAATGGGCTGAGACGGGGCAGTAGAATCCCATCGATAATATACACGGCGCTGTCGGTTTTGAAGGCCATGCGATTGGTACCGGCAGTCACCAGATCGCCGATCGATTTGCTTGCTGTAAATGTCGACGGAACCATGAGTGCGCCGACCGGCTCATAGCGATTCAGATCATAGCCAACGATTACAGTTTTGGAATGCGAATCTGTGCCCAGGATGTAGTACTTGCGCAGTTCGGGCTGTGGAAGCCCGCTTAGAGGCGTTATGCCGGCATTCACAAGACAGGAACCCAGCTTATTAGTAGTAGCGGGATCCGATTCCACACCACTGTTAGCGCCGAAGAGATGGCCCGACGCGCGATTGTAGATCCCTCTCCCAATGCGGATACCGAGCAATCCGCGCTGGTTATTGACTTCCCTCCACCCTTTACTTGTCGGATTGAGGGTGACAACATCGCCTCCCGGGTTGCTGGTTTGCCCGGTATAGATCGTTGAGGACGTCGCCCCGAACTGTACCCACCCGAATTGAATATAGTGGTCGACAACGGAGCCGCCGATCGTGGATGAGTAAATCCCAACTCCGACGCCAAGTCCCGGATAGGGCTTCGACCATTCTGCAACGGCGATCGTATTGGGATCGTGCGGCGCGACCGCAATATCATTGGCGATATCGGGACCGAAACTTCTGTCCAGACCGGCGAGGTAAAGAGTTCCCTTGGATGCGCCCGTCGTCAGATCGATGGTCTGGATCTGCGACGTGTCGTCAAGCCCCACATAGGCAATCTTGCCGTCATCCGAGACGGCAAGGTGGTTGCCGTTACCCAACAGGGGAAACTGTGTTTCGACGGCGGCCGTTACGGGATCGATCCGAACCAGCGCATTGCCCTCTGTCACCCATAGCTTACGATAGACGGGATCGTAAACCATGTGGGCAGGCGTGCCGGGGATCGACCGCACTGTCTGCGCGCCGGCCGCTGCGGGCAGCAATGCCAGAGCGAGTAGAAGCTTGTGTTTCATTGTGTCTTTCCTGTCCAGCGCGAATATCGGGCAGCGTGATCGTGGAAATCGCGATGCGCACCCCGGAATAATGTCGAAGGTTCGGGCATCTTCACAATAGTGACGAACGGCAGGAAGCCATGTGACACCACAGATCACTTCGACGGCTATGTTACAGCGACTCCGTTATACCTTGCAATTCTTACATCAATAACGTTCCTTGCTAAAATATTGTTTTATACGATTGTAAAGATATCCTTGAAGAATCCTCTGAACACTACTTGACACTGTCAAGTTAATTGGATATACTGGTGATGTCATGGAAAAGACACGCTGGACACTTTCAGAGTTGGCGGACGAAGTCGGTCTGCCGGCGCGGACGATACGCTATTATATTGCGCGCGGTCTGCTCGACGGCCCCGATGTTGCCGGGCGCGGCGCGGGATATGGCGCGTCGCATCGTGATCGTCTGATCGAGATCCGGACGCTGCAGAGCGAGGGGCGAATGCTGGCGGAGATCGCTCAGCCTGCCGCCGTGGCGCTTCCGGCTTCGGAGACATGGCAGCAGTATCGATTGGCGGATGGTGTCACCATCCAGGTTCGAAGCGACCTTGCGCCCTGGCGGCTGAGGCGCATTCATCAGATTATCGCCGATGCGGCGGCGCAGCTTAAACAGGAGGACGCACAGGATGGAAACGGGCAGCTTTAGATTATTGTCTGCGGAACAGGGAACCGAGATCAAGCTTGCGATGCAGCGGCTCTGGCTCACCGGGCATGTGCTGCCGGTTGGCGCTCGTCTCCTCGTTCGGCATGTCTTTAAGAACGGCGAAGACCACAAGGTCGAGGTCGTCTACAGCTTTATGCTGCCGCGCGATGCAGCCCTTCGCCGTTTCGATGTTCAGGGAAAAGACTTCGAGGCGCACTCTGAGCTGAAGCGCGTGCAGGAGGCCGTGCAGGCGTATGAAGAGGGGATCGAAGCCGGTCACCTCTCGACACTGGCTCGTTCCTATCAGGACGGTGTCGTTAATCTGACGCTCGGCAACATTCGGCCGGGTGAGGAAGTCGCCGTTACGCTTGAGATCCTGGCAGGGGTAGAGCTGCGCGACGATGGCCTGCGGTTCCGATTTCCTTTCACACTGGCGCCGGGATATCATTCCAGGGCCCGCATGATCGATGTGAACGGCATGGGCGAGATCGAGCTGCCAAGCGAGATCTTCGGCGACGTCATTCTTCCGAGTTATTCTCCGTCATCGCTTAATCTGCACCAGATCGGCTTCGACCTCGCCATACGCGTTCCGGGGTCGATCACCATGGTCGGTTCGCCATCGCATTCCGTGAATATGCGGGAAGATCAGGGAACTCGCCGTGTGTCGCTCGCCGTCGACAGCGACATTCCAAATCGCGATCTCGTTCTAGATGTGCGAGTGGCGCAGCCGGAAACGGCCGTACTGGCGGGCGGCGGGTCGTTTGCGATGATCGTGCCGTCGACACAGTTTGGACAGGCTGCGGGAGGACCTCGCAAGCTCGCTCTTGTGATCGATCGTTCCGGCTCAATGGGCGGACAGACGATGAACCAGGCCAAGAGCGCTGTCGAGGCTTGCCTTGGAGCGCTTGCGGAGGATGACGAGTTCGCTCTGGTCGCGTTTGACAGCACCGTTGAGACTTTCCGCAACTCCCTGTCGAAGGCCACGATGCAAAATCGTTCAGCCGCACAGGCATTCCTAAAAGGTATCGATGCTCGGGGAGGCACGGAACTTGCGCAGGGATTTGAGGCCGGAGCAACAATGGCGCGCAGCGGGGATGTGCTCGTTATCACGGATGGCCAGGTAATGGGAACGGAAGAGATCCTGGCAAAGGCGCGTGAGTTGAATGTCCGCATTCATTGCCTTGGTATCGGCAGCGCCAGCCAGGATCGTTTCCTATCCTTGCTGGCGTCATCGACGGGCGGTGTCAGCCGCTTCGTCACCGCAAGGGAACGCGTCGATGTTGCAGCAGTAGACCTGTTCGCATCCATCGGCCGCCCTGTTGCAACCGATGTTTCGGTGGGCGGCGCAACGACCGCAGTGAAACCTTCGCCGTTTGTGTTTGCCGGCACGCCCTGGGTAGCTTTCGGCGAGGCCGCAGAAGGATCTGCTATCGACATCAAATGGTCCGGCGGCAAGCTGACAAAGCATATCGGCGCGACATTGGAGGAGATGGCCGTTCGTACGGTAGACGGAAGCAATAGTGCGGAGAACGACGGCGTTTCAGCCACAATCCGCCTTCTGGACGGCGCACGGCGAATTACTGATCTGGAAAGCCGGATGACGAGAGATACGGCCGAAGAAATGGAGAACGCCCTCGCGGCTCTCAGTGAGAAATTCGGTCTTGCCAGCCGTGCGATGGCTCTGGTATCGGTGGTGAAAAGGGCAGGGGATGTGGCAGGATCACCGCCGGTGACACAAGTCGTGCCCGTAGGAATGCCGCAGGATACTGAATACGATGCGTATTTCGGCGTGGCGGCAGGAGCGCCGCCGAGTGTAGCCGGTGGAAGTTTCGATATGATGATGCTAGCAGGCAGCGCGCCGCCAATGCCGCGATCCGCCCCTGTTCCGGATATTCCGGCGTTTTTAAGAACCCGCAAATCCGCGGCTCCCCAGAAGCCGGGATTGCTCAACCGGCTCTTCGGTGGCGGCGCGGAGGCGAAAAAGAGTGCGCCTGGAGCAATTCCGCCGCCGTTAGGGACCGCTCCGGCTCAGGCGGCTCCTGCTGTCGAACGCGAACGCGCCTTCGACGATACCGATCGGCTGATGGCGATCGCTGCTGGACTTGCGCCCGACGGCGGCGTGCCCGGCGGCAGCGACGATGAGCGAGCCGTCAAGACTGCGGCTGCCATACTGGCTTTTGCCAAGGAAGGCCACACTCCCGACGAAGGCGCATTCCGTGCCCACGTCACCCGCATGGTCGCTTACCTCGAAGGACTGAGTGGGTTGACGCCCGAGCATAAGACCACCATCGGACGTATCATCGCATTCGTCCGGTCCGGCAAGAAGCCCAAGGCAACCAACGCGAAGTCATGGGCGGATCTTGAGGCGGCAGTTAGGTAAAGGAGAACCAATAGAGGCAGGGTAATTGGCATGACGCTTGCTCTCCATTCGCGAGCGTCATGCTATTGATTTATCGCCTCGGCTGTCCCAAACCCTTACTACTCTATAAGCATCAAAAATCGTATCCGCACTTAGTAGGATATGGCTCTGTGTAAGAGCCGTTGCTGCAATGATCCGGTCAAAAGGATCTTTGTGATGAAGCGGCATAAGCGTAATTTGGTTGATGGCAGTGGCAGTAATGGGTAGGATCCCGATAGCAAGATCATTTGCCTCGCGTTCTAACCCCAAAATCCCATTTGGAAGAGGGAGCTTGCCCAAGCTGTTCTTAATACCGATCTCCCATAAAGATGCTACGCTTATGCTAATATCATTATCCGCATCCTCGATAATCGAGCGTACTCTTTGTGGAAGTTGGATATCGTCGGTACCGAACCAAAGAAATGTGTGAGTGTCGATAAGATACTTCAAGACATGTAATCCTTGAAGACGTCGTCAATCGGCGTATCCAACAATGCGTTGACGTCCACTCCTTCAAACATCCGTTTCATAGTGCCTGCTTTACGTGGCCGCCGTGGTGATATAAGCTTCTCATACGCATCAGGACTTAAGACAATAGCGATAGGCTTGCCAGCACTCTCTATAGTAACAGGCTCGTCAGCCGCAGTCTCCCAGAGTTTTCCGATGTTATTGCGCGCTTCTGTTGCATTCATAGTAACCATAGGGGCCTCCACAATCAACTATACCGTGTTGTACAATCTTTTGACTATACTAAGGGGTGTACTTTCTTCTACCGTGCCCACTCCGGCGGATCGGTCAGCCGATATAACATCTCTCCGGCCTGCGGCACACAGAGAATGCCTTCGTCTTCGCGGTTCTGGTAATCTTCAATGCGAATCGTGGCCGGGTCGCGGTAGCCAAGGTTGATGGCGTGGCAGACATCCTCGGGGATCTGTGTCGCAAGGGTGACCTGTACTCGATCATGCTCGATGCCGTCCTCGTAAGTTCCAACGCCGCGTACATGTGTCGAATGCGCGATGATTCCCCACGGTTCGTCTTTAAACTTGTCCCATTGCTTGAGGAAGTAATCTCGCGTGTGATAGCCGATACGGCGGATCAGGTCGCCGTGCACCACGGATATCTCGCTGATGTGCGGGGCGTAAATGATGAGCTCGCCGCCGTCGGCAACGACCGGCTCCAGCTTATACATGCATTTGCCGCCCACCCACATATCGTCATACATGCGTGGCGCGCCGGAAAGAACCGTATGGAATGGCCTGGGCTTCTCAATGATATGGACGCGATTGCTATGATCGGCGGCCTGCGACCAGGCTTCCTCCGGAGTTCCCGCATACAGGCCGGCCAGCTTGTGATCGCTGACAACCATGCAGAAGGCCATCTTCTTCGTCGGAACCATGGCCGCCGCGCGATCGACCACCCGGCGGACGGGAGTCCATTTGTGCCCGATGATCCTGGGGTTGGTAATGACCGCGCCCAACCAGTGGAAGAAATTGAGGATTTCCGCGCCGCTGATACCTGGGAAGAGATACTTGTTGCCGCCTGAGAAACCGACCACCTCGTGCGGAAATACCGGCCCGACGATTATCAATAGATCGTAGTCGTAGACAGCGCGATTGATCGTCACAGGCACGTCCATCTCGAACAGTCCACCGGACAACTCGCCGATCTCGCTTGCCGGGATCGTGCCAAGGTTGACCAGGGACGCCGGATCGTCCCATGAATGGTTGAGCATCCGGACACGTCCATATTTCTCTGAACGCTCTTCTGCGGTGATCTCCAATCGAGTATTGATCTCGTCGTCGCTCATCGCCGGGTGAGTGCCGAGTGCGATCATCACATCGAGAGCGGATGTCTCTGCGCCGATAAGATCGTGGATCGTGCGGAACATCAGTCCGACAGGCGCTGTACGCGTCGAATCCGGCACAATCAACAATACGCGCTTCCCTGCGACGTCTGCCGATGCAAATGCGTTTGCGGCGATCTCACGGACTTCGCTTTCATCAAGGTATGCGGTGGCGGCTCCTGTGCCGCCGGAAGTTGTTTCGGTCATGGCAATGATCATACCTTGCCAAATCCACTGTTACAACTCATCCATAAAACCCTCTCAATGACTCATCTCGTCTTAATGTGACGGCCTTAAACTCGAACCATGATCCGCAGGAAATATCACGGATCTGAGTGAGGGGACAATACAATGAGAACGACATGGCGCGCGTACGGTTTGCCGTCGCCCAAGGCCGGCATTACTTTCATTACCTTCTGTGGCTGCCTGATGTGGCCGTTTCCGGCCGGGAATGCAGTTTCTCAGGTGGCGCAGACAGAGCCTTTACTGACGATAAAAACGCAGAACGAGCCGATCCAGGCCGCGCTGCAGCAAATATTCACGGCGGCGGGGCAGCAGTATGTGGTGGATGCCTCCATTTCAGGCTCCGTTTCCATGCAGCTGACGAACGTTCCGTTTACGGCAGCATTACGTGTTGTTATGACAAGCGTCACCCCGAAACTCCAGATGAAGTTTGTCGACGGCGTATATCATATCACGCAGCCAGCGCCTATTGCTGTAAAGGCCGATCTTCCCACGCCTGCCCCAGCCGCCGATCGCAGCAATCGGGCGGCAGCGGGGAACGGCCGCTTCTATCGCATGCAGATTTACAACACCGACACCGCCATTATCGCCGAGCTGATGCAGAAACTCGGCAAACCCGGAGGCGTGATCCTTGTGCCGTCCGGCACACCGAATGCATTAAACTCTCAGAACAGCTCGCGAAATAACGGAAACCAATCGGGATGGGGCAATCAGAATGGAACAACGAACAACAATACCTATGCTCAGACCGGAACGGCAAATACGGTAAACACAGCGCGGTAGATTGGGAGCCTCCGCGCCCCCTGCCGAATAGAGGATTCCCCTGTGGGAGCAGGGCTCAGTCCCTGCTTATCCAATTTCCTCCATCCTTAAGCATTCATGCAGGCATCCGCCGGGGTGGCGGTTAAATACGCGGCATGGAAAAGACAATCGCAGTCGGAATTATCGGCACGGGAGGCATGGCTGCCTCCCACGTCGACTCGTATCGGAAAATTGCCGGTGTCGAGATCTCGACCTGTTTCGATATCTCTCCCGCCAGGTCGAAGGCGTTCGCGGAGAAACACGGTATCGTTCATGTGGCTACGGATGTGGAAGACGTCCTTTCGCGGGTGGACGCTATCTCCATCGTTACCCCAGATCGCTTTCATGCTCCTCTGACCATCCAAGCGCTGGCTGCCGGTAAGCACACGCTTTGCGAAAAGCCCCTGACATTGACTCTGGCCGATGCAGAGGAGGTGGCGGCTGCGGCGCGTGAGGCAAGCGAACGTGGCATCATCCACATGGTCAACTTCAGCTACCGGTCGTCGGCCGCATTCCAGGAGGCCATTTCGATCGCTCAATCGGGGGCGCTCGGCAATATCCGGCATGTCCACAGCTCGTATTTGCAGTCCTGGCTGAACCACAACATTAACAGCTCCACGGCAACCGATGCCGGCCTGTGGCGTCTCTCGACTGCCCTTGGCTCACAGGGCGTGCTGGGCGACCTTGGCTGCCACCTGCTGGATCTCACGACGGCATGCAGCGACGACCTCAAAGCCGTTCGCTGCGAGCTTCGAACATTCCCCAAACCTGTCGACGGCGTTCCATCGCCTTCCGTGAATGGCCGCGACCTCGATGCAAACGACACGGCGATCATTGAGTTCGAGCTGGCCGGCGGAGGAATCGGCGTCTGTCATACCACGCGTTGGGCAACGGGAAACGGCAACCATATCCGGCTCGAAGTTAACGGCACGGAGGGAGCGTTGCGGTTCGATCTGGAAGAGGATCCCAATGTGCTTCATATCTGGGCAGCCGATGACGACGGCGCTAAGAAGTGGATCGCAAAGACACTGGACAAGACGCCAAGTAACTGGGAGCGATTTATAGTATCGATCCGCACGGGAATTCAAGATCAGCCGGATATCCTCCGAGGCGCGCGTGTTCAGGCATACCTCGAAGCCTGTGAGCGGTCGGCATCATCAAAACAATGGGAACAGGTATAAGAGATGTTGCATTTGAAGAAACGTATCTCGCGAAAATCCCTTTTCACCATTCTGGGGCTTTCGGTTCTTGCCGTGGCAATGTCCTCTGCCGGCACATTCGCGGAAGAGGCCAAGCCGGATGTTTCGGAGCCTGTTACGGCTGCGCCTCTGCCTTTGAAGTGGCATCCGGGCCTTCCCTTGAACTCCGCTCCCAATAAGCTCTCCAGTTCCGCAGCGACCGAGTTAGTGGAAGCCGAACGCGACAAGTACTGGCTAAATGCCAAGCGTATCGTCTATAAGAGCACCTTGGAGCTGGCGGCGCAGCATCAAACGGAACTGACACGCGGTCTTCGTTACGATAAGATCCTCCGAGGAGATCCCCGCCGAAAGATCATCGCCCTCACGTTCGACGATGGTCCGCATCCGGCGTATACACCGCAGCTGCTTGCAATTCTGAAGCAGAACGATGTGCACGCTACGTTCTTTGTCGTTGGAGAGCAGGCGGAAAAATATCCCGACCTCATTCGGGCCGAAGTCGCCGCGGGACATTCGGTCGGCGATCATACTTACGACCATGTGAGCCTGGTAAAGATTCCGCTGGAATATGTCTATACAGAGATTTCGTCGTGCTCCGATGTCATCAAGAGCATTACCGGCAAAGCGCCGAAACTCTTCCGCCCGCCCGGCGGCGTGTATGACGAGCAGGTCGCCACGGCTGCGGAGGCGCTCGGATTTAAGATGGTGTTGTGGACGGACGACCCCGGCGACTATTCATCGCCGGGAGCTTATAAGATCGAGGCCCGAACGCTCGATACCGTCAGCAACGGAGGCATTCTTCTCCTGCATGACGGTATCAAGGAGACGCTGCAGGTTCTTCCTCAGGTCATCCAGCGCCTCAAGGCGCGAGGGTTTACTTTTGTTACGGTTGATGAGATGCTGCGGACGGATAAGTAGGACTTATTCGAGCGCTTGCGTTTCTTACAAAGGCAGCAGACCTTCGGTCAGGAATGCCAGTTCCTCGCTCGGCCGACTCTTGTATCGCTCCCAGCCGGGGAACCCGCCCCATTTGAACGATACGCGCAGATAGTTGACGAAGGTCGTCTTGTGGCGTTCGCCCATAAGGAAGCCGTCTGCGGCGACGTTCGGGAGCGTCAACGTATAGCCTGCCTCGCGCTGGTCGTCCGGTGTCGCCGATGTCTTGTCTGTGTCGTAGGAACTGATGTAAAGGTCCGACGGCTCCACATCTTCGAGAGGCAGCGCATCCTGAACGGCATCCATGATCCATTCCGCTGTTGGGAATACCACGAGCGGGTCGACATATGTGCCTTCGGATGCGCCTCGGCCGGGCCGGTCGGCGCCCACGACCTGGAAGACGATCTTGCTATGGCCGACGCCAATTATGTCGCCATCCGCCAATAGACGTGTCCGGTTCACAGGGATGTCGTTCACCGTTATGCCGTTGGTGCTTCCCAGATCCACCACCGACACATGGCCGGCTCGGTCGTTTTCGATGCGAGCGTGAAGGGTTGATACCTTATCGTCGTTAAGCAGGACGATATCGTTCCCCGCAGTGCGCGACCGGCCTATCGTAACGTTGGCACGCGAGAGACCGTAGCAAAGCTTGCGACCGTCGCCTTCCGTGATCTCAAGCACTCCCCAGTGCGCATTTTTGCCCTGCATAAAGGAGAGGGTGGGGTGCGAACCGGTGAGATCGACGCGCCCTACTTCCTCAAACCAGGCCCGCAGGGACATTGGCAGATAGACCCCCTGCGCCTCAAGCTCGGCGGCAAGTTCCACCTCGCGCGGGCCCGACGGCAGGAACACGTTCTTGTCCTGCAGATGGTCGACGATCATGGTCTGCGGCGTGGACGGCTTGTTGGAGCTGAAGCCGGAGAGAAGCTGTCGCACGGAAGATATGCTTACATCCTTGGCCGGTTCGCCCCGATTATCTTCACGAGGATCGCTTCCTGCCCGGAAGTGATAGTTAAGCTCGTCAAGGCGGCGGATGATGATCTCGATATTGTGGCGCGCGCGGCGCATCGTCTCGCGCGATACCGCCCAGGCATCGTCGTAGAAACGCGGATCGCGGACATAGCGTCCGAGAGACATCATCTCTTCCCACACCGCCTCGTGCTCGCCGGCCTGATAGCGGCGCAGGAGGCTCCCTGGCTCGATATTCGGAAGGACAGGAGCGGGCTTGGCCGGCGCCACGGGGACTTTGGGCGCTTCCGTCCCGGGCGCTCCTGCCGGATGCGCTCCATTGGTGACAATCCCTTCGGCGACCGCCGGAGCTGCTCCGTCCGCCACAACCGCTTCTCCCTCGGCCACATATCCCTCGGGAAGACGGAAGTCGTCTCCGGGAAGCGCGGATGGGAACGGAAACCGAATGAAGAGTGGCTGCGGGAATTTCGGGAACTTGATCAGCGTCTGGCCCTGTGGCAGCAGGCGCAGTCTGGCTTTCATTTCCGGAGAGAGGCCGTTGTAGTTTACGGCAGACATTTCCGTGCTTTCGGTTCGCCCGAACATAAAGGTTGAGCTGTTCTCGACGATCTGCATATCTACAGACGAAGCGAACTGTTCTGCGCCGAAGAGTATCAGACCGAGGCTGCGTCCTCGCGCAGTGACTTCAATCAGCTGCGATTTGATGGCGCTCTTCTCAGCCTTGGGCGCAAACTTGTTCAACTCGTCGACGAAGATTACGATGGAATCGAGGTCGTTGACACGGTTCTCAAGCATCTTCGTGAGCGCGCGGATGCATCGGCCGAACACCAGCTTCTGGCCGCTGTCCGAGAGCATCTCGATATCGATGACGAATACCTGCTGATGCTTCAGGTCATCCCATGCAATGTCTGCCCCTTCGTCATCTTCGGCGATCAAGCCCCGGTACTGCTGCGCGCAACGCCGGAGGTCAGCCTTAAGCCGGCGCCATGTCGCGGTCGCATAACCCTTTGGCCACTCCGTAAGCCCCCCTTGGGTTAACAGCTTGTCCAACCAGGTCATCATCTCCGCATATGTATTGATTACGCCTTTTTCAATTTCCTCGCGGATGACGAACCACGCGCCTTCGATGCTGTTATCCGCTTGCGTCGAGTCAAAAAGTGACGGCAGGTCGCGATACAGTAGGTTCAGATCCCAGCGGAACGGCTCGGTCTTGAGCAGGCGCTGGCTCTGCGTGCTGCCGCGCTTCTTGGGATGCGAGGGAGCGAAGAAGCGCGCATTGGAAAAGGGCTCAACGGGCATATCCAGGTCTTTGTACACCTTCATGGACCATTCGTGCTCAAGCAGGCGATGGTTCATCTGATCGATGTAAAGCAAGTCTTTGCTCTTGACATTGATAACGACGACACCGACATTCTTGGTGCTCTTGGTAAGCAGAGACTTGAGGCAGAACTGCAGCGTTGAAGTTTTGCTGGCCAGGCCTGAGATGCCGGAGACATTGAGGTGCGCCGCTTCGGGACCGACGATGAAGTTTTCGTCGATGCTGACCGGAGCGATCGTGCCGTCACCGTTCTCATACAGGCCGACTGGAACGGCAGCGCCTTTGTAAACGCATTTGCCCTTGGTGTCTACAATGCCGAATGCGAACTGAATTCCCAGCGATGTCGGAAAAAAGACGCGGGAGCTGGTTACAGGCCGTGATTTACCGGAGAGCGTCTGCACAACAGCGCAAGTGGCAATGATAACATCGGATTGTTCGTGTTGTTCGCCGTCGCCCGGCAATCGATCTGTGTAATCGATCTCGTCGGTCACGACACTGCCCTGCATGCCGTAACAATTAAGTTGGTTTACTGCCGCAAAGACCAATTCGCGCTGATCGTCGGAGATCGCGACGACCGTGCTGCCGATATCGATCGATCGCGCCTCAGCGGCCTCGCGGGTCAACCGGAACCGGAACTCGCCTGACGTGTTTGACTCCGTCCGCGTGGACGCCGTTCGTCCAAGAAGTCCATATTCCAGGTTCACCAGGTCCCGAATGAGCTGCGGGTCTACCTGCGGCGGCAGATGTGTAACTGCGAGACTTTCGAGTAATGCGTTCATGCTAACAGTATCCCTTGAGGCAGCGCTTCTTAATCGGCGCTCTTTTAGTCGTAGTCGTTAATACAGTATCTTACAGGATATTCTTCCGAATAGTCAGGTTTACGATTTGTAAACAGTTTCGGATGGGTAATCGGCCGACAGACTCGTTATTCCATGGAGAGGCCGCAGGTATTCAATGAAAATCGTGGAGTTTGCAGGCTCCCCTCCCTAAATCCCTCCCCGGAGGAGAGGGGCTTTCAGATTTAAGAACGCTTGCGAAAGCCTCTCTTAAAGTCCCTCTCCCTCGGGGAGGGATTTAGGGAGGGGAGCCTGCAAACTTGAATATTCGCTTACGATATGAGATCAAATCGACACATCCACAGCCGCATGCTGCCGGCTTCCGGTGGCGTCAAAATGCCACCATTCCGTGGATATGGGCTTGAACCCGGCATCCATCATGAGGTTGCGCAGGATTTTTCGATGGTTGGCCTGAGCGGGAGTAAGACCGGTTGCCGCGTAATGCGCCCGCGGTGAAAATGAATCAAAGCCCGTCCCCATATCGACTTCGCCGCCGGAGCGATCGACCAGGGTGACATCCACGGCCTCTCCACGGTTATGGTTGGAGATGCCCTGCGCGATCCACTGAGGATCGGATACATAACGGCGAAGCTCCTTCTGGACGGTGTATGGCCGATAGGCGTCCCATACTTTCACACGAAGCCCATAGGAGGCTGCCAGCTCGGCTGCTTTCTTGAGCTTCTCGGCGGCGTCTACACGCAGGAAGCAATTGTCCGTATTGTAGAAGCGATGCTGATATGGATTGTCTTCCGTTGCATAACGCAGATCCACAACGGCGTCAGGCACATACCCTTTGACATCTACGAAACCTGAGGGCATCGTTTCGTTCAAACTGCCTCGATTGATCCTCTCCGCCTCCTTCCCTTCGGGAGGGCTGGGGTGGGAGCTTGCGGCACTTGTCTCGCTGCTGTTTTGTATATTTGACTGTGGCGCGACGACCGGGCGGTAATCGTTGGATGCGGCATCGTATACAAGGCATGGTATGACCTTCGATGATTGTCCGATAATCCGATTGTCCTCCGAGAACCGGAACGTGTGCTGATAGATCATCGTGCTGCGATCCGATACGCGGGCAGATCCGCCATATACGAAATTGCCGAGGCTGTAAACGATGGGAACACCCTTATAAGTCTCGATAGGCTGCAGTACGTGAGGGTGATGCCCGAGTACGAGGTTCGCGCCGTGATCCACGGCGAAATGGCCAAGGCGCTGCTGTTGTGCGGTTGCCGTATGCAATGTCTCGACGCCCCAGTGAAATGTAACGATTCGCAGATCTGTGCTTGAGCTCATCGCGGCAAGGTCTGATGAGATCTGCGCCTCTAGCGCATTTTCATCGACGCCTTGCTCCAGTGGTCCCATAACGGCATAGCCGGCGAGGCCGATCCGGATCCCCTTGCGTATGATGATCTGCTTGATGCCGCAGCCGAAAGGCGCGACACCGCATCGCTGCAGATTGTCCACAGTGTCTTTCAGCCCCTGATCCCCGTAGTCGAAGCTGTGGTTGTTGGCAATATTCACCGCCTCGACACCGCCTGCCGCAAAGATGCGCGCATTGTCCGGATCTCCATGGAACCAGAACTGGCCGCCCTCCTGCGGCGGCTTACGGACGCGCTCGCTTGCATTAGAAATAACACACTCCGAATTCGCGATCGTCAGGTCGTCATGCTCGAAGATGTCTTTCACGCCGCCGAAGAAATAGCTGTCCGGTTCATGCAGCACATTCCGGTAGTGATTGAACGATACGTCCTGGAGGAAGCGATCGTCAGTTCCAAGCACACAGTCGCCGACCGCGCTGATTACAATCTGTTTTTCGTTTGTTGCGATAATATTATTGTTATTTTTAGTTGTTAATGAATCGCTCAGCGCCTGACCTGTATCCGCAGCGCCGGCTCGATGTCCGATAAACGCAGCGCCATGTGCTGAACTGCCTAAAAAAGAATGGGGGAGCGAGAGCGCCATTCCAAGCGCGCTGCCTGCAAACGCGGCCGCCAGAAGGGCCTTCGTTCGCCCGGTAAGTGGATATTTTTCGGCGCTATTTTCGATCATCTTGATCTCCCGACAGATTGATGTTAATAATTTAACATCAATCAGAGCCGAGAGTCAATGTTTATGTTAAAAAATTAACTTTGATCGGTGAAGAAGATATGTTCAGGCCTTGGGGAGTTTCTTTACAAACCCTTATGGGTGGCGAAGCGACGAGCGCCGGATGTCCAGTTTGGCGGAGAGGCGCGCGTGCTGCAGGGGGAGTTCCCGGTCATCCAGGCGTTTGCGCACGAATTGCCAGGCGAGCCGGCACATCTCGTCGACAGGCTTTACGATCGTGGTGATGGGGGCGTCGAGGTAAAGTGTGTCGACGATCCCGTCGCAGCCCACGATGCAGACATCGTCCGGGATTTGCATACCGATCGACCGCAAGTGGCTGTAGGCGCCGATCGCCAGCTCGTCGTTGCGGCAGAAGAGGCCGTCGGGACATCCGTTCCGGGCGATGTATTCGGATAAGCGGGGAGCGACCACCTCGCGCATATCGTAGTACATCTCGTCGGGAAAGTCGATTATCTCCGGCTTGAGCCCGGCTTCGCGCATGACGGTCAGGTACGCTGACAATCTTACGTCATTATCAGGGTCATTGTCCGGGCTGTGCCTGATGTTGATGAGGTGGGCGATGCGCCGGCAGCCCTGCGTGATGAGGTGTCGCACGGCTTCCTCTGCAGCCTCCGACAGGTCGATGGCGACATGGTCGAGCAGTTCGTCGTAATAGACGCCGACGCTGACGAATGGCGTCTGCTTGTGCCGGAGCTCCGCCGGGGCGACGGGACGGTTGAAGGCGTTATCGACGGCGATGATGGCGTCGGCCGGCCATTCGGCCAGGCGGCTGCGGTCGGCGCCGACGCCCCGGACGATGATCTCGACTGAGTCTTTGTAGAGAAGACTCTCGAAACAAGCTGCTATCCGGGCGCAGTCGGATGAAGAGAAGCGCCGGATCCAGAGGATCACTTCATTGGTGCGGCGGAGACCGAGGGCCTGAGCTGCCCGGTTGGGAACGTACCCGATCTCGTTGGCGATATCGAGGACGCGGCGGCGAGTAGTCTCGGAGACACGTTTGTCGCCTTTGTGATTGAGGACCATCGAAACGGTCATATGCGAGACATTCGCCTTTTTTGCGATGTCGAATATCGTAACGCCCACGCTGCCACCTGTCCGAAATCAGCGATCTTCGAGTTTCGTGCGAAACTTATTGTATCGGTCCCTCGTTCATTTGTCAATCCTCCCTTCGAGATAGCGAATTGCGCAAAAAATCTCATTTTCGTATTGACACGCCATATCATGTGTGATATATTGATTTCACGCGAAACTACTGTCTGTAACTGCCATAAAATGAGGCTTCTTTCGACTTGATCATCCGGAAGAAGTAAACAGCAAGATGGTATTGCGTGTATTGCCCACTATATTGGTATCGATTTGATGGGCGACTGGCAGCATATTTCAGGAACGGAGATTTTCATGAAACGTCAGAGTAAAGCATTTACTTTAATTGAATTACTAGTTGTTATAGCTATAATAGCGATTCTTGCTGCAATCTTATTCCCGGTCTTTGCCAAAGTTCGCGAAAAGGCGCGTCAGTCGACGTGTCTCAGCAACGAGAAGCAGATGGGCCTGGCTATCATGCAATATGTACAGGACTACGACGAAACGTTCCCTATGAACTACTATCTCGATGGGAACGGCAACGGCGTCCAGTGGTATGCCATGATCTATCCCTACACTAAGAATGGAGTGGGGTGGACCGGAAACGGCGGGGTCGCGCTCTTCGCCGGCGAGGGCGGGATCTTCAAATGCCCATCGTTCCCGGCCTCGCAGAACGGTCAGTACGGCGTGCACAACATCATCTGCCCTCCTGGCTACAACGGCACGCCCGGCTCCGAGAATGTCAAGACGGTCAGTCTGGCGATGCTCGACGCTCCCGCCGAGAAGATCCTGATCGGCGAGAAGGGCGTGAACAGCCAGAACTTCGGCTACAACAACTTCGAGACACAGGAGTGGGCCTGGGTCGACTGGGAAGGCGGTGATCCGCCGACGAACCCGAAGCCCGCTCATAACGACCTGAAGTACGATTACGATATGGTGGTGACCGGCGTGGACCCCGGTACCGTGTCCGGCGGCTATCCCTATCCCACCAATATGCTGCGCTACCGGCACAACGGCACGACGAATGCCGCCTTCGCCGACGGTCACTGCAAGGCCATGAACAGGGGACGGATCGACTGGTACACGAATATCTACATACGCGGCGTCCATCCCGTGCCATTTTAAAGGCTTGACGATGCGAGGCGGGACATGTCCCGCCTCGCCAGGATACATCCCATGAAAGTTCCGCCTATCTCTCTTCTCGCAGCTTCCATCGTCCTGAGCCTCGTTGCGGGCTGCGGGCAGACCGAACCCAGCAAGGCGCCTGCCGCGGCAAAGCAAAGCGAGATCGAGGCGAACCCTCATATGTCCGGCGATCAGAAGGCGGCGGCAATACAGCAGATGTCTGCTGCGGCCCAGCAGGCGCGCGCTCAGGCAGAATCGATGCGCGCGCGCCATTGACGGGCGGAAAACAACAACTGTATTTGCTTCATCAAAAAAGGCGCTCCCGAAACTCGGGAGCGCCTTTTTTGATGCTGCGCTCAACACGGCATCCCTAGATTTGACAACGCAAACATCTGAGCGTAGAATCGAAATTATGACTCCAAAAAGTAACTTGTTACGGATGGACAATGTTCTCATCGTTGTCGACGACCTTGAGGCTGTCAAAGCGTTCTTCGCCGAACTGGGCATGGAAATGGAAGGGGAGACGACCGTTGAAGACTCATCTGTTGATCGCCTTATCGGCCTTCAGAATGTCCGTGCTACCCTCGTGGTGATGCGCACTCCGGACGGTCATGGACGGATCGAACTGGACAAGTTCCATACGCCGGAAGCGATCAGAACTGGGGCTGAGAACGCTCCGGTGAACGAACTCGGGATCCGCCGCATTATGTTTAATGTCGATGGCCTCGATGACATCGTTGAACGCCTGCTTGCCAACGGAGCCGAACTGGTCGGTGAAGTGGTGCAATACGGGGAGACGTTTCGGCTCGCCTACGTCCGCGGCCCCGAGGGCATCATCGTCGGCCTGGCCGAGCATCTCGGGAAGTAATCGGTAGTGGACGTTTCAGGAAACTCTTGATGCGGAACTGACCGTTCACAACTTGCGGAAGGCCGGGCTGTTACCACCCCGGCCTCTCCGATCAATCCATTGCTTTGGAAATGTCTACCCTTTCGGCGCTGGGGATAGGTATCCCGCCACATCCGCTTCCTGAAGCCGAATCGGGACCGTAATCGCTCCACCCTTTGCCTTTACTACAATCGGCGCTCCCTGCGCTTTGCCGTCCCTGGTGTTCCAGAACGACACACGGTAAGTTCCGGCGCTCAGACCGGAGAATGTCGCGGTTCCTGAGACCGGCTTCGCCTTCGACACCTGATGGTAGGGGCGTGCGCGGTTATAGGCCCAGAAGAAGGCCGTGCGCGCATTACCTTTGGCGGTTACGCCGAGCGCGGGGACATAGCCGGTGAGCGTGAGGCTCTCAACCGTATACCAATCGCGATCTGTGTTGAAAAGGCCGATAGTATGAGGCCCCGCAGGGACATCGATCGCCAGCGTTTCGCCAACCGCGCCGCGGTCGGCGCCGGTTCCGGGGAAGTCGCGGTCCGCCTTCGGCCGGCCGTCGAGCAGGATCTGCGGATGCGCTCCTCCTGCCGCGATATCGGCGATGCGCAGCACGAATCGGCTGGGCTGCGCGCAGCGAACATGGAACGTGATCGGCTTTGGCATCATCTCGCGGTGGTTGGAACCCTGGATGAACTCCGAGACACCTTTCAACTTCGGCAGGCTGCCGTCAACCGGCAGCGCCACATCGAATGTCGTCGACGGCTGCCAGCCCTCCTGGGGAGCAAAGACGAGGTCCGCCTTCGCGCTGCATGAGACAGTTGGGTCCAAACGCTTCACTCCCCCTGCGGCTGACAGGCCGGAACGCTTGGCGTAGTCCGTCGCCGAGCGGTAGATCGGCCACCAGCCGTTCTCGGCGATGTGCTCCCAGTGCCAGTATTGCTGCGCGCCGGCGGTCGGGGCCATCAGGCCGGACCAAATGCCGTCGTGCAGGAAGGCAGCCATCCCGGGCTTGTCGTTCCAGTTTCCTGAGAGCGGCCCCCACTCGCCGTAGAACCATGGGCGCTCGCCCGCGGCCGGGGTGTCGCTGCGGAAGAGGCCGATGATATCGGAGACATAGGCGTGCTTTTGATCGTAGTCGAAGTTCACGCCGCGCTCCAAAGCATTGTCGGGATCGGTGTTGCTGGATGTTACCATATGCCGATTCGGGTCCAGGCTGCGCAGGTAAGCGGCCATCATCTTGTGCCAGGCGATCACCGTCTCGAAGTGGGCGTTCGATTCCGGATTGTTTTGTATCTCGTTGAAGAGCTCCCAACTGAGGATATGGTCGCTGTAACCCCAGCGCGCCACGATGTAGCGATACTTGGCTTTGGTCAGGGCGATGGCACGCGGATTGGTGAAGTACTCCTCGGGATTCTTCAGAAAGCCGCCGTTGGCCACGTTGTAGGGGTTCTCATTCCAGTTCGAATTGACCGTGCGCGTCACCTGGCCGTGATGCTGCATCGTGATTTGCAGGTAGACGCCATTCGCGGCGGCATTGTCCAGGATCCTGTCCCACTGTTGCGCCACATCGAGCAGATACTGCCCGAGAGGCGGAGACTGGTCCGGCACGGGGCCCCATTCCAGGTTCTTCTTATCCCATGCCGTCATCCAGGTCCGGGCCCAGTTCATGCCGGCATCACCCATGCGCTTGAACGCGATCGCGTAATCACGGTCGTTTTCCGGCGACCAGCCCTGGTCGCAGCCGATCGGATAGTACGGGGAGCCATTGTCGAATGCGAACGCCTGGCTGTTTTGGCGATCGATGCGCACGAAACCCGGATCGGTCGATGCCGTGCAGACGAAGCTTGCGTCTCCGATGTCTGTTGGCTGTTCCGCGTTGCCGTTGCGCATGATGCGGAAACGATAGCGCCCGACCCTGGTTGGAGCGTAACGGACTTTCCAGATACCGCCGCCGTCCCAGAACGCCGGCGACATCACTGTCTTGCCGTCCGGTCCGGTGAAGATCGCCCGGACATCGTTCTCGGACGGATCGAAGGGATTGCCCGTTGTATTCGCAAGCCGGAAGGACGTCTCGAATTTGGCGTACCTTGGTATCTTCTGTTGAGCGTTAGCTGCGATTGCCATTGATAAAATAGTGCTGAAAACGATACTTGTCGTCAGAGTTGTTCCTGCGGTGATTGAGCGTTTCATATGCTTAGTTTCGTGTGAAACCTGGTTTTGACCTTCTTAAATTTAGGCAATTAGGAAAGATTCTCTAAAATCCCCGGAAGTCTGGATCAGGAGACCGTCATTGTCCGCGACTCGCGAGGACAATGACGGACGTATGGACACCGCCGGGCGTTCACCTGCCGCCGCTGGATGAGGAGACTATGGCCGCGATCGTTCGCATCACCGGCGATAACTTCTGGTCGCTCGGCCGCCTGCTGTCGCAGAGGGAATGTGCTGCGATCACTTATAGAGTTACGTCAGGATCATGTCAATCTCGTTCAAGTCATCCTCGGTCAAGCGCCAGTTGGCGGCAGCGGCGTTCTTGGCGATCTGTTCGGGCTTGGTCGCGCCGGCGATCACCGAAGCGACGGACTTTCGAGTAAGCAGCCAGGAAAAGGCGAGTTCGAGGATCGTGTGGCCCCGCGCTTCGGCAAACACAATCAGCTTCTCGACGATGTCCAGGTTCTTGTCGGTCAGTCGGTCCGAGAATATATTATCGGCCTTGATGCGTGCGCCTTCGGGAAGGGGCCGCCCCTGGCGGTATTTGCCTGTGAGCAGGCCGCTGGCAAGGGGGAAGTAGGGCAGAAACGCGATTCCGAGTTTCTCGCACTCGGGAAGCACCTCGGCCTCGGGGTCGCGCTTCAACAGGCTGTAGTTGTTCTGGACACTGACAAAGTGCGCCGCCCCCTGCAGGGCGGCGGCGCTGGCCTCTCGCAATTGTGCGGCGGAGAAATTAGAGCAGCCAATCTCACGGACTTTCCCGGCCTGGACGAGTTCATTGAGAGATCCCAGCGTGTCGGCGATGGGTGTCGTGTAGTCGGGCAGGTGCAGTTGATACAGATCGATGCGATCGGTATTGAGGCGCCGCAGGCTGTCCTCCACGGCCCTCCGGATGTACTCAGGTTTGGCTCCGCCGAGCATGGCGTCGTTGACGGGAGAGCCGAACTTTGTTGCCAGTATCACCTGATCCCGGCGTATTCCCAGCACATGCCCTAGAAACTCCTCGCTCTTGGCGTCGCCGTAAATGTCGGCGGTGTCGAAGAAGTTGATGCCGGCGTCGAGACTGGCGTCAATGACGCTTTTGGTGGCGTCGGCGTCAATGCGCCCACCGAAGTTGTTGCAGCCCAGCCCGACGACAGAAACGTCGAGCGACCCAATCTTGCGTGTCTCCATATGATATTCTGCCGTGTTCCAAAATCAACTTCGTGAAGCCGTATGCTCTCAGAATACACTGGATCACGGGAGGGTTCCCTTCATTGCCGCCCCTGGTCGCTATACGCCAAATAGCGAGCAAGGTTCTACGCCACTTAATTCCCAGAGTCACACCATGTTCTCCCCTTGACATTGATCTGCACGATGTGTTAGATTCTTAACATAGGATTGTGGAGGAAAGAATGCCGGCAGAGAAAGACGATTACCTCACCAAGCGTGAACAGCAGATCATGGAGATCATTTACAAGAATGGTCAAACGGATGCGGCGGCATTGCTTGCGGCGCTTCCCGATTCTCTCAGCAACTCCGCGATCCGCACTCATCTGCGCATTCTCGAAACCAAGGGACATCTCAAGCACGTCGAAGAGGATGGCCGCTTTGTCTATTCGCCCACAAAACCGCGGCAGCGTGCTGCAAAGGCTGCGTTAGCCACGGTCCTTCGAACGTTCTTCGACGACTCCGTGGAGAATGTCATGGCGACACTGCTTTCGGATCGTGCGTCTGAGCTGAAGCCGGATGAGTTGGACAGGTTGAGCGATATGATCGACCGGGCAAAGACCGCGGAGGCAGCTGCGCAAGACGATCCCGAATCTCATTTCGGCAAGTCCTGAAAGGGCGGTTGATGATGGGAAGCGCCTGGGATACTGCCGCGATATGGCTGCTTGATGCCGCGGCAAAGAGCGTGCTGATCTTTGCCGCTGCCATGTTGCTCTGTTTGGCATTGCGGCGGACCTCGGCGGTATCGCGCCACTATGTATGGGTTGCTGCAATGGCCGGCATGTTCTGTCTGCCGCTGCTGCGTCTTACGCTTCCGGCTGTGCGCCTGCGTGTGCTGCCGCCTGTTGTGTCTACGCCCATTTACGCGCCAACCAACTCGGGCATTGCGCCTCGTCATATGGTGAACTCCATTGTCTCGATCGGTCACCAGCCTGAGTCGTCTGCAGCGCCAATCCTGCCTCCTCCTGCAAATGAATCGGTCGCTTTGCCTGCGAAACCTGGTGATCCCGTAAGCGCGCGCTCAATGTCTGTTATCCCATCGGCAAGCCATGCTTCGCACAGGGTGAGTGTCAGGACTATGAGTGTCATGCTTCTGATCCTGTGGATTTCCGGCGCTGTGTTCCTGCTTATGCGGCTTACCGTTGGTCTCATCGGCGCATGGCGGCTTGTGCGAAGCTGTGAGTTGACGCCACATACTGCGCTCGTTGAAGATTGCTCTCGATTGCTCGCATTGGCGGCGCGCGTGCAGGTTCGGATTGGAACGGCCGGCAGCCGCCCGCGTGTGCCGATGACATGCTGGGCCGGTGGCATTCCAATTGTCCTGCTGCCTTCAACAGCGGTTGAGTGGCCTCAGGAGCGCTTGCGGTCCGTAATAATGCATGAAATGGCCCATGTGAAGCGCGGCGACTGGTTCACGATGCTGCTTGCGCAGGCCGTGTGCGCCGTTTACTGGATGAATCCGCTTGTGTGGATTGCGGCTCGTCTGCTGCGGCTTGAAGCGGAAAAGGCCACCGACGAACTCGTTCTGCGCAGTGGAGTATCTCCTGCAGACTATGCGGCGCATCTGCTTGCTATTGCCCGCAGCCTTGTTCCGCAAGAGCGGCCGGTAGCTGCCCTTGCGATGGCCCATCAATCGGAAATCGGCCAGCGGCTTTCAGCCATACTTGCCTTCCGCTCGATCCGTTCCAGCAAAGGAAACGGCCGTGTCTTTGGCGCTGCCGTTCTGATCGTAGCCGTTTTGCTGGCCGCAGTACAGCTGGCGCCACGCGAACAAGCGATGCAGTCAGCTGCCCTGGGAGCAGTCTCCCGGATGCTTCATGCGCAGCTTGTCAACACGTTTGTAACCGATACGGACATGAACAGCGTCGCGTTTACGCCAAGCGGCACGAGTCTCATTACCGGAAGCTGGAACGATAGTGCTGCTCCCGGCAACAGCGCAAATACGGCGACACGCATGGCGTTTTTAAGCCTTGCGACGGGCAAGCAAATACGCGGCAAGAAGTTGACCACGGCGCTGGTGGCGGCCGCATACTCACCCAACGGGCGTCTTCTCGCGACGCTTTACGCAGGTGGATATCTTCATATCTCGGACGCCGATACAGGGCTGACGCAGCGAGCCATACAGCTGCCTTCAAGTGTGCTGGATACGCTGGAGTTCTCTCCCGACGGCCTTACCGTCGCCTGCGCTGCCGTTGGCGATGGGAAATCACGAGAGACTGCCGGGCGTCTCTATCTGGTAGACACCATGACGGCCAGGGTGCGCGGGCCGGAGTACCGGGGGATCTTTCGCCATCTCCAGCAGCACTGGGACGGCCGTCCGTTTGCCGTTGCGGCAAAGCAGTGGCGAGTAATGCAGTGGGATCCGAAAGTGACGCTCTGGTCGCCGCACTGGGGCAAACCGACTATTTCCCTGGATACTGCAGCCGATACCTGCGCATCCCGTGGCAACATTGTTGCGGTTTTGAGTGGCAATGAAGTCCAGATCTGGGGCATTGATACGCGCGAACGGCTGATTTCCTTCGCAACAGGAATGAAGACGGATCGTATGCATTCGCGGCTTGTTTTCTCCCCGGATGGGCACAGCCTGGCCCTTGGCGCTGCAGGAGAGATCAAGGTCTGGCATATTGACGGCATTGAGGATGCTGATCAAGCCAGAGCCTAACCGAGATGCGAATGCGTTCTGAGTGGTGAAACGGTAAAAACAACGGCCCTCGTCACAGTCGATGTGACGAAGGCCGTTGTTTTTAGAAGAGGATGCCCGTGTAGCCGATATGCATCACGTGTGCGATGAAATACAAAGTTGCAGAGAAGACGCCCGCGCCGAGGATGACGCAGACCGGAAGGGTAAGAACCCAGGCCAGCAGGATGTTGCGCAGTGTGCCTGCCTGCAGACCGGATTTGTTCGCTGCCATTGTGCCGGCGATGCCTGAAGAGAGTACGTGTGTCGTGCTTACCGGTAATCCCCAGTGATCCGCCATGCCGATTGTTGTCATAGCGGTCAACTCGGCGGCTGCGCCCTGCGCGTACGTCAGGTGTTCCTTGCCGATCTTCTCGCCGACTGTTACGACGATACGCTTCCATCCGATCATGGTGCCGAGGCCGAGCGCCAGGGCAACGGCGACCTTCACCCAGACCGGAATGAACTGCGAGACGGTATCCAGGCTCTTCTTGTAGTCCATGGCGGCTTTGTCTTCCGCTTTGTTCGCGAACTTTTCACCCTTGTCGAGCTTTTTGATTGTGGCCGAGACCAGGTACGCATCGTTGCGCACATGGGTGCGTTCGGCTGCCGCAATATCGCCGAAGCTGTTCTTGTGATCCAGGGTGTCGCCGATCTCTTTGCTTATGACGGAGAGTGCGGCATAGGTGTTGTCGCTCAGTTTGCCGGACGATTTCAGATAGTTATCCAGCTCTTTTGAGGCATCGGCGACTGTGAGTTTGGCCGCCGGAGCATGCGCCTGCATCGAGGTGCTGATTGACCGCGAGGCTGTAACGATGCTGTTGATATCGCCAGGCTTCGTTTCGAGGTTGAGAGCGAATGTTGCCGGGATAACGCCCAGCATGATCAGCATGATCAGGCCCATGCCTTTCTGTCCGTCGTTCGAGCCATGCGCGAAGCTGACGCCCGTGCAAGTAAGAATTAGCAGGCCTCGAATCCAGGTCGGAGGGGCTTTGTCGCCATCGGGAGCGGCATAGAGTTCAGGGTTCTTGATGGTTGCTTTGGCTATGAGCAGCAGGAGGGCGGCGGCTCCGAAGCCGATGATCGGCGAGATCAGCAGAGTTGTAAAGACGCTCTGCGCCTGTGCCCAGTTGACGCCTTCGCCGAACGAGTGGCCGGTGATGACCGAATTTGCCAGTCCGACTCCCATGATGGCGCCCGTAAGCGTATGTGTGCTCGATGCCGGCAGTCCGAAATACCAGGTGCCGATATTCCAGAGAATGGCCGAGATCAACAGGGAAAATACCATCGCGAAACCGGCTGCCGAACCGACATTGAGCACAAGCTCAACGGGAAGCAGCGCCACAATGTTGAAGGCAACTGCTCCCGTGGAAGTCAGAACGCCGATCAGGTTCCAGCAGCCCGACCATACTACGGCCACGGGAGCTTTCAAACTCTTGGTGTAGATTACGGTTGCGACGGCGTTTGCCGTATCGTGAAATCCGTTTACGAACTCGAAACCCAATGCAAGGAACAGCGCTAAAAATAAGAAGAGCGCCGTGCCTACTGCGAGGGATTGTCCAAAAATCTCCATGCGATTTTGTCTCCGGTTGTGATCCTAGAAGTGTGTGGAGAGGATGTTGTCTTCTGTCTTCACGCGCATCGCGCGGCAAGTCATTCGATCGCTCCGGGCCATTTGCGATGGCGCGCTGTATAGCCATTCGGCAGCGGGGTATGAAAAGCGTACCGCAAGGCCCGCCGTACTTACGTTAAGAAAACATTAAATCAATATTGATGTAATGAACTCATCAATATAGGGTGAATTACAGGATCAATCTCCGGCGCTAACCTGAGCAGGCATACGAAGGGTATGATGCATATACGGCGTTTCTAGCATTTGCTGTGGCTGCATGGCCGCAAGCTAATATCGCCACAAACCTTTGAAATTTAATGAGGCTGAACTGATGCTCAACTCGCAACTAACTCGCCCTGAGGAAATTGTCCCGTCGTCTCCCGCTGTCAAGGAAGCGCTGCAACCGTTCGTCGATACCGGCGCTCTCGCAGGGGCTGTCGCTCTCGTCGCCGATAAGGACCGAATCGTAAGCCTTGATGCCGTCGGCTACGCCGATGCTGCGGCGCGAAAGCTGATCAAACCAGGTGCCGTCTTCTGGATCGCGTCTCAAACGAAGCCGATGACGGCGTCGCTGCTTATGATGCTTGTCGACGAAGGGCGAGTAAACCTGGACGATGCCGTCGAAAAGTATTTGCCGGAGTTTGCGGGGCAGTGGATGGTGGCCGAGCAGGATGAAGAGCATATGCTGCTCAAGCGACCGTCTCGCCCGGCAAGCGTGCGAGATCTCCTTTGCCACACCAGCGGTTTGCCGTTCCGTACGGCGCTTGAGCAGCCAACACTCGACGCGCTGCCGCTGAATGTCGGCGTCGGCAGCTACGCTATGACCCCACTCCAGACCGACCCCGGCGCCGTCTGGAGCTATTCGAATTCCGGAATCAACACGGTAGGCAGGATCGTCGAGGTTGTCGGCGGCATGTCCTACTGGGAATTTCTGAAGAGCCGCCTGCTCGACCCGCTGGGCATGGCGGAAACCACGTTCTGGCCGTCCGCGGAGCAGCTGACTCGTCTGGCAAAACCGTACGAACCCAATGCTGAAAAGACAGGTTTGCAGGAGACTACAATCAGTCAACTGCAGTATCCGCTGGATAATCCCCAGAGGCAGCCCATGCCCGCAGGTGGTCTCTTCTCGACGGCTGTCGATGTCGCGAAGTTCTGCCGAATGGCCCTAAACGGAGGCGTGTTCGAGGGAAAGCGGCTGCTCTCGGAGAAGGCTGTCGCTGATATGACGACAAGGCAAACCCCGCCCAATATGGAGCAGAGCTTTGGTTTGGGGTGGGGCGTCGGCGAAGATACTTTCGGCCACGGCGGCGCGCTGTCCACAGATATGGTGGTCAACCGAAAACATGGCCTGATCCTCGTCTATCTCGTACAGCACGCCGGCTTCCCGCTGAACGGAGGCGAGGCCCTGGGAGCGTTCCACAAAGCTGTCCTGGATCGATAGATCGGTGACGCATGCGAGCGCCCGGCATGGATTATGATCCGTGCCGGGCGCTTTTTGTTTTGGACGTTCGCTTATCGCGGCTTAGAACACGTTGAACGCGATGCCATTGGATACACCGCCGGGAGCGGGATTGACCACGCTGATCTCGTAGGCGCCGGCCGTGGTGAGCATGGCTGCCGGAACCACGACGATGATGGCAGTGGGCGAGATGTTGGTGGGCGTCAGCTTCTTGCCGTTAAAGAGAACCGTGGAGTTAGACTGGAAGTTTATTCCGTTAAGCGCCAGCGTCAGATTCGCACTTCCCTTGGCGATTGAAGCCGGACTCACGGCCAGCGCAGTCGCGCTTGGCGCAACCAGCTCGGGCAATGTGCCGGGCATAAATGCCTGGACGCCGTTGATGTTTGCCGAATTATTCAGTCCAAGATCATCATAGGCCGTTACCGTGCCGCTGAAAACCCAACCGGCATTGTTCGTTCCGAACTGTACGGTGCTCGTGTAGATATTGCCGCTGCCTCCGTTAGTGAGCGTCAAATTGTATGTTTGTCCGGAAGCGATAAGCTTGGAGGTGACGCTGGTTATCAGACGGCCATTCGGATCGGAAACAACGGCAGCGACTGTCGCGACACCTCCGTTTGTAGGAAGAGTGGCCGGACTCACTACCGCTTTTGTAATTATAGGAGGAGTATTAGCATTTGCTTGTACTGCCGAACCGCCATAGGCCGTGAAGGATAGACCCAGGTCATTATACGCCGTTACCGACGCTGAATATGTATACGGCGTATTGCTCGTGTTGTTGACTGAACTGTTGAATGACGCCGAGTATACGCTGCCCGAACCTCCATTAGAGAGAGCAATACCGGAGATGTATGTCCCGCCGTTTCGGCTGATCAGCGCCTTAACTTCCGTGATGGGACGCTTGCCCGGATCGATTACGGTCGCCTTCACAAGAAGTTGACCACCGGTTACTGTCAGTGTCGCCGGTGTGAGGGCGATTGCGCTGATTGCCGGAGGTGCGCTATCGTTGGCCTGCGCCACCAGAACGGCGGCCGTCGCAGTTTGTGTGGCCGTGGCGTCTTTTGCCGTAAGGGTCAAATTGAAGGAGTACGGGGCAGCTGTTGTATTATAATGCGTGACTTGAAATACGCCCGTGTAGGTCGTGCCGCTTCCACCGTTGGACATTGCGACGGTGACACCGCTATCTCTGCTGCCGTTGGCCGTGACATATCCGCTCACACTTGCTATCGGCACGGTATCCGTAACGGTTGCTGTAACGGTTACTGTGCCCCCCGTTACGGTGAGAGTTGTGGGTGTCATCTTCAGATTCGTGATAATCGGCGCAGCCGTTGCAGGATGCGCGATGCCGATCCCGAGCGCGCTGAATGCAGCCAGCGCAAATATATTGGAACGTAAAGTGGGCATTGTAAATCCTCTGGCAATATGCTCTCAGCAGGTTATCTGAGTGCTTGGTAGTCTTGTTTGCTTGTCGGCTATGTCCAATTATATAATGCCTTCCCGTTACACCGGCGTTACACAAAGATCGTCGCATAAAAAGGTACGATAAATTTGCAGGTGAATGCGATAGAACCATTGGAATGAGACGCGTTCACGGAGGCATCGGCAAGTTTGGAAGAACGCAGCAAGACCCGGCGGATCGAACTCTTCGGCTCGCCGTCCGTTACGATCGACGGCAGGCATATCGAGTTGGGGAAGAACATCGGTCTCCTCATCGTTCTCGTTATCGGAAGGCAGCCGGCGTCCCTCGACACACACTCCATTGTCAAGGCCCTGTATCAGAGCCGCGATGGCTCTCCCTATAATCAGCGTGAGATGGGACCTGAGGAACGGCAGTGGGCGCGCACCCGCAAGCACAGGCTGCTTAACGATCTTGGCCTTGCAGAAGGGCAGGGGCGCTCTTTCGAGGAGATCGCGCAGCTTTTGCCGCAGTGGTTTACGATCGATGTCGTCGAGTTCGAAAAGAATATCGTCAATGTCGATCTCAAGCTGGTGCGTGAAGCCGCCGCCCTGCGCCGCCGCGGTTCTCTTGCCTCAGGGTTTGACGATAACTCCGGCATTGTTCTCAGGGAACGCGATCGGCTTGACGGGCTGTATTCAGCGGCCCTTGCCGAATTGATCGAGGCCGATCAGCTCATTAAGCCGGATGACGCGATCCAGTATTTGACGGACTATATTACGCTTCCCAGACTTTCCGAAGAGGAACGCGCGAGACTGATCGAACGCCGCCATGCCCTTACGATAGGCCGGATCAAATCGCAGATGCCGATCGCGGCGCGCCCTGCCCATAAACCCCGCGCCCTGCCCAGTCCCAAGACCCCGATGATCGGGCGGAAGTCCGACCTTGATTTTATCAAGGCTCGCCTTCGCGAACGTGCTTTCGTCACAATCACCGGGCCGGGAGGAATTGGGAAATCCCGGCTTGCAATCGCCGCTCTACGGGAATTGCGGAACGAGTTTCCGGACGGCGTGTGGTTTATCGATCTGGCCGATGTTTCCGACCGGGACAGCGTGCCTGAACGCATCTGCCGCGCTCTCAGCCTGGAAAACCACTCCGACGGTCCTTGGCTCGACTTGTTGACGCATTACCTGAGCGCCCGCGATCTGCTTCTTGTGCTGGATGAGTGCGAACGGTTTCCCGACGCCTGCCTTGAGGTGGTTAACGGAATCGCATCGCGATGTCCACGGGTTGGAATCCTTGCAACAAGCCGGGAAGCGATCGCCCAGGATGCTTCCGCGTGCCGCCTCGGCACACTAAGCCTCCCCGACCGCGCCGATCCTATTGCGCCCGCCGATCTCGTTGGATGCGATGCAGTCCGGCTATTTATTGAACGCGCGAAAATCCTCATCAGCGATTTTGAGGTGACCGGCGAAAACTCCGGCTCTATCCTTGAGATCTGCCGGGAATTGGACGGACTGCCACTTGCGCTGGAACTTGCGGCTTCGCTTGTCGATGTCAGGTCCGTCGACGAAATTGCAAGCGACCTGCGATATAGACACAAGCATATCCGGGATGAAAACGAAGAACGCTCCGGCAGGCATAGTTCCTTGCAGTCCGTACTGGATTCTCACTATGAGCTGCTACCACCCAGGTCGCGCGCGCTCCTGCCGCGCCTGTCCGTATTCCGCGGCGGCTTCGATGCCGATGCGGCTGCCGCTGTCTTTTCGGATCTGCGTCAGACGCTTGATGTACAGTCGCTTCTGGACCTGCTGGTGGGTAAATCGCTTGTCAATGTCGACCATGAGGGCGGAAATACACGCTACCGGATCCTGAACACGATACGAGTAAACGCCGCCGAGAAGCTGCTGGATATGGGTTTGGAGAATGAAGTTCGCGACATGCACCGCGATCATTACCTTGAACTGGCTGAAGCGGCGGGACTGCATCTTCGGGGCCACAATCAGCTCCACTGGATAGATCGGCTTGAGCGGGAGCATGATAACTTGAGGGCGGCCGTCGATTGGAAGCACGATGAGAAACGTGCGCGACTGGCCGTGGCGCTTTGGCGTTACTGGTCTTTGAGAGGCTATCTGCGGGAAGCGCGGCACGATTTCGAGCAGATATTGAGCGGTGGCTTCATAATCTCACCGACCATTCGCATGAGCGTGCTTAACGCGGCCGCCAACATTGCTATTGCCGAAGGCGACCACGAGGCTGCGCAGCGATTTTTTGATGACCTTCTGTCTCTTGGCAGAACTGAGGGAGATGAAGCTTCCATCGCGGCTGCGCTTTTCGGTCTTGCCGTTATCGCTGAGCATCGAGCTGAATATCAGACCGCGGCGCAGTTAAACCAGGAAAGCCTTGCCATCTTCGAGCAAATCGGCGACGTGCTTGGAATTGCGAACGCGCACTATGGTCTCGCGATCGTTGCGCAGAATCGGAACGACTTCCCGCTTGCCGCAGAGCATCAGGCGAAAAGCTTTGCCATGTTCGAAGAGGCGGGAGACCTCCAGGGGCTGGGTAAAATCGAATCCGTGCTCGGCACCCTTGCTTACGAGAAAGGCGAATACGATAAATCCGAAGAGCACTATCGGAAAGACCTGACCTACCGCCTGATACTGCGTGACCGAACCGGTATTGTAACCTCTCACAACAGGTTGGGATATGTCGCTCAGGCTCAAGGCCGTTACGCGGCGGCGCGCGAACACTTCACCGAAACGATCACGGAAGCCCGCGCAATCGGCGATCGTTGGGGCGAAATCGACGGCACGAATAATCTGGCAAACCTGAATGTTGCCGAGGGGCATCTCGATGAAGCCGTGAGCGGCTTTGGGCAGGCATACTCACTGGCTGAGGAGCTGAAGGCTGTTGCGATATTGCCTGTCTTCAACAGCAGCCTTGGTATGGTGGCGCGCATGCAGGGGCGGTATGACGATGCCTGGAAGTTGTTGTCGGGAAGCTTACGCGAGTTTTACCGGCGAGACGAGATGGATTATGCCGCCGAGGTAATCAGGGAACTCGGCTTTCTTGCGCAGCGGCAGCAGGATTCCACCCGGGCCGTGGTTCTTCTCGCATCGTACGCTTCGCTTCTCAGCGCGCTGGGTATAAAGCAAACCCCGGCGGAGCAAGAGCTTTACGACAATGCCCTCGACCAGATCCGAACCGAGCTTTCGCCCAGGGATTTTGCGGAAGCCTGGGAGCGCGGTGAGGCATTTACCCCCGAAGCGGCCGTTGAGTTTGCCATAGCGATTGAAACCGCAACAGTAATCGCCTGCTGCCCTGGCGACTGAAGTCACGGGCTGGTAAGGTCACGAAGTCGGCCTGCGCCGACTGAAGATTTGGAAACTATCGGTTTCCTTCTGCAGTGTCCGAAGGGACACTTTGTGAACTTGCCAGCCCGTGCCACCCAGGGGGTACCCGATCGCCAGGGCAAAGGGACATTTCGTGACCTTACCAGCCCCGAGGAGCCACGTAGTGGGTGTTTAATCGCCAGGGCAACGTCGTCGATTTTCTCTTACCGGACATTAGTGTTTGGGAGGCGCATCGCGGCGGCAGATCGGCAGCTTGATGGTGCGGTGTCTTGGAGTTCGGCTGAGTGTCATATCCTGCAGCAGTTCAAGGGCAGAGACCATCATCTTCGGGTTGTCGATCATCCACTCCTCGATCCCCATCTGATAGTATGTGCGCGAATGCGGCAGGCCGTCCAGAGAACGCATGGTAACGGCCTTGATCCCCTGCATTGCGGCCGCTTTTTCCTGATCTGGGAACGTATAGAGGAACAACTCGCTCTGGGGGCAGAAGATTGAATCGTAGTCGCCGGACCGCAGCATCGGGGCGAGCAGGTCATAGCATTCGTCGGCAGGTCCGTAATCTTCTTTGTAAGCAGATTCGATCAATTTCACCACTTCATGGTCGAGGAATGTCAGCATGTCCGATGCGCCGAGCAGATCCGCTTCGTGCCGCAAACCCTCTTTCAACTGTTCAAAGCTCGATATCTTTGCCGGATCGCATACCACCAGCAGATTCCGCTTTCCCTGTTTGTAGAGCGCCCGCACGATCTGACGGGCGGCTTTTCCGTAGTCCAGCACAACGGAAAGGGTGCGGACTTCAGGCAGTGTCCGGTCAACGAACACCATAGGCAGCCGTTCGGCGATTTCGCGGAAGAATGGTCCATTCGTGTCGCCTGCTACCGGCCAAACAAGCAGCCCGTTTATACCGCGCTTGATGAGGCGCTCGATCTCCAGGCGCTCGCGCTCGGCGTCGTCATGGGAGCTTTTCAAGATACACAGATTGAACTGGCTGTCGAGAACGCTCTCGATATAGTGCTGAACTGCTTGCGAAAAGAGGCTGAAGTATGGCTGTACGAATCCGAACAGCAGCGGCGCCGCGCGAAATTCGCCGTTATCGAGAATGCGAATTCCAATGCCATGCTGAGATTCGAGAAGGCCCTCGCGCTCAAGCTGGCGAACTGCCCGCTGCATGACCGGTACGGTCAGGTTCAGCTCTGCGCTCAATGTGCGGAGCGACGGCAGCTGCTCGCCGGCTTTATAGCGGCCGCATTTAATGCGCTCTTTGACGATACCGACAGCCCATGTGGCTTTGGACTGACGGATACTGCTCTCAAATGTCGGTTCGAATAGCTGCGAAGACGATACTTCCATGGTAATTCAATTTCTGCGTTAACTGAGTGCCGGGAACGGCTCCGGATTCCCTGATTTACTCGCATCTGTGCGAACTGTTATTGATGGTACTGAAGCATATACTGGCACCGTTTGTCAATACTTTCCATCCGTCAGGGCGCTCAATATTACCTAATGCCCCCATTGCTGTCCTTGTTTTTGGCAGCGTAACTCTCCACCTGTGCCGGAAGGTTGCGGATGAGCTTGCTGAAATAGAGCCGGTGCGCTTCGGCAAGACGATCCTCCTGTACGGCCTTGCGTAATTTGCCGACTACTCTGTCGACGAGCGCCATGTCCCCGCCACCTGCCCGCAGAGTGTCCGCAAGCGCCTCCGTCTTGCTCAATGCCTCCACGTACCAGGTGCGGACGGTCTTGTCCGGATCGATCGCGGATACTGAGAGCGATTTCCCGGCGCCGGATAGTTTGAAGGAGCGCAGCTGAAACGGCTTCAGGGCAATTACCCATGTATTGCCGTTTCGAGGAAGGGCTTCTCCTGAAACCAGATCGACGGCGTTGCCTTTGTCTGAGTCTTGCAGCGTTACGGTAACCTCCGATCCCAGGATATTTTGAAGATAGACGTAAGCGCCCTGCTTTGCCGGCAGCGCGCGCGCGTATACAGGATCGCGTGCGCCGTGAATGTCCTGAAAATCTCCTGCCGGAAGCGCGAGGAAAGCTTGAGCAAACTCCCGCGATTCGGTGTCTCGGCCGGTCGTGCCAATTGGCTGCGATCCGATCAGGACGACTTCGGGATCGGCAGAGGCGACATCCTCCGCAAGCTCTTTCAAGTAAAAGCGGCCATGAGGTTTTACATCCGCATTCTGGAATATCGAGCTATAGTCCGATGGCTTCAGGGAATCGTTGAACGATTCGAAATAGCTCTGGTAGCTGTATACGCGGCCGTCTCCTTTGCCTCGGAAAATCGACTGGCGGCTCATGTCGTCCAGGATTTCATCGGTCGTCGTAAGATTGTGGTTCCAGTGTAATTGATGGCGGCCTTGAGTGGGCCAGCGTGTGGGGGCAAGGGCGAAGCCCGGAATGCGCCGAAGGGCGGCAAAATCCAGACTTTGTTCCGTATAGTAGTAGCTCGAGATATCGAGGGAATCTTCGGATATGTCCGTTTCGGACCCAAAGAGCGGGGTGCCGCCAAGGGATAACCCGAAGGTCAACTTCGGATTACAAAAGTGGATCGCCGTCGCCATCGCCGTTAAGATCTCCGTATTCTTCCCGGCTCTCCAGGCAAGCCATTCACGCCGCTTTGCTCCCGTCAGGTAAGCATAACGCTTTTCGAACCGGTCCGGCCCATCGCCACCGGGAACGGAGATTTTCGTATCCCGTTCGAAAGTGTGAACGGTCAGGTCGTCATAGCCCGTATTGAGGTCTTTGATCTGCCAGTCGCCGAATGTCCAGAGGTCGATACCGGCCAGCGCAGGATGGTGTCCGAACCGGCGCAGGATCTCGTTCAAATGTCCCATGAACTGCTTGCGGTAAAGGGGATGAATGGGATTGCCCATTGGCTGTGCAAAGAGGTAGTCCGTCACCACTTTGCCGTTTTTATCGATCTGGTAGTAATCCTGCGCCTCAAGCGCGTCATGTTGATCCGGCTGCTTATTCGCCTCCATGACGGAGTAGCCATTTAACGTGGCGATAACCTTTTTGCCTCGCGCGGCCATCATATCCAGCATCAGGCTGCGCCATCCTGAGAACGAGAAGAAGAGGTTGCCGCTGGAACTTGCCGTGTCGCCGGGCAGCGCATATTCAACATTGCCGTATCGCATAAACGGGTAGCTAAGGATGTTCTGGCCTGTGTAGTCCATGTAATCCAGGAGCATTTCCATATCCTGAACAGGGCGTTTATATGGCGCATCTGTGGGATTGTCGTAGGCGAAGAGAACATCGAATGACTGGTCTTCGTCAAGGTGACCGAAGTAGCGGCTTGGCAGGCCATCCGGTGTATGGACCGCCAGTTTCGGCAGACGGCCTATAACGGGGCGCACCACGATCTTGCTGACGGCCGCCGGGAGACCGTCGACTAAAGTACGAGCCTCAAACAGGTATTTGGGCGTCCAGGGATAGATCAGGTAAGACGTCGTCTGCAGTTGGTGGCTGAGCGCTATCTCATCGCCGCTCTGAATGCCGCCTTCGAGCCTCTCTCTTTGCTCCTGGTTGTGCGACTGCCGGTAGAGGTAAAGCCCCATCGAGCGCGGCTTATCGTCCGGCCAGGTAACTTCGATGAGCATGGGGTGTCCGTCCAAGGTCCCGTTTTTTGCTGCCGCCGATAGATCGATCTCATATGAGAAACGGCCGCCGCGTACGCTGTCTGATTCCCGGTAAGCCCCCACGCCCGGAACATCCACGACTTTCGTCGGTCCTTTCTCCAGCCCTTGCGTGTCCTGATGGGCGCAGTCGATGGTAACTAAGGGATTGCCGAGTTTTAGCGGCGCATTCGAAATCGGCGCTGCCGGTTGTGGCCGGTAAGTGAAAACTCGGAAGCTGGTCTGGTATGTGCCGCCGCCGTAATCAATCCGGTACGTGGCGCGATATGCGCCTTCCTGAAGGGGCAGGGTGGGGAGCGTCAGGGTTTTCTGCCCATTGAGAACCAGTGGATAAGTTTGACGAGCTACCGTTTGGCCATCAGAATCGCGTATCAGTGCAGCGGTTACGGTGGTTTTTACCGGCAGTAGCGTAGACGCGCCAACGGTAGGCCGGATCATCTGTCCGCCTGGCCAGACATCTACGGAGAATTTCTCAGCAACGCCGGCGCGCAGATACTGCCGCTCCACAGTCATGTCCAGAGGCATAAACCTTCTGTAATCGGCCATGATGGCGTCGTCAGGCAGGGCATGTTTGTAAATCTTGAGATCGGAGAACGCCGCATTGGCGCGCATATTGGGCGGGTACACGTCCGCCGTCTGACTGCCTACCAGAAGGTGATCGATGGGGCCGAAATTCAGGGAGCGCTTGATAGTATTCGACGCGGAATCGATGCCGTTGCCGTAGGGGAGACCGTTCACATAGAGCCTGGTCCAGCCGGAACTGTCCCAACTGAGAGCGACATGCTCCCAATCGCCCCTCAGCCATTTCCCGCGGCTTCGATTTGTGATCTGCGCGATATCGGACTTATCAGCTGGTAACTGCGGCGGCGCGCCGATATCGAAGCGCAGCCAGTAGTACATGAAGAGGTTGAATTTGCTGCCGCCGTCGATAAAGCGATAAAACGGAGGATCCCCGGCAGGGCTTACCTTCCCCGGATCTTCGCCGTCCCAATCGGGACACACCCAGAACATGAGCGTTCCCGCCGAACTGTCCAGCAGGCGGCTCGCCGGATACTGCAGGCATGGAGCGGTGGCAGTGTTGGCGTCTCCATTGCCGCCTATGTACACAGCCTTTCCATGGAGGCCATCGACAAACTTAACACCGCGCGCCACTTCGGGAGCGATCTCATGTCCCAGCTTATCGACGGCGTTCAAAGAGCCATCAAACCCGGCATAGAAATCCGGCTTGTCGTCGGGCATCTCTGCGCTAAAGGCCGCAGGTTGCAGGGATAGTCCGATACCGCAATAAACAAGCGCAGCCAATAGGCTTGATGCGCGCTGCCGATTGTATGACATATCCCTGCGTTTCTTGCCGGTGGAGACGAATACCTTCCGTGTCTCTGTTATTTAACAAATGCCCTGGGAAGCCACTGCATAGTTGCGGCGTCGCCGATGCCCGCAACCCATTCGGCTGCCGGCCGATCGGTTGGGCGGCGTACGGCGGCGATGAGTGTGTGCTCGTCGGCGGAAAGGTCGGCATCGCAGGACTGCTTTGACGGAACCCTGTGAAACGACGGCGCCATGACGCCGCCGGCGCGGCCGAACGCATACTCGCCGTCCAGCCATATACGGCTTTCCGATACTGTGTTGAACAGCACGCGAACGCGCTGCGGAGCAGGCAGGTGGAAATGGTAGCGGATTAAAAGAACCTCGTCGCGAAACTTATCGCATTCCAAAGCTCCCACTGTGCCTGGCAGGCTTAACTTTTTCGCGTCGATTAGAGAAGGGGTTTCATCTGTGCTCGGCATATCCGGCGCAAATGCGATCTCCGCCGATATCCTGAGCCCATCCGGCGATTGCTCGTAAACGGCGGCATTCGGGAGGCGCCCGTCAAGTCGCTGCGACAGGTCCAGCACCAGTTCCGTGAACTCGTCGAGCGTTGCAGGCGCATTGAGATCGCGAATACCGGGACTGAGCACCAGGCTGCGTCCGATCGGATCAAGCCAACGATCGGGGATACAATCCGGATCGATGATGCCCATCAATGCTCCGACTGTTGCGCCGGTGCAGTCCGTGTCTTTTCCACAGTTGACGGCGATGCAGATGGCGCGGCTGAAATCTCCCTCCGAGGCAAGCCAGCCCAATATGGTGAATGCGATATTCATCGGCGCATCGGTAAAGTTCTCATGGCCGTGCTTTTCGAGGACGCGGCTGCGTACGGCTTGCCAGTCACGGCAGTCCTGCCACCATATCTGCACATCTTCAACGGCGCGTCTCGTTCTACTCTCGGCCGGCAAGAAGCGCAGGGCCGTTGCGATCAATTGGCCGGGATTGCTTTCCGTAAATGCCGCGCTTTCAAGAGCGGCCAGGAAAACTTCGCCCCAGATCCCATCATCTCCATGGTCGACACAGGCGTCTTCAAAGGCATAGGCAGCGGCAAGTTCCGGATTTCCCGGCGCAAGGCACGCCCAGATCTCGCTGCGGATCGGCGCACCCATGCCGTTGACAAACCAGTTGTCGAAGGAACCGGTGAGCGGCGCTTTCAGGCCGTTCTTCAGGTTTCGAATGGCCACTCCGTACTCATCCCACGGAAAGTCAACGTGATCGAGCCAGGCCTGGGAGAGGATGTGGCGGTCTACTTTGACCGTGCTCAGGCGATCCAGCACACAGGCCCACACGACCTGCAGGTCAAGGTCGTCGTTCGGCAGCATCTCAGTCGGCACAGGAGTATAGAATTCCAGGTTCAGGGGACCGTCATGTCCCTCAAACGGCATGCCGAGAGTTCCGCCGACTGCCTTTCCCAGCCAGCATCCCATAACTCGCGCGCGATAGTCCTCGCGTTGAGCGTTGTGCTCGACTTCAATTGTCTGTTGCATGGTCCATTTCTCCTGAATAGATAGCAATGATTTCGATTTGACTTCGATAGCGATCATGTTATATGGATCTTCACCGTATTCGGAATTCCACTGCAACCAGCAGAGTATAGGACGATGACGTTCCATGAATGCACACTGTACTACTGTATCGGATTATAACACATGGGTACATTTGTGTCAACGTGCGGCTTGCCTGCCAGTCACGCCATGCGTTTCAGTCGGGCAGGCCTGCGCTGGAATTTTACGCCGTTCTCGAAGGCTTGGGGGGTATTGTAGAGATAAGGGAGAGTGTGAGTGTGTCATAATAATCGCATTGCTACTCCCGGCGATCTCAGTTGCCGGGGAGTGAGCGATTGCGTGACTTTTGATCGGCTTTCTTAGCCTCTAACAACAATGACCGATATTTACTCTCCTGAACAGGAAATAATCCTGCGCGCTTGCAGGCCAAATCTCTTTCCACGCCATGCCGAACGGTTATCGGAACTGATAGGGTGTTCTGATGTTGGCTGGAATAGGGTAGTTGAGCTGGCGCTGCAACATAGGGTGGTCCCCCAGTTGTATCGGAACCTCAATTCGGTCGGCATGCAGGGCATACCTGCCGGGCCATTGCAGGAATTAAGCCGCAACAATTTGGCCATTGCCGGGCGCAGCCTGCTGCAGACATCGCATGTTATTCGTGTCGCGCGTCTGCTCGATGCCGCCGGTATCGATGCGCTATTCTATAAGGGAGCGATCCTGGCGGCGCTCGCCTATCGCGGGCAGGCGCGTTGCTTCACCGATCTCGATGTTCTTATACGGAAGAGTGATCGCAAGCGCACTCTTGACCTGCTGGTTTCAGATGGATTTAGGCCATCCGAAATTCTGCCGGAGGCCAAACAGCAGATCCGCGTAAAATACGGTTTTGAGGATCAATATTATTCCGATGGAGACCGTCTGCGGCTTGAGATACATTATGATATCTCTCAGACACGCTTCAATCTTGGAATCGATACGGAGGGATTGTTTGAGCGATCGATCAAGCAGTCCATATGCGGAGTGCCCATTTCGACTCTCTCGCATGAAGATATGCTGCTATTTCTATCCTGGCATGGATCTGTAAATCTGTGGCAACCTGTTCGATTGATCGTGGATATTGCCGAATTTATCGGCGCCGTGCCCGATCTGGATTGGACTGCATTAGAGCTTCGCAGCCGCCGGCTGGATCTGCACAGAGTTATCATGATCGGTCTCATTCTCTGCAGGGATGTGCTTGAGGCGGATTTGCCTCCTGAGGCCTTTGCGTCTTTTCGTCCGACACGCGCTGCATTGCGCGTAGCGGAGGATTTCAGGAAGGGCATATTCTCGGACTTATCCGCGCCCTCTTTTCTTGCCGGATATCGTCAAGAGGCCCGGGCTCAATTGTCACTGAGAAGTGGATTGTATACGAAATGCCGAACTGCATTTGCACTTGCATTGACGCCTTCCGAGCGTGATGTCAAAAATAATTCAAGCGAACTTACAAATCCACTTATAAGCCGTCCTATGAGGCTGTTGCGTAAATATCTCGTGCGAAGCGCTTAAATTGGCTTGGATTTTGCTGTTAGGTATCATTCATAAACGTTAAGTTTGGACGTCAGAATACGTCGAGTTAGATAACCCCTGACTTTTCGTTAGGTAGAATAGAGCCACATGGAGACATCCCCGATCGATCTGCAAACGCCATCCAACATTGTTTGGAATGTTGTGGATGATGAAGCGTTATTATTGGATATTGAAACCGGAGAGTATTTTTCCCTTAATCCGGTTGCAACGGAAATCTGGACGAGGTTGAGCGAAGGGCAATCGCGTGATACGATTGCGTCGATGCTTGGCGAAAAGTACGAGGTTGAGCCGGAAGTCATTGCCTCGGATATTGACGAACTCCTCAACGACCTTTCACAGGCGGGCCTCTTACAATGAAAATCTGGCCTTTTACTAAACGCGAACAAACCGATTCCGAACCTGCGGCTGGAGGCAAATCTTCTGCTGCAGCGCCGCCCGTGGCCTCGCAGGATGCGCCGGCACGGCCTGTATACCAGAAACCTACCCTGCGCCGATATGACCAGATCGATCAAGTAAAACCCTACGGTCCGAGCGAAATCTAAATAAGCGGACCAAACTCCTCATTAGCGATCCGGCCTCGCAGGCTCCCCTCCCTAAATCCCTCCAGTCGGGTACCGAAGGAGTCGCCACCGAAGGGTGTACCTCGTACCCGACTGGCACACCCTGTGGCGACTGGCCCCCCCCTGTGGCGACTGGCCCCCCCCTGTGGCGACTGGCCCCGGAGGAGAGGGACTTTCGGATTTAGGAAACGCTTGCGATTGGCTCTCCTAACTCTGAGCCCCTCTCCCCTATAAGACCCACTGGTGGGCGGGGAGGGGAGCCTGCGATAACGGAATCACCTTATGTCCCTTTATTTATAGCCGGATTATTCTGCTGTCTTGTCTATTCCGAGAAAATGATGACTCCGGCGGCGGAAAGCTCCTGTACGAAGTCATCGAGATCTGCGCGGGCAGTGACCACGGCAATTCCATAGCGGCCGGCGAGATCTTCAACGATCTCGTCGCGCCTGCGGCCGGATACGATTCCACTCCACATCCAATGTCCTGCGCCGGCGAGAACGAATCGGCTGTGCGATGGGATATGAACGACCACCGAACATTCCTCCCGGTTTGGACGAACCCAGTAAATCGTGGTGTCGGAGATGCGCGCGAATGTGCGGTCGTCCCAGCGTATTGCAGTTCGTGTCAGCGCTAAAGCCGGAGTTGCCGGCACAGGCGCCGGCCGTGATCCCGGTCGCAGCGTAATGCTTGTCGATCGGCTTATCCATCCTGCAACATAACTCAGGCGCGATACTGTTTCTGCTGCCACCTTCCCCGCAACTTTATGAGGCCGCATGATTTGCGCTGCTCCGTGGGAGTGAAAGCGATATGCGATCTCCGCCGCGCCTGCGCCGTAACGCAAACCTTTGTAGAGGTACGACGGCCAGGGGCGGCCCTCGTAGTGCACGGCCTTCGCCGCCGGAGCATACGCGAGCTGATATCCGGCCAGCACGATTCGCCAGGAGATATCCACATCCTCGCAAGCCATGAGCGTGTCCGCAAATCCACCGATATGTTCAAGAGCCGAACGGCGGAACACGGAATTGCCGCTCAGTATCCATGGATAGATGTTGCGCTCGCCGCTGAGTGTGTCTTCAAGCCTGCGCTCTTCCGTAAGCTGCTCGATATCGTCGATATAAGCCTGAACACGCGCATCGTCGGCCAGACTTTTGAGAGCGCCCATGCATCCTCCGACATTGTCGTCGTCGAATGGCTCTACCATCGCCCGAACCCAGCCGGGATCGAGAACGCAGTGCGCATCGAGAAAACCCACGAGAGTTCCGCAGCCGGATGCAATACCTGCATTACGGGCTTTGCCGGGACCGCTGCCGTCGCCGCGAAGCACTTTTGCCTGGTGGCGGCCAGCGATCTCAGCCGAGTTATCCGTTGAGGCGTCATCCACGAAAATCACGTTGATGCAATCGCTCGGATAGTTTTGGTTTTTCAGGGATTCCAGGCACTCGGCGAGATGCCGGGCTTCATTTTTGCCGGCTATCACAATGTCGACGGTTGGCGTTTTGGTCACACTTCGCTCCCGGGCAGCGGCAGGGCTTCGACGAGGGAGGGAAGCTCGCTGAGATGATGGTTGGCGAAGATAAGGTCGTACCCATTTGCGCCGCGTGCGACATCCGAGATCAAGTCGAGTACGAAGCGGCTGTAGGCGGTAAATGATGGGTGATACTCGTCGTGCGGCAGCCGGCGAAATACGACAGCGCCTTCATTGAGAAGATCGCGTGTAATTTCCGGCCTGCCGATCGGTATAAACTGAGGCGTTTCGACTGTTGCCCGGGTCAAGCGCAGATAGTGGGTTACAGGCTGCGGACGATCAGGGCCGGCCCCATGCGGCAAGTTCTTTCGGGAGACCGCGAACTTTTGTCGATAGTCGCGCCCGCCGACCACGTGCGGCGCAAGCTCCGGAAACATTGCGAGTGTGCCCTCTGTCACATGCAGATAATCCAGAGAAGAAAGAGCCGCGGCTCTTCCACCGGAAAATACGAAGAGGGGGCCGTCGTCCGAAAGCAGATCCCAGCCGCCGCGCATCAGCCCCAGAGTGGTCGTCGATTTGCCTGCGCCGCCCACACCGGCAAGGAAGACTGTCCTGTCTCCCTTTGTGAGCACTGCGCCATGGAGGTTTCGAAGACCATAGAACGGCAGGAGAAAACTTTGAAAGAACGGCCTGATGAAGTTGGCGATGACCCACTGGTCGCTCTCATAGAATCTGCTGCCCAGGTTGGCCCGCACAGTTCGGTCTGCAATGTCGTAGACAAAGCTCAGACGGAAGTCGCCATCTTTTGCCCCATAGAACCGTCCGCCCGAGTAATAGCAGTCTGCGGCGCACAGGTTTGTCTCGGCGTATACGGCGTCGCCGGGCATGACGATATCGAAAGCATCCGCGCTGTCTTCACGCTCCAGGCAGAGTGTCAAGGTTGTTTCGTTAGCATCGCAGAATTCGCGGGCGTCGTGAGGTTGGTAAAGTTCTTCGAGTACGTCACGCAGATCGAAGCTATGTGTCTGAATGCGCAGTCTCACAAAGTGCAGCAGGATCTCGATATTGGTCATGTGTCTTTCTGGCAATAAATTTTATCCGACTTTTATGCCTGTAAAAGGGCACTCGGCAAAATCGTAGCCAAAATGATCATGAGAAAGAAATTAGCGGATTATCGCCGAACTATGAACCGTTGGAAATGAGCCTCGCAGGGGATTCTGGCGGATCTCGTTCATCTTTTCTACCAGCGCGGCAACATTGCCCCTAGGCACAATAAATCCGTTTACACCCTCAATTACGGACTCTTTCATTCCGGTATCTTCCGTCACGATAACAGGGACGCCACAGGCGAGCGCTTCCAGCGGCGCCAGCGCCAGCCCATCCTCAAAGGAGGGGTGCGCGAGCACATCGGCTCTATGGAGGTGAGGGATGGGATCGCCGGGACGGATTTTGATCCTGGGATCTGCTGCGACACATGCTTTGAGGTAACGTTCCATGCCGTCGGTGGCTGCGCCGCCGATGAGAATCAGTTCCGCTTTGGGATCGGGGATCTGTCCGAACGCATCGATCAGGACCGGAATTCCCTTGGAAACCTGTAATCGTCCCACACAGACCACGACAAACGGGCCGTTTTGCGGCCATTGAGCCGGTGGCGCAAAGCGCGGGGCAACGGGCTGAGTGCGCCGCTGCAATTTATGTTCGGGAATTCCGGCATCGATCAGCGACTTGCGTGTGTAGTCGGACTGGTATAGAATGATATCGGCGATCTCATATTCCTGAATGTACTTGCGGCGGGTTGCGCTGCAAACCCAGGTCTGATCGAAGGGGTAGAGGGCATGGGCTTCGATGTGACGCTGCCAAACCTGTTCGATGTGCGGTGTTCCTGATTCCAGCACAAGCTCATGGCATCCCAATGCCCGGGCGCGTAGGAAGGTGTGCAGCGCGCGGCCGTTGAAGCCGATCAATCGGTCACATGGCGTCAGGCGTGACGCCACGGCGCGGTCGAAGAGTTCACCGGCAAGATAGTCTCGCCAGGCATGACGGTATCTAAGGGGAGGAACCCGAAATAGGCCGCGCCACTGCGCGAGAGGAATGTCGTGGCCGAGAGGATCGCCCGCTTTAGATTGGCTGGAAAAATATCCGGCAAGCTGGCCGCTCGCCCTGGCAGTTTCCACGAGTTCCGCGAGCGCGGCGCCCAATCCGCCCTGTCCATAGCAAGCATTACAAGAGATGATTTCCAAATCATCGTTATTATGACGCCGCGGCGCTTAAATCGCAATCGAAGATTCTTTCGATTGTGAAGGATATCCGATACCGTATGGTGAACGCCCGGGAGGTGCGGTTGCTTTTGGTAACGCGCGTTATGTGCCGCAGATTTTGTTAATCATTGCGTCTTCCGGTGAACCGGTTAGACTCTCCTGGGGGCAGTGTAGGTATAATCGATTAAGCGATAGAGGTTTAGCGGTAAGGTAGTGGCGTTTACGCAAGTTAAAATGCCCGAAGCGGTTGGGGAACCTCGCAAGCAAAAACCTCGCAGGACCTGTAAAATGGCACGCTTTCTGCGGCACATGCAGCCTAAGCACACTCTTTGTTGGCGAAGCCGGCTGACCTGCGTGGAGCGAACCACGTCATCGCGCTTTGCGAGCGATTAAGAACACAGATCAATAGAACCAGACAATGGACAGAAAGGTCAGTAACTTATGGCAAATGATTGGGATGCGGATTTGATCTCAGGCGCCAAGAACGCTTCGGGCTTTAGCGGAAAGCCGGTCGGAATTGGCGTAATCGGGACCGGAGGGATTGCGCAGTCCGTCCACCTTCCCGCATATAAGAAGCTCCAGGCCGAAGGCAAGATCAAGCTCGTCGCTCTGTGCGACATCAAGCCTGATAAGTTGGAAGAGGCCAATGGAAAGTTCGGACCCGCAACGCTCTACACCGATTACAAAGAGCTGCTGGCGAACCCGGAAGTTGATGCCGTGGATGTCTGTACGCCGAACTACATGCACATGCCTCCCGTTGTCGATGCGTTTGCAGCCGGCAAGCATGTGATCTGTGAGAAGCCGATTGCTTTGAACGGTGGGCAGGGCGAGGAGATGGTCAAGGCGGCTCAGAAGTCCGGCAAGAAGTTCCAGGTCGGTCTGAACATGCGCTTCGGCGGCGGCCCGCAGGCTATCAAGCGTCTGGCCGATGCCGGCAAGTTCGGCGAGATCTACTATGCCCGCGCGCAGGCCCTTCGCCGCCGCGGCGTCCCGATGTGGGGCGTGTTTACCGAGAAGGACAAGCAGGGCGGCGGTCCATTGATCGATATCGGCGTCCACATTCTGGATATGTCGCTCTGGCTGATGGGACATCCCAAGCCGGTGGCCGTCAGCGGTACGGCGGTCAAGAAGTATGGGAACCGCTCGGGCCATGTCAACCTGTTCGGTAAGCCCTGGGATCCGGATAACTTCACGGTTGAGGATTTCGCATCCGGCTACGTAAAGTTCGAGAACGGCGCATCGCTGGTCCTGGAATCCTCGTTCATCTTGAACCTAGATCACGAGCGCTTCGAGACGAGCCTGTTCGGCACCGAAGGCGGCGTCTTCCTCGACCTGCATGACGATTCTAAAACTCGCCTGTACACTGAAGAGGCTGGAACTCTTATCGACAGCACGCCTGTTTTCCTTCCAAGGATAGGAACGCATGAAGCCGAGATCTTCTCATTCGTGCAGTCGATCATCGACGATACTCCGGTCGCCGTTCCCGGCGAAGAGGCTCTAATGGTTTCGAAGATCCTCACTGCGCTTTACGAGTCGAGCGAAACCGGCAAAGAAGTTCGCCTTTAGTGATATCTAGAGCGCACGGCATGGTCTCCCCTGCAGGGATTCCGCCATGCGCCGTCCGGAGCCACATTCCGGTAGGGGATGTGGTTCCGGCTTATGCGTATCAGCGACTTACAAAGTTATTAGTTCTGAAGAAGATTGTAGCGGCATGAAGAAGATTGGGTTAATGGGTTGCGGAATGATCGCGGAATACGGGCACCTGCCGGCGATCCTCGCGACTGAAGGATTGGAAGCCTGGGCCGTCTATGACCCGGACCCGGAACGCGCTTACGGACTGCAACATCAGTTCGGCATTCCGCACGGCTATACGATCAGCAGCATGTTTTTTGAATCCGGCATCGATGCCGTCGTGGTGGCGTCATCAGCGCCGGCGCACCGTCAGAATGTCGAGGAAGCGGCTCGATACGGCTTGCCGGTTTTGTGTGAAAAGCCTCTGGCCATGACCGACGGCGATGCCGAGTACATGATCCAGACCATGGACGACGCCGGCTTGATGCTGGTCACTGGGTTCTGTTACCGGTTCAGCCCGGTTGCGCAGAATATCAAAAGGCTCGTGGAGGATGGAGCGATCGGCGAAGTGCGTTCGATGCGCCTTGTCTACATTTGGAACCTCCACGGCCGGGACCGGGTCACCGCTGACGGAAAGGTTGTTGTAAACCCGTACTGGCAGGGGCGAATGGTGGAGGGCGGTCCGATGGTGGATTGCGGCGTCCATCAGATCGATCTCGCTCGCTGGTGGCTGGGTTCCGAAGTTATCCATATGCAGTCCGCCGGCGCATGGGTCGAGGATTACGAAGCCCCCGACCATATGTGGCTTCACCTCGACCACGAGAACGGCGCGCACACGATGGCCGAGATGAGCTTTTCGTACGGACATACGGCGCGTGATCCAAGGGCTCACTTCTCGTATAACCTTATGGGCACGGAAGGTATGATCCGGTACGACCGGGATGGATGGACCTTCGAAGTTCGCACGAAGTTCGGGACGCATCGTTTACCGGGGGCGAGCGAGAAGAACTTCGAGGGACTTTACGAAGCGTTTGCCAGGGCGCTTGAGTCCGGCGATGCCAGCGAACTGCCGACAGGACGGGACGGAATGCGGGCCACGCAGATTGCGCGGGATGCCACCGAAGCGGTTATCGCGCACCGGGGTATCATCAGGCCCGGTGTACGGCGTACGCCTGCCGGTATCGGAATCGGTGACCGCAACATGAAATAAAGCTAATCGGAAAGGGCCGGGTGTCAGGGAGGAATTTCGTAGGTCTCCGGGTGAAGTAGCGAGTGACGGTGGAAGATCCCCGTTGCCACGACTCAATAAGGAGCACGACCACGAGATCCAGAATTACCAAGGGGCTGCTGATGGCGGTCCTTGCGACAGCCCCGTCTGCTGTCGCCCACGCCGCTCCGGCGTCCGATTTGCCATTTCTCGATTCGCTATTCAGCGATAATATGGTGCTGCAGCGCGGCCAGAGCGATCCCGTTTGGGGCTGGGCCGCGCCGGGCGCGAGTGTTACTGTGACCGTTACCGGCGCAGGAATCGACACGAAGCGCGTTACCGGTGTCGCAGGCGCGGACGGCAAATGGCTGGTTAAGCTGCCCACCCTTCCGGTTGGCGGACCGTATCTCCTCACGGCTTCCGGCCCGGATAACCATACGGAGACCCGCGGCAACATCCTTGTGGGCGATGTTTGGCTTTGCTCCGGACAGTCCAACATGGAGTTCGGGGTTCAGAACCTCAGCAACCCGGATGCGGAGATCGCCGCCGCGAACTATCCTCAGATCCGACTGATGCGCGTTCGCAAGAAGGTTGCGCTCGATCCGCAGAGCACGGCTGAAGCGTCCTGGATGATCTGCACCCCGGATAACCTCCGCTCTGACGGCGACTGGGGCGGTTTCAGCGCCGTCGGCTACTTCTTCGGACGCGATCTCTATCAGGACCTCAAGATCCCCATCGGCTTAATCCACTCCTCGTGGGGCGGCACGCCCGCGCAGGCATGGACCAGCGAAAAAACTCTCCTCGACAAAGTGCCCGACTATAAAGGACAGATCGATCAGCTCAATGAGGAGCGCGCCGCCCTGCAGGCGGGCGGCGCGACCAGCCTCAGTGATCGAATGGCAGCCTGGTACACGAAAAACGATCCGGGCGCTGCCGCAGGGGCAGCCTGGTCAGCCGCGAGTGTCGACGACTCGGCATGGCCCGAGGTCAAGATCCCGGGATACTGGGAAGACGCCGGCGTTCCGGAATTTGTCGGCTTTGACGGCCTGATGTATTTCCGCAAGGAGATCGAGATCCCTGCCGACGCCGTTGCAAAAGAATTGACCCTTCACTTCGTTGTAGACGATAATGATACAACGTGGGTGAACGGAACACAGGTAGGCTCGACGGTCGGTGTTAACGTGCCGCGAGATTACAAAATTCCGGCTAACACGTTCAAGGCCGGAACCAACAACATTACCATCCGAGTGCTGGATACAGGCGGCCCCGGCGGTATCTACGGTCCCGCGGACGGTCCAACCCTGACATCTGCCGACGGCACAAGCATCTCGCTCGCAGGCCCCTGGCGCGCCAAGATCTCCGCTCCGATGTCGAAGCTTCCTCCGCAGCCGCAGGCGATCGATAACAACCAGAACTTCTCAACCGTGCTATACAACGGCATGATCGCTCCGCTTGCGCCGTACGGCATCAAGGGCGCAATCTGGTATCAGGGCGAATCCAATGCCGGACAGGCATACCAGTATCGCTCGCTTCTCCCCGCCATGATCGGCGACTGGCGCAGCGCCTGGGGCGAAGGCAATTTCCCCTTCCTGATCGTGCAGCTGGCCGGTTTCGGCACTCCCGCAAGTCAGGCCGGTGACGATGGCTGGGCAGAGCTTCGGGAAGCTCAGGCGATGGCGGCGAAAAACTACAAGAATACGGGGATCGCCAACGCCATCGATATAGGCGAGTCCGGCGATATCCATCCCAAGAACAAGCAGGAAGTAGGCCGCCGCCTGGCGCTGGTTGCTCGCTCGCAGGTTTACGGGGAGAAGATAACGTCGTCCGGCCCAACTTACAAGTCGATGAAGGTTGAAGGCAGCGCGATCCGCATCAAGTTCGATCATGCTGATGGCCTGACGGCCAAAGGCGGCGAACCCGTGAAGGCGTTCTCCATTGCCGGCGCGGATCACAAGTGGCACTGGGCCGATGCCAAAATCGACGGTAATTCCGTCGTGGTGTCGTCGCCGGATGTTCCGGCTCCCGTTGCCGTACGCTATGCATGGGCATCGTACATCGAAACAAACCTGTACAACAAAGACGGCCTGCCCGCCTTCTCGTTCCGCACCGACGACTGGCCGGGCGTGACCGTAAACAATCACTAAAGGCCTAAGGAAGCCCCTGCCCCGATTCTGAGGGACGGGGGCTTAGCATTAACCGCAGTCTCCCCTCCCTAAATCCCTCCCCGAAGGAGAGGGACTTTAAGAAGGAGTAGTCGAACACGTTTCCTAAATCTGACTCCCTCTCCTTCGGGGAGGGGAGACTGCGACAACTAAATCCGTTTGCGTTTATAGGTTCTGCCTCCATTTGGGGAGATAGGGAGATCTTTATCGAACCATGGTAACATCATGTTGTTTTAGTGCGTATTCAACATGAGAGGTACTTTCCGTATGTGGAACTTATTGCCGATGGAGTTCTATGAAGTTCTGCCGTACATTAGCCGATGGCTGACTCGTGCAGCCACGGTTGCATTTGCTATCGGTATCGCAGTTATCCTCTACAAGCTCTAGCTTTCTCCTTCACATCACTGCCTTCTTCCTCCGAAACAATCCGATCGCCGTTGCTGCTTCCGGCATGCGAAGGACTCGCGCCGCAATCAGGTAAATGATTGTTCCTCCGCTTCCCGCCAACACCGTGTGCAGCAAAGCAGATCGGAATGAGGCCGTCGCCCCTCCTGCAAAGTTCGTGCAGAGATGGTCGATTGCGGCCGCCGTCAGGCAGAGAGCGCTCGTTGACAGAGCAATCTTCGCTGCTGAGACCGCCATGGCCGGGGTTGCCAATCCCCGCATTCGTTTCCTGAGCACCCAGTACATGGAAGCCGCATGCATTGCCGCCGCCACGCTTGTTGCGGCCGCCAGGCCTGCTACTCCCCAGTGCGTCCTGTGAATCACAAAGGCGTTCATGCCGATGAACACGACTGTCATCACAGTGCCGGACATAACCGGGTAGCGCGAGTCTTGAATGGCGTAAAATCCACGCGTCAGAATCGCCTGCGCCGACCACGCAAATATCCCGAGCGAATAGCACCGGAGCGCCTCCGCCGTGAGAAGCGTGTCTGCAGCGTGGAACTTGCCGTGCTGGAACACCAGCGCCACAATGGGTTCCGCCAGGATAAAGAACAGAGCCGATGCAGGCACGGTTAGAAACAGGATCTTCGAGAGACCACGCTGTATCGTTCCCCGCAGGAGGTCGTGGCGCATTGCTGCCGCCTGCGCCGTCATGCTGGGAAAGAGCGCCACCATCGTCGCCTGAGCAAATATGCCGATGGGAATGAGCATGAGACGGTTTGAGTACTGCAGAGCCGTCTGTGCGCCTTTTCCAAGCTCCGACGCAAACGCTCCGTTGATGATGGGATCGACATTCGGCAGCGATGCCCCCATGATGATGGGCAGCATGAGCTTCCACACCCGCACGGCTCCGGGATCCTTCGTATCCACGGTTGGCGAGAACCGTATGCCGGTCCCACGCACCGCAATAAGTTGCAAGAGGAAGTTGCCTACAAATGCGCCCGCCAGAGCGCCCCACATCAGCGCCGGCAAACCTAAGTGCAGGGGAATTGCCGCCAGAGCGCCAACGATGATGCCCGCATTGTAGATGCTCGGTCCAAGCGCCGGCACGAGAAAACGCCCGCGCGCATTCTGCGTGCCCATCAACAGGCCGCCGACCAGGAAGAATATCTGGCTCGGCAGTACGATGCGCGCCAGGTAAGCCGCCAGTTCTGCCTTTTCAGGATGGCCAACATAGCCATGATTGAGCAGCAGCACAAGCTGCGGCGCGAAGATCTCCGCAAAGACGACGAAGATGATCCCCGCGATTAACGTGATCGTTGTCACCACGGAGAAGGTCTTCCAGGCCCCGGGTTCGTCGTTCTTTTCCAGGTAGTCGCTGAAGACCGGGAGGAATGTCGACGAAAGGGCGCCACCGGCGATCAGATAAGTCATCAAGTCCGGAATACGGAACGCCGCGATATAGGCGTCGGTATTGTCATTGGCACCAAACGCATAGGCAATCGCGATATCCCGAACCATCCCCAGAACACGCGACAGCAATGTCGCAACAATCATCGTCAACGCGGCTGTCTGCAGCTTTGAAGACTTTCGCGCAGGTTTCTGCGGTGGTATTGGCCCGGGCGTATGGGGCTGAACAGACATAAGACCTCGTATTTTAGTTTGTTGACTACAAACCTAGTCTGTATGATACCTCTCCCTCAAGCGCTGTCGCGCTTCTTCCCTCCCCGAATGTTGCGTCAGGCTGGCACACTCGGGTGGCAACAACGGGAAGGGATGTCCAAGGATCGCAACCCAGGCGACTCTTTCATGTGCATGGCCTGGAATCATAGGCTATGCTCGCTATAGAGTCGTCTGGTTCTCGAAAGTCGGACGCCCCTTTCCTATAAGCCCCACTGGTGGGTCGGAGAGGGGTAAGCCGCGATAGCGGCGGGGGGAGAGGATTCCGGAGAATGTCCGTTCTGCAACGTCGGGAACATCACGTTGAGCCTCCCATGTTTGTGGGTACCTTCGGCATGGAATATGAATTCGATATCGAACTTCTAAACGTTATGGTACAGGGGGCGCTGCGAAGGCGTTCAGGGAGTTGGCATTGGCAAAAACGGTTGCGGAAATATTTATCGAGACGCTGGTGGCTGCGGGCGTCAAGCGTGTCTACGGTCTGGTGGGGGACTCCTTGAACGGCTTGACGGAGACCATTCGCAAGAGCAAGGAGATCGAGTGGATCCATGTGCGCCATGAGGAAGTGGCCGCATTCGCTGCCGGGGCTGAAGCGCACCTTACCGGCGATATCGCCGTCTGCGCCGGAAGCTGCGGGCCGGGCAACCTTCACCTCATCAACGGACTATTCGACTGCCAGCGCAGCCGCGTGCCGGTGCTGGCCATTGCGGCGCAGGTGCCGAGCGCCGAGATCGGCTCCGGCTACTTTCAGGAGACGCACCCCGAGAACCTATTCAAAGAGTGCAGCGAATACTGCGAGCTGGTATCCCAGCCCGAACAGATGCCGCGAATACTGAAGATCGCCATGCGCACGGCCATCGCCAAGCGCGGTGTCGCGGTCGTCGTCATTCCTGGCGATATCGCCTTGAAGGAGTGCGAGGCAGCGCCGCTGACCCTTGGCATTTCTGATATCGATTCTATCGTGCGTCCGTCCGATACCGTTTTGCAGAAAGCCGCCGAAATCCTCGACGCAGCGAAGAAGGTAACGATCCTCGGAGGCGCAGGCTGCGCGGGATCACATGCCGAACTGCTGGCCATCGCCGAGAAGCTTAAAGCGCCGATCGTCCATGCCCTGCGCGGCAAAGAGTTCATCGAGTACGACAATCCTTACGACGTCGGCATGACCGGCCTTCTCGGGTTCTCGTCTGGCTATCATGCCATGATGAACTGCGATACGCTGCTGATGCTGGGCACGGATTTTCCCTATCAGCAGTTCTATCCGAAGGACGCTAAGATTATCCAGGTCGATTTGCGTGGCGAACAGATCGGGCGGCGAACGCATGTAGACCTTGGCCTGATCGGCAGTGTCGCCGATACCCTGAATGCCCTCATGCCGCTGCTTGAGGAGAAAACCGATCGTTCTCACCTTGACCAGTGCGTGAAGGACTATGAGAAAGCTCGCAAAGGTCTTGATGAGCTGGCCGTGGGCGAACCCGGGCACACTCCCATCCACCCGCAGTATGTCGCCACTCTGCTCGACGATCTCGCCTCCGAAGACGCCATCTTCACCTGCGACGTGGGCACTCCCACCGTGTGGGCGGCGCGCTACCTCCACATGAACGGCAAACGCCGCCTGCTGGGCTCGTTCGTTCACGGCTCAATGGCCAACGCGCTCCCGCAGGCCATCGGAGCGCAGACGGCATTCCCTGACCGCCAGGTGATCACACTCTCCGGCGACGGTGGCCTGTCCATGCTGCTGGGCGACCTGATGAGCCTGCCGCAGTTAAAGCTGCCGGTAAAAGTAATCGTGTTCAATAACAGCGCCCTGGCCTTCGTAGAGACCGAAATGAACGCCGCCGGCCTGCTTACCTGCGGCACCGATCTGGTCAACCCTAACTTCGCGAAGGTGGCCGAAGCTGCCAATATTTTCGGCGTTCGAGTAGAAAAGCCGGAAGATTTGCGCCCCGCCCTTATCGCCGCCCTACAACACGACGGCCCCGCCGTGGTCGATGTCATCGTAAACCGCCAGGAGTTGGCGATGCCGCCCACGATTACGGCAAAGCAGGCATTCGGTTTCACCGTCTACATGGCAAAAGCGGTGCTGAACGGCCGCGGCGATGAAGTTATTGATTTGGCGAAGTCGAATTTGCTGCGGTAGGAGTGGGGGAGTAATACTTAGAGGGAGTGGGGGACGTTTTGTAGAGTAAGGAGTGTCCGGGGTATTGATTATGGCCACCAGCGGCCGACGTCGCTTACTATGCTCGCAAGTTCTTTGACTGCGTTATTGCCGGCCATGAGACGCGTAAGACCTATCAAGCCGCCCATGTTCCTTAATAAATCTGCGCGTTTGCTGTCACCTAGCGCCTGAAATAGCTGATGTGTATGATTGTAGGCTCGTCTACGGCATATTGCCATTTCTAAGCTGACGCTATCAGCATCGTCGATGATGTCTTGCCCTAAAAGAATGCGAAAAAAGAGAATGGACACCTCAAATAATCGTAGTGACTTGTGTTTATCTGAATATTGGTAAGATAAGAAATCCATAGCATTGCAAGTTCGATGCGCCGCAGTTAAGTTGTGCAATGCTTCCTGTGTAAGAAAATACTTTAAGAGCACTGCTAATGTTATAGCGTAACTGTGTGCATTATCTATCTCTCTAGCGGCGGCCAATGCTTCTTGCATCACTGCAGCCTTCTCCTCAGGAGCCAATGCTTTAGCAATTGAAGTCAATGTTCTGGAGCGCAACTCTGCATGGTCGATCTCTCTGGCGGTGGCCAATGCTTCTTGCATCACTGCCACGTTTTCTTCGGGAGCCAATGCTTCAGCAATTGAAATCAATGTGCTGGCTCGCGCCTCGGCATCATCAATCTCCCTAGCGCTGGTCAACGCTTCTTGCATCACTGCAGCCTTCTCCTCGGGAGCCAATGCTTCAGCGATTGAAATCAATGTTCTGGCTCGATCCTTTGCATCATCAATCTCTCTCGCAATTGCCAATGCCTGGTGGCTTTTTCCTTTTTCAGCCAATACTGAAGCCATTGAAGTCAATGTTCTGGAGCGCTCTTTTGCATCGTCGATTTCTCTCGCGACGGACAATGCCTCTTGCATCACTGCCTCGTTTTCTTCGGGAGCCAATGCTTCAGCAATTGAAATCAATGTGCTGGCTCGCGCCTCGGCATCATCAATCTCCCTAGCGCTGGTCAACGCTTCTTGCATCACTGCCACGCTTTCATCAGGAGTCAATGCTTCAGCAATTGAAATCAATGTTCTGGCTCGATCCAACTCATTATCGATTTCTCTCGCAATTGCCAATGCCTGGTGGCTTTTTCCTATTGCGGCTAATGCCGTAGCGATTGAAATCAATGTTCTGGCTCGATCCTTTGCATCGTTGATTTCTCTCGCAATTGCCAATGCTTCTTGCAGCACTGTCACGCTCTCTGCGGGAAGCAATACCAAAGCAATCGAATTCAGTGTTCTGGCTCGATCCAACTCATTATCGATTTTTCTGGCGGCAGCCAATGCTTCTTGCATTACTGCCGCGCTTTCCTCGGGGGCCAATTCTACAGCAATTGAAATCAATGTTCTGGCTCGATCCAACTCATTATCGATTTCTCTCGCGGCAGCCAATGCTTCATGCATCACTGCCACGCTTTCATCGGGAGTCAATGCCGCAGCAATTGAAATCAATGTTCTGGCTCGATCCAACTCATTATCGATTTCTCTCGCAATTGCCAATGCCTGGTGGCTTTCTCTTGTTGTAATTAATCCTGAAATTATTGAAGAGAATACCGTAGCTCTATTCTCCTCGTGATCATTCTCTCCAGTACCGCTGAGTATTGAATTCATTAACGATAAATGTCTGGATAGCATCCTTTCATCATTGAACTCTCTTGCAATTGCCAATGCCTGGTAGATTTCACCTATTGTAGCCAATGCCGCAGCGATTGGTATCAGTGTTCTGGCTCGATCCAACTCATTATCGATTTTTCTGGCGGCAGCCAATGCTTCTTGCATCACTGCCCTGCTTTCATCGTGTGGCAATGCCGAAGCAATCGAAGTCAATGTGCTGGAGCGCTCCTTTGCATCATCAATCTCTCTGGCGGCGGTCAATGCTTCTTGTATCACTGCCTCGCTTTCATCAGGAGGTACTGCCGCAGCGATTGATGTCAATGCGTTGGCCCGCGCCTCTGCATTGTTGATCTCTCTAGCGCTGGCCAATGCTTCTTGCATTACTGCTTTGCTTTCATCGTGTGGCAATGCCGCAGCAATCGAAGTCAATGTGCTGGAGCGCTCCTTTGCATCATCAATCTCTCTGGCGGCGGTCAATGTTTCTTGCATCACTGCAGCCTTCTCCTCAGCAACCAATGCTGCAACAATTGAAATCAATGCTCTTACTCGATTTGATGGCTTATCGATTTTTCTTGCGATTGACAATGCGCGAAAAAGGATGTCAGGTTGCACAGATATCTCAGACAATTTCGCGATTTCAATAAGAGCTTCTATGTTCTTGCCCTGTATAGCATAGGATTGTGCTTGATAAAGAGCCCATATCTTATTGGTAACAAGCGCTGTCAGGAGTTCTGTGGGCAGATTTCCCGCTAGACTGTTCAGGGAGGAAATAATAAATAGTATGCGAATTTCTTCCACGAATGACGACGCAAGTTTCCCATTCTTCAACTCACGATCAATATTCTGCTGCACGGCTTTGCGTACGCGAAGAACATCTTCGATGTAGCCTGCTGCCTGGCCTAGGCTTTCACGCCGCTCGAACCATCCATTCTTTCCAAAATCACTTTCTTCCCGAAGAAGCTGCAGCATAACGTTTAAATCGCCGGCTTCATCCATGTGATAAATCAGACGTTCGTAAATATATCCGTCGTCAGGTAGTGTATGCCAGAGTTCATTCTGTCGTTTCGCTGAGTAAGCCATTAGCAGATGTCGGTGAGCATCCATGAGTGACAGAGAAAGCCCTGGCAATTCCAGAGAGTCACTCGGTAGAAGAGGATTTGTGAGCATTCGAACAGCCATATCATGAACAAGGTCGTGTAAGCGGTATGTTTTGTCCGAAACCATCTGTGAGGCTGATTGCAAAAGTGCTTTATCGCGAAAGCGGGCCAATACAGCACGCGCTTCGCGCTCATTGCACCTCCAAATTGTTGAAGCCCATCCTTGCGTGACGATATCATCGTCGCGTAGCACACCGAACCATGCGAAACGCGAACGATCTTGTTCGCTCAGGCGTCGCAGGCTAAGCGACAGTGATGCCCGCAAGCTATGCTTTTTTAGAAGTTTTTCGTCTCGAATGCCGGAAGCACCATCGGATTCCAACGTGCCAATTATATCATCCAGAATTTCTTCAATCGTGAGATCGTCTGTGAGACCGGCAGCAAGCTCAACGGCAAGCGGCAAATAACCGAGTGTTCTCATCAGTTCCATCACTGATTCACGTTCGGATGCTTCGATAGTTCGGGTGCTTCTCGTCTCGAATAGCGAAATCGCCTCGTCGGTCGACATGACATCGAGAGGAACGATCGAAGTACCTCTGGGAGCTACATTCCGATCACGTGTGGTGATGATCGTTTTGCATGCCGGGCCGCCGACTAGAAATGCATCCACGGCTTCGAGATTCCAAGCGTCGTCGATGATGATCAACGCGCTCCTATCCTGCAGCAATCCCGTAAGATGCAATTTTGCGTTGGTTTCCGTGGTTGCGCGAAAATCGTGATCGCCAAGCGCGCGTATCCATGCCGACTGCAGTGAAAGGATCTCTGGCTGCGTGCCAAGAGTTGCCCAGAGGATTTTGTCGGGAAACGCTTCCCAAACGTCCGCATCCCGAGCCACTATATTAACGATCGTTGATTTGCCGACGCCACCCAAGCCTTGGAGAGCCGTAACAGCCAACGTTCTGGCGTCGGGCGTTTTTGCCAGAATCATCGCTTTGAGTTCATTGTATGCATTGGGGCGGTCAACGACGCTGCCAGGAAGTGGGGGAACCAGAGAATAGATTGCCAGGGGTGACTTGGGAGTGGGATGATCTGGTTTATCGCTCTGCGGGCTGTTGACTGGCGCTGCTTGAAGTCTGTTGGCTATTTTCTCAAGGCGGTCTCTGTCATCAAACGTCTTAAAGTCTTGCTCTTGGATGAAATGGCGTAGAATAGCCGCCAGGGCATTCATATCTGGCGCAAGCTCCACACCCCGCAACCCGCTTACAACTTCAGCCGACGCGCTGGCAGGGGACGTCAACAACATCTTGCCCGTTAGTTTTCGCGCTCGGTTATCGTCCCACTCATCTCCTCGAAGCCAGTCGCGAAGTAATTGGCGACGTAGTTCAGGCGTGCCGTCCCATCCTGATTTTTCTTCGATCACTCGTAACAGGAATTCTTGATCGTTTTCACCTTGGGCCAAAGCGCTCGAACCTCATCTCAGCCGGACATAGTATTATTGAGTAATTCCCGAATAGGCAGCATGATTCCTTGCAAAATCACGGTATGCGTTCATGTTTACTCTAATGATGGAACTCGGGACACGATGTCTCATATCCATCCCCTCCACATCTGGGTAACATTGGTCGTTAAAGCTTTTTCAAGCCATTGGAGGCATCAATGCGCGTCGTCGTTATTGGGGGCAGTGGGCATGTTGGGACTTATCTTGTGCCGCGGCTGGTGGCCCTGGGGCACGAAGTCATCAATATCAGCCGCAAGCAGCGTGAGCCGTATCAGCCTCATGGGGCGTGGGATTATGTGCATCAGGTGCAGGCCGACCGTACCGCAGAGGAGAAGGACGGCAGTTTCGGCAAGCGTGTTGCGGATCTGAAGCCGGATATCGTGGTGGATATGATCTGCTTCAAGCCGGAAAGCGCAGTTCAACTGGCGGATGCCATTCGTGGGCAGGCGCAGCACCTTTTGCACTGCGGCACAATCTGGGTGCATGGCCATTCCGTACAGGTGCCGACGACGGAGGAACAGCCTCGGTCACCGCTGGAAGATTATGGGCGGAACAAGGGGCTGATCGAGGCGTATTTGCTCGACCAGTCACGCATGCATGGGCTGCCGTCGACGATCCTGCATCCGGGGCATATCGTCGGGCCGGGATGGGCGCCGGTGAATCCCGCCGCCCACTTCAGTCCTCACGTTTTTGAGAAGCTGGCTCGTGGGGAAGAACTGGCGCTGCCGAATTTCGGCATGGAGACGGTCCACCACGTCCACGCTGACGATGTCGCGCAGTCCTTTGTGCAGGCGATATCGAATTGGAATGCGTCCACGGGAGAGAGCTTCCACGTGGTCTCCGCAGCGGCTTTGACACTGCGTGGTTATGCCGAGAGTGTCGCGGCATGGTTCGGGAAGACGGCGAACCTCAAGTTTCTTCCCTGGGAAGAGTGGAGCAAGACCGTCTCCGATTACGAAGCTGAGACCGCATGGTCGCATGTTGCGCACAGCCCGAATGCGTCCATTGCCAAGGCGCAGCGATTATTGGATTATAAGCCCCGGTATTCGTCACTGCAGGCCGTTCGTGAGGCGCTCGACTGGATGATCGCCGAAGGAACGGTGAAGGTGTGAGGGCTCGTAAGCGCTCACTCGTTTGGACCCCTCCTTGCGTCCTCCCCGCCCGCCAGCGGGTTTTTAATGGAGAAGGCGCGTTCCGGTTTACATCGCGTTTGTACTCTTGGCGCATGGTCAAGAAGATGCAGCCATTTCGAATTGGCGAACGCGCCCTCCACGCCCAGAGGGCACCCCCGGGAATAAGGGTGGGTCCTAACGAGGGAATGCCTACTCCCCCTTCAACTGCTTGCTGAATCCCAGCCCGTCGAACTGGATCCACAAATCGGCAATGCGGTCTTCCTTGAACCGGAAAATCACGTTTGCGCGATTGACGACTTCCTTTCCTGTAGGTGGGTTGCCCAGGAACGTTCCGGTATGTTTGCCATCCATCCTCCAGCGAACGGCGATGCGGTCGCCTTCACCGAATAAGTCTTCGACGGTAAAGCGCAGGCCCGGAAACGCCGCATGCAAATCGCGGGCGAATGCTATGAGCCCTTCCGCGCCTGATCCATTGGCATGATTGACGAAATCCGGCGTCAACAGCTCATCCGCGAGAGCGAAATTGGCCTCGTTCAACATCTCATCGTAAAATCGGTGCGCCACTTTCTTGTGCGACGCAGTAGAATCTGCAATAGCAACAGACATGATCGGTCTCCGTTCAGGTGATATTGATTGGATATAGTATACTATATCCAATATATGGAAGTATATCGAATTTGGAAAAACCTCCCAAAATTTTGGAACCCTCCAGTCGTTCCTATCAATCTCCTACAAGGCAGCGACAGGCCGATGAGACACGGCGGCGTATTGCGGCGGCTGCCCGGGAGTTGCTGGTCGAACACGGCTACAACGGCATGACGATCGATGCGGTGGCCGGGCGCGCAGAGGTTTCGGCGCAGACCGTATATGCCGTGTTCCGATCCAAGCGTGGCATTCTCACAGAGCTATTGGATGAAGCGAGAAGGGGACCGCAGTTCGTTGCGGCCGTTCAGCAGACGATCGAAGCCGGAGATCCGGAAACGCGGTTGAAGTCTGTGGCAAGGATTACCCGCACAGTCTATACTTCGGAAAACGAAGTGATGGACCTCTTGCGTGGGGCAGGGGTAGTTGCTCCGGAACTGGCGGCCCTTGAGCAGGAACGGGAGTGTATGCGGTATGAGGGTCAGAAACACAATATCGCGTTCATCATCGAGTCCGGCCGGTTAAAGGCCGGTCTCGACGAAGCCATGGCGCGCGATATCCAGTGGACATTCACCAGCCGCGACATCTACCGGATGCTGGTAAAAGAACGCGGCTGGCCGGCCGATCAGTACGAAGCCTGGGTCGGAGAGATGCTTATCGCATCTTTGCTTTCGTAGGGGAACCTCGCAGAATCCTTTCTCGTGGGCAATCCTCTCCCCCCGTCGCTGCCGCGACGGGGGGAGAGGATTCAGATACCTACTCCAGGTCGAACCCATACTTCCCGGTATGGGCTTCCTCAAGGTACGCCGCCAGTAGATCGACGCTGGCTTGCAGGTCGTCGACGTGCGCCATCTCGTTGACTGAGTGGGCGTATCTCGTTGGGATGGATAGCGTGATCGACGGTACGCCGCCGCGGGATCGCTGGATACCGCCGGCATCGGTTCCGCCGAACGGCAGCATCTCAAGCTGGTACTTGATGCCCTTGGCTGTGGCGATGTCGCGGAAGTGGCGGACCAGTTTGGGATGGCAGATCAGCGAGCCGTCCGAAATCTTGATAGCAGTGCCTTCGCCAAGTGTCGTTACGCGGTCTTCGGCAGCAGCTCCCGGAATGTCGTAGGCGATCGTGATGTCTACCGCGATGCCGATATCGGGGTTGAGGGCGTACGCTGCCGGCACTGCGCCGCGCAGACCGATTTCTTCCTGGGTTGTGGCTACGGCAAGGATTGTCGATGTAATGTTCTTGCCCTGCAATTGCTTGAGCGCCTCGATCATGACATAGACGCCGATCCGGTCGTCGAGCGTCTTGCTGACGACCATATCGCCGATCAACTCCGATGACCGCTCCATGGTGACGGCATCGCCGACTTCGACGAGTTCCTTCACCTTGCTGCCAGGCAGGCCGAGGTCGATGAAGAGCTCTTCCAGCTTTGCGCCCTTGGATGCCTCATCGCCCGTCAGCAGGTGCTTGGGCTTGGCGGACGGACTCAACGTACCCTTGAGGGATTGGCCGGCGAAGCCATGGACGAACACTCGCTGAGAGACGAGATTGCGAGCGTCCCAGCCGCCTACGGGGCCGATCCGGATAAAGCCGCGATCATCGATATGGCGGACGCGAAAACCGATTTCGTCGATATGCGCAGCGATCATGACGCGCGGGCCGCCTTCCGCGCCCTTCTTCGTTCCAATGACACTGCCCATGGCATCCGCTTCGAGTGAATCCACTAGCGGCCGCAACTCGGCTGCCACCACTTTACGAATGGCATCCTCGCTGCCGCTGATACCCGGAGTTTCACACAGTCGTTTCAGCAAATCGAAGTTCATGAATTTCCCTTTTGGAGCCCTGAGGCAGATCCTGTTCTCACGGAGTGAGCGGACTGGTGGGCATATTAGCACATGATACCGGCCCAGCGTCAAGAGACTCTAAGACAACTATATGGAGGATATTATCCTGACCCTCTCCGCGGCTTTAATTATCCGTCACCAGTTTAACGTGCCCATCGAGATAAAGTATCGCTCGCTGTCCTGTTGAGTGCGGTACGGCTTCCTGCGCCAGCATAACGGTTTCCGGGTGGGCAAACTCGGCGATAGAATGCTTTGATACCTTCGGATTTACCACATACGGGACATCCGCTCCCGGCTCGATGAACACCTGAGGCCCGGCCCCGCGGAGGTACGGGCTTACCGCGCCTTTGAAGTGCTCGAACGTATCGGTGGGAGGAAGCTTCTCGTCATTATCCTGGGCAAATTGCAGAGACGCCAGGCCAATCTGTTTGAGGTTGCTCATTGAGCTGGTCATCCGCGCATTTTCGCGCGCATGCGCGAATACAGGAAACAGGATCGCGGCAACAATGGCGACGAGCGGCAGGCAGCCGACTGCGCCGATCATTTCAAGGCCGCTGGATGGTGTTGATTGCATTGTTCGCTTTCGGGTGGGGCATAGGGACCAGCTGCGTCCTTGGACGCCGACCGGCCGTCAATGTGGGATAAATCACATCTATGCTACTGATTAGCAAGCGGCATGTCAAGTATGTGTCGTTAATCACATGCGTTACGCATTGGGCAGGCGTGCTGCGAGCCAGAAGAGGCGTGCTGCGCCGGCGTTGGCGAGAAGTGTTTTCACCAGCGGACGATCTTTTACGGGAAGCGATTGGTATTGCTTTTCCTGTGAGCGCTCGGATGCATCAAACTCTGCGGCGGCTGTCTGTCCCGTCCACTTTTGCCACATATTGAGCTGTGTTTCACCGATCGTATAGAGCCGCCAATTTCGCCAGTACAGGCCGTCGGCGGGATCTTTGAGTGAAGTCATGGCATACTCTGCGTTGAGCACAACCGTATTGACGATCTCCGATGCCAGCTTTTTGTCCGTTACGGCCTTGGCGACCTGCAGTAAGCCATCCACAAGATACTGCACGAAGTAGGTCGAGTCCCAGTAGAAACGCTTTCCCGGATCGTGTGGCATTTGATCGAACAGGCCTCCGCTGCGATCGATGGAGGCGCGCGCCAGCTTTGATGCCATCGACAGGCTGTCCGCGTTTTTCGTCAGCCGGTAATGCTCTACATAGGCACGCATCGGGACGCCCGTATTATAGGTCCATTTAACGGTCCGCACTTTCCAGCCTGGCTCCTCCAGCGCGTCCATTATGAGGCCGTCTTTGTCCAGCAGATTGCCGGTGAGCCATGTCAGGAGTTTCTGTCCCCACTTTGTGTAAAACTCCCTGTCGACTCCTGCCTGCGCAAGAACCATGGCTGCCAGGGCCGCTCCGGCCGTCGATGACGTGCCTCGATCGGTGACACCTGCCTTTGAGGGATCGTAGCCCCACCTCAGCCCGCCGGGATGCCCCGTGTCGTCATAGCCCTTTACAATAAAGTTAGCCATAACGCTCTTTGCACTATCGAGATAGACTGCGGAATTCTTCGGATCGCTCTTCCGGCAGGCCATCGCTGCCTCGGCGAGTACGATCACGACCCATGAGTTGTCGTCGTAGTAGGCGTCGGTATTGCCCGGGAAGTGTAGCCATGACGTATAAGCGCTGAGGTCGGTGCTGTAATACTGGCCGAGACCATTGTAGACCCCCGCAATCTGCCTGGCGTATGTTCCGGGATGCTGCTTCTCTCCCTCGATCAGCGCATGGATTGCAATGAGCGACGGCCACAACGTATAGCCGCGGTCATGGAGTGCATCGCTGGAGACGGTCTCGGAGCTGAGAACGGGAGCGCGGAACATGCGGGATTTCGGATCCCAGAACTCGCTCATGCAAGCCTCTGTCAGCCTGGCCCCCTCTGCGGCATAGAGCTTTGAGCGCTCCTGCGCAGGATTGGTGGCTTTGGTCCGTCCTTCGGACCGGCTGCCCAGGCTTAGTGACATGCCGGACACGGTCAGCATACTCAAAAACTCTCGGCGATTAAAGTACATGTTGCTCATCGAATAGCCATACCAGCTGCCTGGTCGTTTGGGGTCTTCGCCATAACGCTGTCGCTGGGCGTAAATGCCTCGAAAAGCGGGAGTGTCGCCGCTCCGAGCGCTGCGGAACTGTCGTCGGCATGCATTCGCAGCAGTCGTGGATGCTGCTGCAGGCCGCGCATCTGAACATCGGGAAGTCTTTTACTGACCCTGGCAAGCAGATCGTCGAGGATCGGGGCGGGGAATCGTCCTCCGAATATGATTGCCTCCAGGTTCAAGAGGTTTTCAAGCGTGACGAGCGCGGGCGTCAGGCGGTCCGCGGCCTGATCCAGCCACGCCATCAGCCTTGGGTCCTTGTTTTCGAAGCATTGCGCCACCACATTTGCCGATTCCTGGACGCTGTGCTGAGGATTTACCGTCTCGTAGAGCGATGCCAGGGATATATACAATTCCAGGCATCCCCTGCCGCCACAAACGCAGCGTTCGCCATTCGGTTCCGCCGGAATATGGCCGAACATTGCCGCCGTATTGAATGCGCCCCGGTATGGCTTGCCATCCAGGATCATCCCTCCGCCCACACCCACGCCGAAAAAGATGTAGAAGAAGTCCTGCATATCTCGCCCATGGCCGAACCACCGCTCGCCCACGGCCGCAGCGGTAGCGTCGGTCTCTAGGTAGACAGGCAGGTTGACTCGCTGAGATAGAGTATCGCGTATCGGGAACTGGTCCCATCCGGGAAAGTTCGGAGGCGCCATCATGCTGCCTGCCGCCACATCCAGCGGCCCGGGAAGTGCCAGACCGACCCCCCAGATATCTTCCGCCGTCACGCCATGTTCCTGAATAAGGATGTTGATCGCATTGACCAGATGGGGCAGGGCCTCATCGGGAGTCGGGAAATCCCATTCGAGATTGATTGTCTGGTGCGGCGTTCCGGACAGATCCAGCAGTACGCCCGTCATGTGGTCACGATCCAAGTGCAGGCCGATGGCATAGCCACCGCGAGGGTTCAGATCGATCTCGACTGCAGGTTGGCCACGCCTGCCGCTGCGCCTCTCGCCGACCTGCAGCACACCACGGTCAAGAAGCTGCTCCACGATGTTGGATACCGTCTGTGTCGATAGCGCCGTATGGCTGCTGATTTCAACACGAGATAGGGGACCACGCAGACGCACCGTCTCAAGAATTACCCGCTGGTTGTACTGATGCGCGTACTTGAGGTTCGTCCCCGAGAGAACACGCGATTGCTGTCTGGACTCAACATCTGAGTTTTCCACATGTTTAGACTTCTTGTCCTTAGCGGCAGGAAGTAAAGGCTGATTTTGTCGGCGAGCGCTTGACATTTTGTCCATCACAAACTATGATAAATCTAATTGTTTTGTTTATTCTGACTTTATGATAGTGTGAATGAAGATACCCGTCAAGAGACTGCACACTATTTTAGTCATTGTACCTGGATCGTGTTCGGAGTAGACAGCTTGCTTATTGGCGTCAGTGGCGGGAATCAAAGATGAGGTACGACTAATGGCCATGACTATGGCGAATAACTCCGTGGGCATGACCGATACCAGCCGGCGTTACTATCTTGGTATCGACAGTGGCGGAACGAATACGCGCGCGCTGCTTGCCGATGAAAGCGGGGTTATCTGGGGATTCGGTTATTCCGGATCGGCCAATCCCAATCACTATACGCCTGCGCAGATCGGCGAAAACTTGCGAAGGGCTATTTGCGCCTCCATGGATGGGCTGCCCAGGCCCGTGGAGCTTACGTCCGTCTTCATGGGGTCGAGCGGCATCTCCACCGACGGAGACCGCTCCGCGATGCTCTCGATCCTGCGCGGCGTGCCGGAGATCGGGACGGAAACGATTGCTGCTGTTGAGAGTGACACGGTGATCGGGCTCACCGGCGGTTTGACGGGACGGCCCGGAATTGTCCTGATTGCTGGGACAGGCTCAACCGCCTATGGGATCAATGCGGATGGGGAGCGTTATCTTTGCGGTGGATGGGGCGCTGTTGCCGACGATATCGGCAGTGCTCCATGGATTGGCGTCCGGGCGATACAGGCGGCTGTCTTCGCCCAGGACGGCCGTGGGCCGGCAACCATTCTTCGTGATATCGTGTTCGATTTTCTCGAACTGACGGAGCCCAGGCAGTTGATCCATCGGCTGCACAACCAGGGATTGGAGCGCGCCGATATCGGACGCCTTGCGCCGAAGGTTATCGATGCATACAGCGCGGGCGACGCCACCGCCACTCTGATTGTGCGCGATGCAGTCGAAGGGCTTGCGGATCTCGTGAGGGTGACCAAAGAAAAATTGTTTGGAAGCAGCGGCTGCGAATTGATCCTTGTTGGGGGCCTCGCTCTATCTGGCCCACCATTCCAGCCTTTGCTTTTGGAGAGGATACGACAGGTTGCGTCCGGCATCGAGGCATCCGAACCGGAGCTTACCCCGGTGCAGGGAGCCGTTCTTGAGGCGATGCGCGCTGGGGGAGCCGTCTGGAATAGCGAGACTGTTGCGCGTTTGAAAGCAGGAGAGCCGAAGATTTCACATGTCTAGATCCAATTACGACAAATCGCCGGTCGTTCATGCTGCGGCGTTCGTTGATGAATGCTGGCGAGGCTGGGGCGATATCATTGCGCTGATCAACTGTAATATCAATGAGCGCCGGAAGTCGGGGCTTCCGTATCTGATTGCCGTTGAATGCTATCCCGGACTTTACGAGAAAGAGATTGCCGGGCGTCTGCTGAAAGGCACTCAACCGGACCATTTCCTGACTACCGATACCGCTTTCAAGTCTCCGGCGGAGATCGATGAGTTGATTGCCCCGTACCTCGGCGGCAACGATCCGATCTTCGGATATATGTGCCCGCTCTCCCTTGATGCGTTTCTCGATCCCCGTCAGCGTGAACGCATGCAGCAGGAGACGTCACGCCTGAGTGGCATCACAATCATTTTCGGTACAGGCGCATTGCTGCTCTGCCGACCGGATCTGATCATCTATGCCGATATGCCGCGCTGGGAAGGCCAGCTGCGCCAGCGGCGCGGTAAAGTCTCTAACCTCGGGGCACGCAACCAGGGGCTCAAAGGATCGCTTCAGTACAAGCGCTCTTTCTTTATCGATTGGCGTGTGTGCGACAGCCTGAAAATGGCATCGATGGCGCGATGGGATTACGTTCTCGACACAACGGTCGCAGAAGATCCCAAAATGATCAGCGGCCGGGCAATGCGCACAGCATTGCATCGGGTCACACAGCAGCCCTTCCGTGTCGTTCCATTCTTCGACCCCGCTCCATGGGGTGGCCAGTGGCTGAAGGAAGTGTGTGACCTCGACAGAGATGCGCCAAACTTTGGATGGGGGTTTGACTGTGTACCGGAAGAGAACAGCCTGCTGCTGCAGTTTGGTGAAACGAAGGTCGAGATCCCATCGCTAAACCTCGTGTATCAAGAACCTGCTGCCCTGCTCGGGGCTGATGTATACCAAAAGTTCGGCCCAGAATTTCCAATCCGTTTCGACTTCCTCGATACCGTTGAGGGCGGAAATCTCAGCCTTCAGGTTCATCCCCTTGCCACCTATGCCCGGGAGAAGTTCGGCATCGCCTATACTCAGGATGAAAGCTACTACATTCTGGATGCCGGCAGCGATGCGACTGTCTATCTGGGGCTGAAGCCAGATGCGGATATCGACGAGCTGTTTTCCGCCCTGGAAGATGCCCAGGTCTCAGGCGAAGCATTCGACGCGGAGCCGTTCGTCAACCAGTGGCCCGCAAAGAAGCACGATCACTTCCTCATTCCAGCCGGCACGATTCACTGTTCCGGTGCCGGCACGGTCGTCCTTGAGATCAGCGCCACTCCATATATCTTTACGTTCAAGCTCTGGGATTGGGGCCGCCTCGGCCTTGACGGCTTGCCCAGGCCGATCAACCTGAAGCACGGCCGGAGCGTCATTCAGATGGATCGCGATACGGAATGGACGCAAAAGAACTTGATCAATGCGCTCGTGGACCTCGGCGAAGGCGATGGCTGGCGCGAGGAGCACACTGGCCTGCACGCCTTCGAGTTCATCGAGACGCGCCGTCACTGGTTCACCGGCGCTGTTCCCCATGATACGCAGGGGACGGTAAATGTGCTGAATCTTGTCCAGGGCAGCGAAGCCATCGTAGAGAGTCCAACCGGCGCATTCTCGCCGTTCATCGTTCACTACGCGGAGACGTTCATTGTTCCGGCTGCGGTGGGAAAGTACACCATTCGTCCATATGGCTCATCCATTGGAGCGGAATGCGCAACCATAAAAGCGTTTGTACGCCCCGGTGTTTGAAGCTGTCCACAAGACCTCCCGGCGGTTGAAAGCGCCGGGAGGTCCCTTGGTCAATATCCTCCATGCATAGACCATTGATTCCCTTGTTGTAGCGCGCAGGCTGTGAGAGAATAGGTCATCCCCGAAACCGTTGCCGGAGACGTGAATGAAGACCTATTCGAGATATGGGGCTTTTCCTGCCCTGGCGCTTGCGAGCGTTATAGTGAGCGGCTCGTCTGCAGCCGCCGCCGGAAGGATCACCGTCAAGGTGGATCAGCCCGGTGTTAAAATCAGCCCGATGCTTTACGGCCTGATGACCGAGGAGATCAACCACTCTTACGACGGCGGCCTCTACGCGGAGCTCATTCAGAACCGCGCTTTGAAGGATGACGATACTCAGCCCGTCCACTGGTCCGTTGTTGTCGACACGGATGCGGCCGGAACCATTGCGCTGGACACTGATAACCCCGTCAATAAAAATCTCAGCAAGAGCCTGCGCCTTGACATCACTGCCGCCGATGGCGGCAAGCGGGTTGGGGTGGCCAATGACGGCTACTGGGGCATTCCGGTTCGCCCCAACACAGTCTACAAGGCATCATTTTACGCGCGGGCATCCGCCGGTTTCGAGGGGGCGCTCACCGTATCCATTGAGAGCGCTGATGGATCTGCCACGTTGTGTAAAGCGCAGGTTGCAAAGATAGTGCAGGGGTGGAAGCAGTACACCGTGTCGCTCAAGACCGGAGCCATTGCGCCATCGCAGGCAAATCATTTTGTGATCTCCGCAAAGTCGCCCGGCACGTTGTGGCTTTCGCAGATTTCGCTTTTCCCGCCCACCTACAAGAATCGTCCCAACGGTAATCGTGTCGACCTCATGGAAAAGCTTGCCGCTCTCAAGCCCGCGCTGCTGCGGTTTCCAGGCGGCAACTACCTCGAAGGGGATACCATCGAGACGAGGTTCAACTGGAAGAACACCCTTGGCCCGCTTGAGAACCGGCCTGGCCATATGGGGTGCTGGAATTATCGCTCAAGTGAAGGCCTGGGCATGATGGAGTTCCTGAACTGGTGCGACGACCTCAAGATGGAGCCTCTGCTGGCCGTCTACGCGGGATACTCGCTGAACCACTACCAGAACCCGAACCCACAGCGCGTCGAGCCGGGGCCTGCTCTGCAGCCTTTCGTTCAGGATGCGCTCGACGAGATCGAGTTCATGACCGGCGACAAGACGACGAAGTGGGGCGCTATGCGGGCCAAGCTCGGGCATCCCGCTCCGTACACGCTGCACTATGTTGAGATCGGAAACGAGGATTGGTTCGACAATTCCGGCAGTTACGATGGCCGCTTTGCCCAGTTCTATGATGCCATCAAAGCAAAGTATCCCAAGCTCCAGCTCATTGCGACGACCGGTGTGCGGAGCCGCACTCCGGACATGTACGACGAACACTATTATCGTTCGGCTCGCGACATGGAGAAGAACGCGGGTCAATACGACAACTATAACCGCAGCCGGCCCAAAGTGTTTGTGGGAGAGTGGGCTTCGCAGGAAGGCAACCCCACGCCGAACATGAACTCGGCCCTCGGCGATGCCGCCTGGATGGTGGGGCTTGAGCGCAACGCCGATGTCGTGACCCTCTCCACCTATGCTCCGCTGCTCGTGAATGTCAATCCCGGCGCTGCCCAGTGGGGCACAAACCTCCTCGGCTACGATGCCCTGAACAGCTTTGCGTCACCGTCATATTATGTGCAGACCATGTTCGGCAATAACCTCGGCGATGTCCTGCTCCCAGTCACACTCGACATCCCTGAGCCTCCGCAGGTCGTTAACCAGCATCCCAAGGGCAAAGTGGGTGTTGCAACCTGGGGAACGCATGCCGAGTTCAAGGACATCTCCGTGACACACGCCGGGCAGACGCTCTATAAGACGGACTTTGCCGCGGGGGATGCTGATTGGAAGAAGGGCGAAGGCTCCTGGAAGGTCGTGGACGGCGCTCTGCAGCAGAGCGGAGACTTGGAGAACAGCCGCGCTACGGCCGGCAGCGACGACTGGACGGACTACACATACCACGTCAAGGCGCGTAAGATTTCCGGCAATGAGGGCTTCCTGATCCTTTTCCATCACATTGACGACGCCAATTGGGCATGGCTCAACGTAGGCGGGTGGGGGAACTCACGCACTGTCATCGAACGCAGCTTCGACGGCGCGAAGTCTGAAATCGGTCCCTCCGTTCCTCTGAAGGTGGAGACAGGCCGCTGGTACGATATCCGGATCGAGGTAGAAGGCCCAAAGGTCCGCTGCTACGTCGACGATAAACTGATTATCGAAACGACTGATGCGGCTCCCCCTCCGCCTGCAAGCGTCTACAGCACCGCCAGCCGCGATCTGAAGACGGGCGACGTGATTTTGAAGGTCGTGAACATCGCGGCGGTTCCGCAGGACGTCACACTCGATCTTGCGGGCGCCGGCAATATTGCTTCCAGGGCGGCAGTCTCAGTTGTTGAAGGCAACCCCACCGACGTCAACTCGCTGGCTGAGCCCGAGAAAATCACGGCAAAGCAGAAGACCATTACCGTGCCCGGCAAGACATTCGCCCACTCGTTCCCGCCGCATTCGGTGACGGTGCTGAGGGTGGGGGTGAAGTAGGAGTTAACCTCATCTCGGAGGCGTTTGCTCGTTAGGACCCCTCCTTGCGTCCTCCCCGAAGGGAAGGCGCGTCTCGGTTTGCGATTTACGTTTCGCTTCTTGACCTAACGCCAAGATATGCAAACCGCACGATATCGAGAACGCGCCCTCCCTTCGGGAGGGAATAAGGGTGGGTCCTAACGAGCAAACGCTTGCGGGTCTCTGCCCCGTTCAATATTCTCCATGACTCTATTGTCCATTCCATTGTCCACTTAAGAAGGCCATGCGATAATGGTTCACTCTCAGGAGGTATGCAGCGCCGTTGCGCATGCCTTCAGATGGGCTCTACAAAATAGTCTCGCCAAGAGGTCTGTATGAATCTGTTGCAACAATCGGTTTACAGTGGAATGCTCTCCATTCCGCTGCTTACCCTGGGCATCATCGCCGTACCTATCCAGGCTAATGCGCAGACGGCTGCGGGGCTTTGGACATTTGACCAGGGAACGGGAACGACGGCCACGGATACTTCCGGCGGCGGGCATAATGGAACACTGCAGACGGGGGCGACTTGGTCAAGTCCTGGGAAGGTTGGCGCTTACGCCGTGGCGCTGCCGGGCAGCAGCTATGTCGATGTGGCCGTGCCGGTCGTTAATACGGCGGCCAGCTTCACGGCTGCATGCTGGGTAAAGCTTAACAACACGTCCGGCTATCAGACGTTTATGAGCGTCGACGGCACGAATGTGAGCTCATTCTTCCTGCAGTACAATGCCGGAAACGGCAAGATCTCCTTCAATCGCCTTGCCAGCGATTCCGTTTCTGCCGCGACCACGATCGCCGCCGCAACGGCCGCTCCGGCTACGGGGACATGGTATCACGTTGCCGGCGTCTACGATAATACCGCCCACACGCTTGCGCTCTACATCAACGGCGCGCTGCAGCAGACTGTTGCCTTCTCCTCGGCGTGGCAGGGCACAGGCCACCTGGTAATCGGGCGCGGCAAATATAATGCAGGGCCTGTCGACTATGTGAATGGCGTTATTGACGATGCTCGGGTCTATACATCGGCTTTGACCGTAGCGCAAATTGCGACCCTTGCGGGATCGGGCACTGCAACATCATCGTTCCCGGCTCGCGTCTGGCAGAATGGCGGCACAACCGATGCCTCCGATGTGACAGGCGCTTACGTCTCGCAGACCTCCACTACGGCGACGATCCTGCTCTCCAGCGGTTCCACGCAGGTCCTTACAATATCCACGCTTGGTGATGAGGATAAGCGCTACCTGAAGAATATGGCATCCGTCACGCAGCCGTTCCGATCGTGGACACGCAGCTATCTGGATCAGAGCGGCGGCACGCACTCGGAGACATTCCAGGCATCGCTGGTTAAGCTCGAAGGCTTCGATAGCCCTCTCTCCAAACGGCAGGCCGTCGTTGTACGCCAGGACACCGGCGCGCGCCGCGGCTATTCCATAAGCGACCTTAGTTCCGCCGACCAGACATATGTCACGTCGCAGAACGCGAACTTCCCGGACCCGCCTGCGCCCAACGACGGCGCCAGCTACGCGATCCGCTATGATGAATACAGTCCCACATCCAGCCCCGAGCCTTACAATACAACCAGCACGGACCACTTCGTGTGGTACTGGGGCAACAACGTCGAATCGGCTGCGGCGAATTGGAACGACGCCAGCTTCCGCACGATGAACTTTCAATACTTTGAGAAGGTCTGGAATTATTTTAAGAGCGTCAATGCGCCGATCCCGGGCTGGAACACGACCAAATATAAGACAAACATTTATGTGACCGGCACAGGACTTTCCGTTTATCCCAGCGGCTTTGCCTTTGGCGGACAAAAGATCATTATCCATCCCGGCGCTATGCTGCAAGGGTCGAGTGTCATACCGCATGAGTTCGGGCACACCATGCAGCTGGCGTCCGGCGGCTTCCAGAGCAACGACTATGTGGGCTGGCTCTGGGAATCGCATGCAAACTGGGGCGCTGACAATTTTGTGCCGGGCCTCGCGCTGGCGCTTGGCGTCTATGCCGAGCGCGCTCACTATGAACTGGACTCTTCTCGCGATAACTACGGTTCATGGCCGTTCCTGCAGATGTTCGCAGAGCATCCCAAGTTTACGCCCAGCTTCAACTTCGATATCTGGAAGCAGGCCCTTCGCGACAGCGGCGGCGTTGCCACCGAAACGCCATTCGAGACGATGATGCGGCTTGGCGTTAGCCAGGGGACGTTTACCGGAAACGGGCTGGCGGGCTTCGGCGACATGATCGGTGAGATGGCGGCGCACAACGCCACCTGGGATTACACCTACCAGCAAGGGTACAACGACACACTTGTCTACCTAATCACCGGCGGCGCTCCCTACCGCGGACGCACGATCCTCAATCCGGTTCCGGACCGCGCCGGCTGGTACCGGCCGATGTACTCGCAGTCGCCGCGGCAATTCGGCGTTAACATCATCGATCTCACCCCGAATGCCGGCGCGACAGAAGTCAGCGTCAATATCGACGGCATCGTCGATGAGACCCTCTCATCCAACTGGCGTGCTCAGATCGTGGCGATCGATGCCAACAACCAGGCGCGCTACAGCCGCATGTGGAAGACCGGCACGGGGCATATGTACCTGAAGACCGGCGACGTAAAGCTGGCACTTGCCATTACGGCGGCTCCCGATCTTTATGTGAAGCAGCCCTTCCGGCCAGGTTACAACAAGGTGAAGCGTCTCT